>Ga0172380_10002923_pt1 | contig 24843 bp, 43 predicted proteins | sample Leawe162metaG_FD_119747 | JGI IMG/M metagenome (GOLD analysis project Ga0172380, IMG submission 119747) | Leachate microbial communities from a municipal landfill in Southern Ontario, Canada - Leachate well 162 metaG | ecosystem: Engineered > Solid waste > Landfill > Unclassified | place...
AGACGCCGGAACTGCCATTAAGATCGAGAGGGCCGTCGCCAGCATGAGCCGCCGCATGTTGCACTCCTCGTGACGTTATTTTTTCCCGCCCCAGCGCTGCTCTTCGCGGGTGTTCAAAGTTTCGACAAGCACTGTAACGCGCGATTTCAAATCCTGGATTGAGAGACGCAAGTCGTATGTGTCTTTTTGGACGATACGGCTATCAGCGCGAACGTCTGATATTAGAGTGTTAAGCAAAGAAATCTTGTCGTTTATGTTGTAGTAAATCACGCTTGCGAAGGCGAATAGAAGCCCGAACATGATGTTCATGACGAACCTAGAAGTTTCCGCAGACACGCCTTCCCGCGGCTTTCCGCTCGGGTCCAAATTTGCCATGCTACCTCAGCCATCACTGGTTGTTAACTTTTGGCTGAGACATTCATCTCAACCGTCGAACCGCCCTAACTCGGTGCGGCGGCTAGAGATGCGTTGGCGTCACTAGCGCCAGCGCATCTCGCTTAAATCACCCGCCCGCCGGCCTCCACGGCGGCTGGATCGCCGAGCGTCGGCCAAGTGGCGGAACGCGCTGATCGTGCTCGCGCAACTGTTTCTCAAGATCGCGGATGGCGTCCTGTAACGCGCAGTCGCTCCCGGTCTTTTCGATCCGATCCAACCGCGAAATAACGCCTTGCTGTTTCACGCTGATTTCGACGATGCGCACGCCTAGCTCGTAGTCTCTATCGCGGGCGCTCTTGTCGATTGCGCCAATTCCAAGCCAATAGGTGCCGACGCCGCCGGCAATCATCATGACGATGGCGACCGCCACGCCAGCCCATCGGCTCGATTCGGCGCTTGTGGTCACAGACGCAGCGCCAGCACGACGCACATGACCGCGAGCGCGATCGGAACGAGCGGCACGGCGTCCTCAGCAGCAAGGCGCATCCCGGCGTAGAACGCGAACAGGCAAGCGCCGAAGATGAGCGCGGCGAGCATCCGTTCAGCCCCCAATGCTCAGCGCGCGCATCAGTCGATCGGCCATCGTCGCGTCCACCAATCGAAAAGGAAGAACTGGACAGCTTTGTCGACAAGCCTAGCGAGGAACGCGCGCATCACCGCCCGCCCGCCAGGAGAACAAGAAACGCGAAGATAAACAGAACGGCGATCGCGCCGAACATCATTTCGAGGATGGCGCTCAGCATCTTTCAGCCTCCTACAGACGCAGAATCCAGCCGACCGCCGACACGACAAGCGCGCCGACGGCAAGCATTCCAAGCGCGGCGATCATGCGCGCGAGGGTCTCGGGGTCGGGCATCACATATCTTTGCCCCGCCATGTAAACAACGGTAGCGACAGAAGCTTGTCGACATACTCCATGATCGGCGTCACCGAGAGCGCGTAATACAACCCAAGCGCAAAGAAGAGGGGGCCGGTCACCGCGCCAATTAGGATATGCCCGACCGTAAACGTTCGATCGATCACGTTTCTCGACGACGACTTGTCTTGCGCATAAGCCCACGTCGCCATAAGCATACCGAGGATGCCTAAGATTGACCAACAAAGTATGAGCACCATTGCGCGCGCCTCCTAGCAAGATTCCCAAACGCCCGCGCGCAGCCATCCGTGCCAGTGCGTTTTCTTAGTCCCGTCGTGCAATGTGATCTGGTCATGAATGCTCGGCGCGAGCGTCGGCGCGCTACGGTCGCCGTTCCATTCCAAAGATGGTGAAGGTGCCGGCCTAAATTCGAGCGCCCCATGCGCCACGCAGCCACATGGGCAGATGAAAATGATGCCGGCGTCTTTTCGTTCCTTGGAGTCGAAAAACTCGAATGCGCCGGGCGGCCCGTCCTTTTCGTCGATATCCTCGACGCGAATTGCCTTCACACCCATGCGCGCCCCTAAAACAGAAACTCGATGATCGGATTGCGGTCTGCGGCGCTGATCTTTGTGCGGACATTCGCGCCGCGGCGGAGCGCCTCGCGATAGAGGGGCGCCTGGATGCGTCCGAAGTTACGCTCCCAGCACCCATGCATGCGCAGAAAGTTCGCGCAGCCGATGTCGGCAGAACAGTCAGGTAGCAAGCCGTGGCTGCATCCGATCGACAGCGCAGTGAACGCTATACCGATCGGGCTCATGTGCGTCCCTGGAACCGCGCCATCGCGACGCTGGCCGCGCCGAGCACGATCCCGATTGGGATGGCAAGCGCGAACACGCTCGCGTCGTAAAGGGCGCGGCGGATCATTGAGGCAGGCCGCCAGTTGCGGTTGAGGGCCTGCCGCCTGTAGCGGAGCATGTGGCGATCATCGGCCCGCCAGGGAACATTCGTTGCGAATCTGGAACGGCAGGCGTAGCGGGTATGACGACGGGCGGCGTCTCCTTCTTGAACACAAGCTGGAGATGCTCGCGGATGGATTTCCATTGCTCCGGCGTAGGGGGCTCTTGATGCAGCTCTGAGAAACCCTGCAACCAATATGCAAATCGTAGCGCGTCCATTACTTGCTTTCCTTTTCTGGCTTGTCGGCGGGCGGAACCGGCGGTTGCCTACGTGCCCGGCCCGCTCCCATCAATCCTCTGGCTTCGGCAGTTCTACCGTTAACTTTTTCTGCGGCTCCAGCCGGCATTTCTCTCTCTGAAGAACAACAATATCCACGGCGAAGTATGAGTGATTTTCAATCACGACATTACCGCCCTCTCGGAGAACCGAGATAGGATTATTCGGGATCATGCCACTGTATTTTGAGGAAACGTTCATTTTTCAATTCTCCGGCACCCATACGTAAGGCGGATTCGCCATCCCGTCGTATTCCCAGTGCCCGCGCGCGACTTGCGGGATCGGAGCCGGGGCCGGGGCCGGATCAACTTTCTTCGTGTCCAGATGCAGCGTTCCATCGGCGGAGACGCTCGAACCTGCGAGCAGTTCGATCATTTCCTTGCGCCACGCCTTGCCGGCGTCTGTCGCCAGTAATTCCTTCGTGGCGTCTACGGCTTGCATACCCTGCTTGGTTGCCGCGACGGCGTTCTTGACGCTCTGCACGGTATCCGTCAGCCCGAGGAATCCCAATATTGCGGAGTTGACGTCGCTCATGTCATTTTGCTCCTGCGGCTCTACAGGCATCCCGCATACGATGATAGTCGGCGAGCAGGCGCTCAAGCGTCGCACCTGGCGGTAGCGCGCGCAACTCCTTCGCCGCCTGCGCTTGCGTCATGCGAGAATATCTAATTTCCGGCGGACAGCCGCTGTGCAGGCGCGTGGACTGGCACGAGGCCATCGTGACGGCCGCTGCGATGACGAGAGCCGGCTTCAGCATGTCAGAAGCTTCCTTCATCGAGTGACTTAGCCGTGTCCTCGCGGGATTCGTCGCGAGACATAATCCCGCCCTGGCGGCGCATGAGGTCGACTTCCGCCTCGCTCATTTCGGCGCGGGCGTTGGCGGCAGTTGCCTTCTGGGCTTCAGCGCCGTGTTCGAAGTTGCGGCGCGCGTTGAACCAGACGACGAACGCAATCGCGCCAAGAATGACGAGTCCGCCTATGCCAAGTGCGACATAGACATAGGCGGACATGCCGGTGAGACTGGAAAGCATCGTCAGAGCTTCGACGCTGACGAAGGGGTTATTGTCGTCGTGAAGAATGTTTTGACGACGACCGTGTATACAGCGCCGATAGCGATGATGAGGCCGAGGATAGCCGACTGCATTTCAGACGGCACGTTAATGCCGAACAAGGCCAGCGCGGCGAGGGCGACCTTAATCGCCTCCCCCCAATTAATTTTTGATAGAAAGGACGACTTCTCTTCGACGATTACGGTCGGGGCGGTATCGGCCATGTTTCTTTCTCCTGTTTTTGTGCGAGCGCGATTAAGCAGCTGCGGCTTCGTTGGCGATCTGAGTGTTGACGGCGAGCTGCGCCTTGATGGCGTCGAACTCGGCTTGCTGTTCCGGCGTCATCGTGCCAACTGCGGCGACGATTTCAGCGTCTTTCGCAACAAGCTGCGTGCGCAGATCGACGACGTGCGCCTTCACAAGTTCGAGGACGTCTTTCTGAGCGGCCATGTCGGCCATGAGGGATTTGAGCATTTCGAGCATAGCGATTTGCCTTTCTTCGATACGGTTGGCCACGGTTATAAGGTCCGTCGACGGAGTGGCGGTCGGCGACGGAATAGGGACTTGCCAATTGATAGGGGCAGGCGTTGGAAGCGGCGCGCGGGCTGTCGGCGCTGCGGCAAGTTTGTCCAGGAAGTCCTTGAGGCGGTCGGCCAAGCTGGGCTGCGCTGGCACAGGAACGGGCTTGGGCGCCAGGGTCGGCTCAGGCGCAGGTTTCTCGGCGACGGGCGCCGTGGCGGATTTCAGAAGCGCCGACAGGAAGGCGCGAGCGTTCTTGGCGATGTGTTCGGCTTTGTCGACGCCATTCACAATTCGCCGCGCATTCACATAGTCCTGCCGAGTCGGCGTGATGTAGTCGGCGAGATTGTGGCCAGTGAACCATCCGAAAATCATCCCCTCGAAGAGGAAGCGCAGCGCATAGTCCCATTCCAGCGCTTTGGGATAATCCGCTGGCGAGTTGAGCCCAAGTCGAGCGTAATTCTTCGGCCACGTCGTTTGCACAAGGCCACGCCCATATGCAGGATAATAGCGGAGCTTCCTTTGATATGCGCGCAGCTCTTCGCCCCTGAGAGGATACCCTTCCTCCACTGGCTGCATCGAATGGCCCGATTCCCACTCCGCCGTTGCCAGCACATACGCCAGCTCGGCGTCGCTCATTTTTGGCCATGTCGAATCGCGGTATTCGATGATGCGCAGACAGCCGTCGACCTGCTCTTGCGTCATGCCGCCGCCAAACACCGATCCCCGGACAGCGTCGAAAAATACCTTGAGATTGCGGCTCATTCGTTCACCTCAGTAACAGCCGGCCGAAAAACACCCGCGCTTGCTCGGCCAGTTCTTTTTCAGATGCCAAACTTCCCAATGCTGCTTGGGCGGGTTCGGCCATTGCTCACGCCATGCCGGCCATTGATCGCGCGGCTCCGGCCATCGCTCCCGCGCTGTCGCCTCACACTCGGCGAGCGCGATCAGGATCATCGTGACGGCCGCGATGAGCAGCGCGAGTCGGAGCGCGTGGTCTGTCACCGCCACAGCGCCCACGTCATCCAGAACACGAACGTCAGCGCCGTGAGCCCCTGCAGCACGGCGAGCACGAGCGCCGTTCGGTCAGGTCGCGGTTTGCGTCCGCGTTTCTCCGGCTCGCCGTGCGCGTCGAGATAGGCGCGGATGACAGCCATGATCTGCGCGTGCGTGAGATGCGTCCCGCGCCACAGCAGTTCGAGATGGATGCTGTGCAGTCGGCCCCCGGCGCGCCATTGCTGCACGATGAACCGATTGACTGCTGCGGATGTGAGCGGCTGGCGGTTCTTCACGCGCATACGGCTACTCCGCGAGGATCTTCTCAGCGACGCGGCGGCGCGCCTCTAGCAGGCCGGTCAATGAATCTGGGATATCGAGATAGCGGAAGCGGCGAAGCGCGAAGCCGACGACGACCTTGCCGAACGGCGGCTCCGCGAATGTGTGGGTCGGCGCCAACTCTTCTAGGATGGCGACGAACTCGCCATGAATGCCCGTGCAGATGCGGTCGACCGTGTAGACCGATCCGCGGGCGAGCCCGCTTGGGCCATACCTCCCGGCGCTATCGTCGATGCAGACGACTTCGACTCCAGGTTTTGTTTCTGGGCTGATCATTTTGCCCCCCGTATCTTAATCAGAGCTGCGTCTTTATATGAGAAGCCGTTACGATAGACGCGCTGCTTCGCCTGCTCTATCGAAACAACCCCATACTTTTGAACGAAGTCGGTAAAGCACAGGATCTCGCCATTGTGCTCAATAAAAACGTTAGTTCTCTTATTGCGCGATTGTTCAATGTTAGATGAGAACCTGCAATTATCAGGTGAGTATGGCCCGTCGTTGTCGATACGATCGATAGTGTGATCGATTGGGATGTTGCCTAGAGATTCACACCATTTTATAAAATCAACAGGCTGATGCCGCCACTCATCGCAGACGGCGATCCCTCTCCCGCCGTAGTTCTTGAAGTTTTGCACTTTAGGATTGTAGCATCGCCTTACCATATTGCTCCAAATGTGATAAAAGCGATTGTATGACTTGTTGTGAGTAGTAACTATAGCATCATGTAGACACCCGCATGATTTGCTTTTGCCAGCGCGTAGGCTCTGCGCTAGAACGACGCGCTCTACGCCGCAGTCGCAAACGCACAAATACTGCGCCCTGGCCCCTTTCTTTTCTTTTCTGTTGGCTACGCGCTTAACGACGCGCCAGCGCCCAAACCTTTCTTCCATCATCGTCCGTCACCGGCGCTTGATGGCCTTGGTCGGTGCCCTTCGATCGTCTTCGATCCATTGCGCGATGCCCCCGGTCGCCATCCCAAGAATCACGACGGCGATAAGCTGCACAAAACCCATGTCGGCGATGTCCATGACTATTCTCCTTCTACCCAAAAGGCCCATGCCATTTTGGCGATAGGAATTGCATGCCAGACGGCGAAGATAATCATTGCGAAGACGGTTAATCGCATCCAGAGCATGATCTGGTCGATTGGGTGCATCAGTTGACGCTAGTCAGCATTGCGCCCGCCGCTATTAGCGAGCCGGTGAAGTGGATGGCGCAGCCAAGTAAGATGACGCGCCACAGGCCGAGAGGGACTTTGCTCATTTCGACCTCGCCATCTGCACGAGATATCGCGCGACGAGGATTGTCATCGCGAGCGGAATCCCGATGCGGGCGCGCGTCACAAGGCGGAGGTCAGAAAGCATTTTAGCTCCCCCATGCAATCGCAGACATGCGAATTTCCCGCAGCCGCGTCAGAAGGTGGAATGTCTCGTCGCTGATCTGATCTTCGACGGGCTCGACGTAGATGCGGAAAACCTCGGCCAGCTCGGCGTCGCTTTTCGCTTGGTTCAGCGCGCGGGAAACGTCGAATTCGAGTCTGGCCTCATCGCACACGCCAGCCATTGCGGCTGCGGATCGGACTTCTACCATATCGTAAGCTCCTTGCTCTCGCCGGCGGCTCATGATAGATTATTAATCAATGACTAGAATCCCTGATAAAAAAAATGTCAAGCGCAATTTGCCGAGCGTCGGACAAATTCGCGGCGCGCGCGGCCTTATCGGCTGGACGCAAACCGATTTGGCCGCCGCCGCAGGGCTGTCGCTGCCAACAATCGCGCGTTTCGAGACTGAGGCGACGACTGTGTCTGACGAAGCAATCGGTAAGATGCGCGCCGCGCTCGAAAAAGCCGGCGTCGAGTTCATTTCAGAGAACGGAACCGGGCCGGGCGTCGCGCTGAAAAAGAGGAAGAAGCGCTAGCGCCTAACTCCCACGCTTTTTATATCGCCCCGTCTTCTTATCGCGCTCAACGTGATGGTCAGCGCGCGGCGCCATGACGAGGCCAAGCAATATGCCGGCCGTCTCGCTGAATAAGATGGGTTAGTCCCCGCCCAGCACTACGCCAGTCCATACCGGCAAATCGAAGTCGGCCCCAGCAGGAATATTAGACGTAACGAGTGAACTTGCATCTAGACCACTAACACTCTGCCAAGTCGCTAACGACGTGGAATATGATGGCGAGTAAGCCGTGTTTTGATAAATTCGAACAAACCCAGAGAAATCGTTATTGTCCGTTCCGACATCACATGGGTTAATTCCAGGCCCGCCATCATATACCGACCCGACGCGATAGAACATCGACATTGTTGGAATCATCTTCGATGCGTTACTAGTTTGCAATCCAATCCCATCATTGTTTCCGCTAGGAGCGTTCGTCCTGATTATTTTTGCCGATGGCAATGACACAACCACTCCCGCGCCATTCGCTGTTGCGCCAACGAGACAATCGATGGCTCTTAGATTAACTGCTCCGGTTAGGCGCGTGTCTGTCGCTGCGCCAGTGCATCCCTTCGCAACGACAGTCGTTTCTGTCACGCCTGACGTATTTGTAAGATAATCTCCCCATTTGCATGACTCTGCGACGAGAATATCAGAAACGGCGTGCGATGCGTGAACGAACCCGGCATCGCGAAGAAGCTGCCTCCCATACCTGAAATTCTTTGTGAAATTTGTTCCGTCCCACGTGACCTGCACTGCCGAACCGTGCGCATAAAATCCAATGTCTGAGTATGCGGCATCATACGTCGGCATATGGACGTAGCAATCCCGAATAACCACCTGCGCGGCGCTGCTTGAGCTTTTGTAGGCAACAAAGCAAGTGCTAACTGCTGACTCCGTTTGGCGTTCGTGGTCGTAAAACTCGCACGTGTCGAATATAAGCGGATTCGAATTTTCTGAATTTGCGACGCCGCCGCAGTGATTCCACCCCCATCGGCCGACGCAACGCTTATAAGTCCCGCTTTTATATCCGAGGATTCCGTAGCCTTGCTGCCCAGTCGTCGTCTTTGCCCCGGCTTTTTCGCCGATCAACCCCTCTACATAAAACCCATCGCCGCCATGGATGGCGAGCGTTCGAACCGACGCCTCGTATATTCTACCATTGGCTGTAATATCGCTGCTATCCGTAGCGTGGACGTATAAGATTTTACTTGTTGTATCCCACCAAAAAGATCCGGGCGCGGCCTGGACATCGGCGACCGACGTTTTCTTCGTCATCGTCGACCCGAGACGGATATTGTTTTCCCACACCATCAGGACATCAGCGTTGCTGACGCTCGCGTATGAATTGACGGTCGTTGGAATGCTCGGAAGGCTTATTTGATAAACACTACCTCCAACGGAAACAAATGAGGCGTTCGGCAAAACATCAGCACCAGAAACAATTGCCCGCCCGCCATCCGCGACGATTACGCGAGCGTTGTTCGGTATTGAAATTTGCTCACGGAAAACAGACGATGCAGCGATGCTAATATTTGCCCCTGTCAAATCTCCGATAGATTCCAGGCCAGCCCACGTAGCTTTCGCGCTACCTGATGAAAGGCCACTGTTGCCATCATCGCCGCCAACGCTATTTACAAAATAAATGTTTGGCGGGACATTATGAATTGTAGTGAGGGATAGCCCGAGCGACAGCATCAGAGCAATGTCCAAATGTCATCGGCAGTTCCGCCGAGCTTCACGCGCTTGATTCCGACGATTGGGTTGTAGCCGACTTGCATCGGGACATTCGCGTGCGTCACGCTGTCGGTATCCAGCAAGTTTGCCGTGCCGGCTGTCCCGACAAGAAAGCCCTGGGCGACGCCTGTAAAATCAACGGTATCACTCTTGGTGACTTTCTCGCCAAGTCTGACGACGCGGCCAAAACCGCCATCATTTGAGACTGTCACCGCACCATGATCAGACGCGAGAGCGACGCTCATGGAATTGACGAGCGTCTTCTGCCCAAGCGTAATCGGGAAGAACGATGTCAGGTATGTGCCTGGGTCAAGAGCCGCTGTTTGTGACGTTCCTAATTCGACGATGAGCGTCGCGCTTATCACCGATGGACTGCACATCGCCCAGACATGAAACTGCGTGTCGAACACGCGAATTCTATCGGTTGATATTTTACCGATTGAAAATCGTCCGTCCGGGTTTTGGCTCGCAGGCTTCGCATCGGAATAAACGATATAGATGACCTTCCAGCTCTTGAGCTGAACGGTCATCGGACCAACGCCAAGGTCAGTCCAATCGCTGTTTGTGATCGTGATCTCGGACATCGGTCCTCCCATATTTGTCTAGCATGGCGCGTCACCTTCATTCGCTTAGGACGCCTGGAATCCTTGCGCATTGGCGAAAACGCCGCCGGTCACGGCAGTCAGTGTGGCGACCTCAAGAAGTGTTGCCGCCGTGCCGCGCAATGGCGGGTCAAATTTTATCGTCTGCCCTTCGGTCGCCGTGGTTTGCAGTTTTGCGCGCCAAAGCACAGTTCCTCCGGCGCCATCGCGAACCGCGAATTCAGTCACGGCTCCGAGCGCATCGTGACCGATATGAATATGCGTCAGGTAGTTTCGGATACCGGCCGCCCCAGCCGCCTTGATGGTAACGGCGGTCGTCGTGTTGACGATGCCGCCGGTCGCCGCAGCATAACTCCAACTCGCCTCGGGAATGGCATATGGTTGGACGACTAGCGCGCCCTCCAGCGTCGCGACCGCGCCGACCGCTTGACCTGTCGTAACCGGGCTGTTTGATGTGCGCGCGACCATTCCAACATAAGTTGGATTTCCGGCGATCGCGACGCCATGCGCGACAGAACCGCCGACCGGGACTGCGGATTGATCGCTGGCGATCGCGACGGGCAGGCTATTCACCATCGCCACTTGACCGGCATTCGGCAGCGTGTTGATGGTGACGCCAGAGCCAGGCGTTACATTCAATGTCGGAAGCGGCATGCGTTTGTTCCTCTCATGCGAAAAAGCCCCGCACAAGGCGAGGCGCAGACGGCAGAATTCTGGAGCGTGGTTTTTTTAGGCGACGACCGCGCCGAGCAGCGAGCTATTGTGCGGCGACGTGAAATCCGCGGTTCCAACGGCGCTGATGACGTAGCCGGTATCTATCTGCCGCCACGTCGTTCCGTCGAATATAAATTCAACGAATTGATTTTCAGTCAGCGCGATCGAACTCGCCGTAAATGAAAACCCGCCAAGCGACGCCGGCGATATGATCCTGCATCGATATCCGGCGACCATGCCAGTTGTTTCGATGGTTATGACTAGATTTCCGGTGAGTGTGTTTGTGAATTTGAATACGGAGAATGGCGTTGTCGGCGTGACCGTCACTGCGCCCGTCGTATCTGGTTCCGCTGAATAGGAAGAGAACAGCGTATTGACGAGTGCGGCGATTTGCTCAAGCGTCAAATTAGGGAGCGCCGGGAGATAGGTTTGCACTTGCGCGCTGAACGCCGCCGTCGCGCTGGCCATCTTGGTGAAAGGCCCACTCGTCGAGAAAACGACAACGATCCCATTGGCGAACTGTAGCGGCGGGCCTGGCGCCCATTGCTGAACAAGGTTCCCGCTCGTTCCGTCGCTGACGACATATTGGCACCATTTCGGCGTCACCGCGCCGTCCGCCGGAATGCTTATCGCATCGAACAGCATGACGTAGCCGGAACTCGCGCCGATCACGACGGATAGGCTAGCGATCGACGCTCCGACGCTTGAAAGAATTCGTCCTGATTCCGCGCTCGTTGAGGAGATTGGGTAGATCGGAGCCGGCAATGGCAGCGCGGAATCATTGGCGAGGACGGCAGGGAGAGACCCTGTCGCTGTCGTCTGTCCAAGCGCCGGCAGCGTCGGAATTGTCTGCGGAACGCCATTGGCGTCAAGCGCGTCAATTGTCGTCGGCATGATTGTCCTAAGCTATTTGCGCGCTGAAGTAAGCCGTTGCCGACGCAGTTTTTGTGAACGGCCCCGTGCTCGAAAAAACTGCCACAATGCCAGAAGCAAAAAACAATGGAGGGCCTGGAGCCCATGATTTGGAAAAAGAGCCCGCTGTCCCGTCTGATTTAATGAATTGTTGCCAATGCGGAGCGACGGGACCGTCCGCGGGAACTGTCGTCACGTCGAAGAGCATGAGATATCCCGACGTAGCGCCGATCACGACGGACAGGCTGAGAAGATTTCCGCTCGACGATTTTAAAATGCGGCTCCCTTCAAGAGCGGGAGATACGATCGGCGCGACGGCAGCTTGCGGCGGTAGCCCGACGTCTGTCGCCAGCGCGATCGGCAAAGACGCCTCTCTCCCATTCTGCCCGAGCGGCGGAAGCAGATTGACGGTCTGCAGCGTTCCCGTCGCATCGAAGATTGAAAATCCCGCCATCGCTGTGCCCCTTACAACGATGCCGAACAAGCGCCGGCCGCGCCGCCCGTCGTTCCAGAAGGCGCGCCGCCTGCGCCGCCATTGGTGACGGATATGACGCCAGCATTTGATATTACAATTACTCCGCCCGTTCCGCCCGTGCCGCCCGACCCAGCAACGCTAGTACCGCCACCACTATTGCCGCCATTGCCACCGGCCCCACCGGCCGCAGATATTGCGTTGGTTGCCGTAGACCCTGCCAGCGTTTTGTAAACGAGGACTACATGCCCGCCGCCGCCACCGCCGCCGCCGCCGCCGCCGCCGCAATTGCTGCTGGCGCCGTTTCCAGCATTACCGCCTGCTCCACCAGCTACAGATATGGCGCCAGCCGCCGTAGAGGCTCCGCGGATAATGTTTTTTGCATAGATGGCGACGACGCCGCCGCCAGCGCCGCCGCCGCCACCACCACCACCGTTTTGAATGGTGTTACCGCTCCCAGCGCCACCGCCCGCTGCCGGCGCGCCGCCGCCGACAATTGTCGTCCCCAATAAAAAATCAATTGTCGCCCGTGGACGCGGCACTAACGTATTTGCGCTAGGCCCACGACTGGCGCCGCCAGCGCCGCCTTCGCCGCTTCCGCCAGCGCCGCTTGCCCCGGAGGTTTTCCCATATCCGGTGATTATCGTCGGGGCAGCCGCTTGTGTTCCGGCTCCTGATGTTGCCGTCGCCCCCGCAGTCGAAGTATTTTGGACGCAAATGAAGCCATTGGCTCCGCCGGTCGCCGCAGTTCCGCCCGTCGCGCCGGAAGCATTTCCGCCGTTGACGGCGGGTAACGAAATTGCGCCAGCGCTAGCGGCGGAAATATCTAAATCTGTTGCAACGTGAATCCGGTATCCGGCGGTATTGATCTTGCCCGTGCCGTTGAGGGTCAAATTGTTGTAATACATATCTCGCGTGAGCGTCGTCGTTCCAGACGAAATTGTCACGTCGCCATCGGTGCCGCCGCCAAACCAATAAGCATCGTCTATACTGCTGACGCCTACGGCGGAATATGGCCCCTGAGTTAAACCGCCTATTCGCGCGAATAGGCCAGACGTTGTCGTCCAGATATCCCCATTGATAGGCGATGACGGTGGATCGCCGTGAGGAATCTTGAAACCAGCTCCGCCGGGCGTAGATGCAGGAACAACCACCTCGCCAGTAAATGTCGCGCCGGTGAGATAAGCGACGGCTCCTATCGACGCGACAATCCCATTGATCGTCGATAGCGATGACGCTGCGCTGGTCGCCGAACCAGCCGCCGCAGTCGCCAATGCAGCCGTAGCAGCATGTGCCGCTTCGGCTGCATTCGCATAATAATTGGCGATAGTGATTGATGTTGTTAGGCTGAGTGTTTGGCTGACCGGAACAGAGCCGATCTGAGGGACGAATGCAGTGATGACGACAGACATTCGCTTATGCCTTGCTCTTGATGAACGCCAGCATTTCGTCTCGCGTTATGGGCAAATTTGCCTTGCGCTTATCTTGGTCGTTCATCGACAGATATTCAGGTCTGCCAATAATCATCGCGACCTTGAAAACGATCCATCGTGGCTCCCATTGTTCGATTGGGCGCAAGTCAAGTTGCTTCGCCATTGTCCATTGACTAAGTGGTAGCATGTCGCCTCTAAAGAGTTACGCCGTCAGTGAACTCAAGCGCTCCGCCAAAGATCACGACTTCCTGCCCGTCGAAGATGAGTTTGAAATCGTAAACATATGACCCGAAGAATATCTGTGCCGACTGACGCGGCGCGCGCATCTCCGATATTGCGGCGCCGCCGGAAAGCGTCGCGCCACTCGCAACGATGTTCGCGCTGTTCGAGGCTATAGCGAACGAGTTTCCCATCCCGCCGGCTGCGGAATATTCTATGTCAAGATCGGTCCCATTGACGGCATAGTTGCACGCGATGATTGCGGCGTCCGTTGAGGCGTCTAAGAACGCCAGCAAATTGGTCAGCGTGTCAGCAATTGCAGCGCCGATATTGACCTGATTGCCTACCGCGCCAGAGGCAACGAATTTAATCGACGTCCCGCCGAGCGTAATCGTATTGTTGGCCACTGGATTAGCGACAAACGACAGAATGCCTGTCGCCGCTTTAAGAAAAATCGTTAGCGTGTTGGTGTCGAACGACCATTCGAATAAAACGAGCGGATTATCGGCGCTCTGCCGCATCTGACTTTTGAATGAGCACTGGTCGAGCGGGTAAAGCTGGCTCCAGTTGGTGATGTCATGCAGGAATACAAACGTCTCATTGTTGCGCGCCTGCAGGTCGACGGAATCCATTGGCCGTCACCACTCAATGATTACAGCGCCGGGCCCGCCGGCGCCGGCATGAACTCCGCCGCCGCCGCCGCCGCCACCGATGCCGCCAAATCCGCCACCGATGCTGATCTCAAAGGGATCGTCTGTTGGGTTCCAAATGTTAGTCCGCACGTTGGTCCCAGCGACGTTAATATCCCATTTTGTGATGCGACACCCGCCTCCTCCGCCGCCGCAGCCGCCGTTGCCGCCAACTGCAAATGAGCTAGTTTTGCGTAGCGTCGGATCAAAAAAATTGCCGTTTGAGGCAATGCCGGCGCCGCCACCGCCGCCGATGCCGCCGTCCTCGCCATAAATGACGTTAGTGCTGCCGCGGAATGTCGTGATTTTATTTGACGTACCGCCGCCGCCAGGGAAGAAATCCATGCAGTAGAATGGCGACACGCCATCTTTTATCGTCGCGCGACCCGCGACGCTGCCTTGCCAGTCGATCGCCCCGATGCCTGCGCCTGTGCCGTCTCCAGGCCCCCACAGCGACCCTCCGCCGCCAGACGGCCCGCCATAGCCGGATGGACCTATACCGCCGCCTCCAGCGCCCCCCGCGCCTCCCTGGCCGGCCTGTGAGCCGGCGCCGCCGCCGCCGCCGGCGATAACTTCTCCTGGCCCTCCCGAGGCTCCACCATTCCCTCCTTTGGCGCGGAAGGAGCCGCCAGCGCCATTGTCCCCGCCCGCGCCTCCATGATCACCGCTCTTGCCGCCATTAGCGGTAATGAGCGTCGCTCCGGCTAGAATTTTTGCGTAGGACGAGCCGCCATCGAGCGGAGCGTTATATTGTCCGGCTGCATTATAATATCCTTCGTGGCCGCAATTAGCGGGGCGGATCAATAATGTTTGCCCGGCCGTTACGGCAAACACGCCATAGGCGAATTCGCCGCCGCCGCCGCCATTGCCTGTTCCGCCGCCAGTCGGCGATGGTGTCCCGCCTCCGCCGCCGCTAAGGACGCGAATGCGGATAGACGTGACGCCTGGCGGGACAAGCCACTCCAACTCATTGCCGAGGTTATATGAGCCGCGGAAATAAACCCAACGACCAGAGCCATAAACTGGCAACCGTCCTGCGAGCTGCAGATTTGATATTGGCGGCGGCGGCGGGACGGAAGGCGTTCCTCCTGAACCGACGCCGCCGGGGTCTTGCCAGTTTAGCAACTGGAACCGCCATCCGTCGAAAACCATATGCGCGAAGCCGCCGGCGACGAGGTCGTCCACTTCAAGCGCCGCGCCCGAAGATCGAATAATCTGAAACGGGCCGAACCCTGCGATCGTAATATTCGACGCGCCGGTGTTCGCCGTTGCAATTTGTGCATAAACAGCTAGCCCATATCGAACATGCGATATTGACGGGCTAACTGTTGCAAGGCTGACGTTGTTAGCGGTCCCTGTGTCAACTCCTACAACAGGCGTGCGAATTAAATTCACAATAGCGTCTATAAACTTTTGTTCGAACGCGCCTACATCTCCGTCGTCGATTACGTCTAAGCCGGAATATTCCGCCGTAAATTGCCCGATCATCGACGCGCTAAACGTCGCCTGTCGCAACGCCTTGTTAAACGACTTCGATATCGCGACGCCCTGCTGCGAGCCCTGTTGACGTTCGGCGAGCGCGCCAAACTCCGACGACGAAAATACATTCGCGCCGACGCCTGTCGCCCACGTCAAGAGTTCATTTGCCGCCATTTACGCCATCCCCAAAGCTGCGAGCATCCAGCCATTTTGAGCGAGAGAGAAATCAGCGCGCGGGATAACCGGCGCATTATGTTCGATCACATATTCTGGCGACACGCCCCACGCGCCGATGCCCCAGCCGGACACATAGGCGTTTTGCATGTCGAAGCCGAAGAGCGGCTTTTCGTCGACTGACGTGATGAAGTAGTAAGCCTGAATCGCCGCCGGTTTTAGCTTGATGTATCCGCCGCCGAGCAATGCAATGCGTATGAATGAAGGAACCTTGCCTGCAACGCAGATCGCCATCGTGAGGTCTTTGCGATCTTGGATAAAAGGCAGTGCGCCTTGTTGCCCGGCGAAGAATTCATCAAGTGCGGTCTGTCCATCAGGGACAAGCGCATTCCATCCATTCGCAGCGATTTTTGCTTTTATGAGCGCGCGGTAATCGTCGTCGCCTAGTTTGACGATTCCCGTTATCGTAAGATCGTCTCCGTCCTCCCAGACGCCATAGTCCCAGCCCTTGCCAGACGTGTCCCAGGAGAACCAGAAATTCTGCAGCGGGATCGGCAACCTTCGCTTTACGCCAACCCAGTCGCCAACTACATCGAGCTGCACGCCGATGGCGACATCGACGTCAAAATGCCCAGGCAGTTCCGCAATAAAGTTTTGGGCGTCGACAAATGGCTGCAATGTCTCTTGCAGCATTTGCCTGAATTTCGGCTTGTTCCGGTTAAAAGACGGGACAAGAGAAAGATACTTTTCGATGTCAGCCATGCTAATTCGCTATGACATGGATAAATGATGTCTCGCAGTAGGGCGCTTCGTCGAACAAGATATTTACGTCGGCGGCTTGCAACGTTCCGCCGTCGCGCGCGACTTTGATATCGGTAACATTGAAAGTTTTCGATTGCGCCGCGCCGTAAAGCTGCGCCGGAAGGTAGCCCTTATGGACTTGAATGCCGTTGCCGATGCCGACGTCATTTGTCCATGTCGCTAAGGACGATGCGATAGCGCTCGACGCATCTGTCGTGTATCCGGAAAGTCGCGTGAGCGTCACTTGCCACGTCACGTTGACCTTTTCCAAAGGCGAATAATAGAGATAGTGCGGGATGCCGTATTGGTCTGTGAACGTTCCTTGAGTAGAACCGAACGTCGGAATGCCAGGCGGCTTAGTCAGGCCGATTGTATTGATGATGGATTGGTGAATCCCGCCGTCGATAACGAATGCCAATGAATTAGCCGGCACGCCTTCTGCGCTCGGAAAAGTCGTGTCGTTCTCATAGGCGCGGAAGCGCACAACGCCTGGGATTTCTGCGATCGCTCCCTGCATGCCGTCGAAGATGCTCTTGGAGCCGATCATTGTTGAGATTGACTGGCGAATGCGCAGTTCCGCATCCGTCTCGACCGGCTGGCCGAGTGTCGCCGCCGTTGTGTTGGTTACGGTCTGCCAGCCAATGACCGGCGTGAATATTCCAGTGATGGTATTCGCCGACGCGCGCACAGCGCCAATAGTCGCGCATGTTCCGGTGACGAGCGTCTGTCCTTCAAGCGGGATCGTCACGATTTCTGGCAACATCCACTGCAAGCCATTAACGTCTGTGGCAATGCCGTTATCAATGACCGTCCCGGCGACGCCGCCGATGGTCAGAAGCGCAGTCGACGCGCTCGGAACTTTTTTTCTAATGCCGTTGATTTTGACGACGCGAGATAGGCCATTGCCTTGCGCTGTTGAGGGCGAGAACGAATTATAAACCGAGACGGATTCACCATTCACATCATCGAGCGCGAGCGAGATAAGAGCCAAGAACTGCAAATCTTGCGCATCATTATCGATATAAATATCTTGTCCGTAAATGCCTTTGAACGTCGTCTGGAAATAATCCAAGCATTCTGCATATGTCGGCTTGTGAATGCCGAACTGGTCAATAGAACAAATGGGCGTGGCCATTAGGCGGGCAATCCTAGAACGGCGTTAAGCGCGATCGTGCTCGCGCTGTAGATGGTCGTCAGATTTGCATTGACAGTAAACGCGCGCGCGTCGCGGTCGAGATTGCTGGAATACAGCGAGATTTCTTTCATGCCCTTCGTGCCGAGAATGCGCGCCTTGATCGCAGGATCGCGCGTCGAATCTGTGCGCTTGCCTAGAATGCGCGTATCCCATGGAGTCCCGTCCGCGGTGGCCAAGAACCACTCGCCCTGATAGAGATGCAGCCTCGTCAGAACTGCTTGCGCAACGGCGTCTGGTTCGTCTTGCCAGAAGTCGTTTGCGCCGTTGCCGAACGAATAGTCGCCGTTTTCGTCTAGACGCCTGTATCGCATTACGACCCCCCGAAAACGAATTCGCCTTCGCTTTCGTCCAGATCATCTATTGGGCGCCAATTGTAGATTGGTCGAGTTTCAAAAACGGCGATGTCTTCGTCTTCTTTCATCACGCCACTCTAATTTTCAAAATGCTACCTGTGCGGTAGACGTGCTTTATTTGAACACCGCCCGCCGCAGCGGCGACGTCGTCGGCAAAGTCAGGCGGCAATATCCCGAAGCTAAGCCCGCCGCTGACGCCGCCGACCTCCAGCCCCATCGTCGCCTGAACGAGTCCGCCATTCGCATCCGTCGCGACCTCAAGCGCGCCTGTCGACAACCCACCGGCCATTGACGCGAGACCGCTTATGCCAAGCGTCCCATTGACGTTTGTCGGCCCATTGTGAATGAGAGACTGCGCTGTATCGGTAATCGTTTGCTGCGCGCTGCGCGTGATGGCGTGATCGGTGTTCGAAGAAATACCGCTCGAATCTAGCTTGATGACGCTTTTCCCGTCATCAGCAGAATGCTTGACGCCATTGCTCGGGTGAACTTCCGAATAATGCTTATCGTTATTGACGGCGTGCTTGTGCCCTCCGGAATGGGTCAGCGCATAGCTGTGCGAGGTCTGATCGTTCTTGGCGATATGTCCGACGCCAACGTTCCCATGAACCGTCGACTGATAGAATTTCTTCGCCTTATTGAACGGGTCTTCTTCTTTGTCATCCTTATCGACAGACTTAATCGTCGTCCCGTTCGCAGGATGTTGGTCGATCGTATGCTTAGCGTCGACGCTGCGAACCTGATGCGATGTCGTCGAGATGTTTTTCAGCGCGCGCGGCTTCGATCTCAGGCCGGGGATGAAAACAGCGTCCGATAGATTGTGCATGCGCAGGTCTTGCGCGTCCTGTATCTCGCCGTTCTCGAACCATGTATCATGCGGGCGCATCGTGAAGATGGCCAGACCTTCGTCAGCCGTCTTCTTGTCCTTGCCCTTTTTGATCGGGTGCGTTGTGACGACAGAGTTTTTGTCCTCGCCGCCGCCGCCAAGAAAATGAATCGGCACATCTTCGAACGTCGAGATATCGACATGCGTGACCTTGCCGTTCTTATCCTTTGTCTGTCCCTTGATTGTGCTGCGCAGCTTTACCGTTTTGCCGTCGCTGTCTTCTGTAACCTGAACAGGGATAGCCGTCATGATCGACCGGCGGGCGCCGTCTAGCGCGATGCGCAGCGGCTCTTCTGGATCGTCGAGTATGTTCTCGCGGATGTCCACGATTACCCCCCAGCCGAACTTTGACCGACAATGCCAGTTGAGCTAATCGGCGGCGCTCCTGTTTTCGCGCCATAGCAAATCATCGTCGCATACCATTCCTGGCCGCGAGAATCGCCGCGCCACTCAATCGAGATAATGCGGTATGTGCCGTCAGCAGTGCCGAGCGTGTCGAGTTGGCCAGCCGTTGCTTCAGCGCCGACGCCAGCGTTCTGGCCCCACGCCGCACGCTGGATGCTTTTTTCGTTGATGATGAGTTGCGTGTTTAGTTTGAACTGCGGATTAAGCAGCGCGGTGACAATGATCCCGTCAACCGTCTCCTGCGGCATACCGATCAGGCCGGTATTCGCATTTAGAACAAACGCGCCGGACGACTTGCCCTTGTCATCATTGGGTATGTGATTAAGCTCGCCGTTTAGTATGTTCCACGTCGCGCCATTTGATTGCGCGATCGTTCGCATCACGTCTCGGCCCATGCCGTAGAGCGTTACAGCGCGCGGATATTTTTTCTTCGAAAGCCCCTTGATCGTTCCTTCGCCAGTGACGCCGAGTTTCTTGAAAACGCGCAGCACCTCGTCAACATGGTCGCGCTGCGTCGACCCGGCCGCGAACGTCTTATTGACGACACCCCAATTGTAAGCCTCGTCGCCGTCGCGGCAGTAGAAGTCGACGAACGTATCTGTCGGCGTTTCGCGCCCGATGCGCGATTGCAGGACGCTACCTTTATAAATGACGCCGATGTTGCCTTCATATCCAGCGGAGAACCGCAGATGCTTGAACTCGCTTCCCTTGCCGGCGATGGCGTGCGCCGTCTCATCTGAGAGGTTGTAGACTCTGAACTCGCCGGGGTTTGTTGTCTGCGTTGTCCACTGGCGAATGAGGAACCTGATGCGCAACTGCGATAAGTCGACAGTTCTCCCGCCGCCATCGCCAACTTGCAATGACGCTGCGCGAATCCAGTTGCGTGACATTTATTCGTCTGGGCTCCACCAGAGGTGCGCCGTCACGCCGAGGTTGTCGTATCGCGGCGGCGTCAGCAAATCCCCGTCAGACCCACAAAAGAGCTTCCCGCCAAATCCAAGATCAGGATATTGCTCCAGCAAGTCCGCGCCGGCGACCAGCGGGACGCCCGTCAACAGAGCCTCGCCGTCCGCGTTGCTGATATCGAGCAGCCAGCCTGCCTCGGGATTGTCGACCCAAATCAGACGCAGAATGTAGATGGTCGCGCCGAGCTGGACGGAAACAATTTGTGCCTCCGGCCTGAGCGGGATTTCAAATGTCATTAGCCAATGCCGGGGATTTGCGTAAAGGCCGGCATAGATGGGTTTGTCCCAAGATTTCCCATGCCGAGATTAGCTGGTGGCATGGTCTGCTGCGGCATGCTTTGGTTCCCCGCGACAGACTGTCCAGCCTGAGTTCCCGTGATGATGACCTCCCGGCAGGCGACCGTCACCATCAGCGCGTTTTCGCTCGTTTCATCGGTGATCTGGTTAACTAAGCCGACGAGCATATTGCTGTAGATGCGCTTACCCGTAAAGATATCGAATGGTTCACGCGCCGCCTGCAAGCTTAGCAGGAACCCATAGACATCTTGAACGTAGCCTTCATATCCCGCTGTCGAGTTCGAAAATCCGCAGCGCATCACGATTTCGCACGGCATTTTGAATGCGTGGTCGCTGACCGTCGCACCGACCTCGACCGGGTGGTCGCTGATCCTCAATACATCAGTTCCAATTTCTTCTATGGTTACGTCAGGAACTATCCCGCCGATTGACCGGAAATTGCTCCCGAAAAGCGCGTAATTGCCATCGATTAGTGACATTCTTGACCTCTATCGACGGCGCGCTTATTTATAGGACGGTTTTTGAGAGGAAGTCGCTAATGAAACGAACGCTGTTCATCGCCTTTGTGGTGGCGGTTATTTGTGCATCTGTCGCCCATGCAGAATGCCCTGAATTATTCATTTGGGACGTTCTAAAGCGCCCCGCATATGCGGAGTCATACAAAAGAATAGTGGCTACTGAAACACATCTTCCTGACTGGTTAGCAACATCGAGCAATCTGGCGCGCTCGGTTACGACTGGTGCTGCATCAATTAAGATCGTAGGCGAGAACGAATACGAGTCTTTCTCCATGTGCAAATCACACGAATGCGATGGGTCAAAAAGCCTTGTCCTGTTTTTTGGTCAGCACGGAGAAGTCGTTAAGGGCGTTCTTAGAGATAACAGGAAACTACGCTTTTTTGGATACCCGACTAACGATGAGCGCGCCGCATTATTGAATGAATTACAACCGGAGCCGGGCTATTCAACCAACTAATGCGCGGCCCCCTGCATGTTGCGGATGGCATCGGCGTTCACGCGGGTCTGGACGCCAGCGATGGCCCTTGCCGCCGCGCCTGCATCGCCAGGAGTCGTCACGTTAATCGTCGTCTTTGGATTTAGCGAGACGTCGCCATGACGGACACTGCTGTTGGTGGTTGTATGCCCAATCGGGCGTGGTGACACAGCGTGCGGCGGAGCCTGCGGCGTAGTCGGCGATGATGACCTCGGCGTCGTTTCGATCAGCGGGTGGCCGGGCTTCGAATAATCGTATTGCGGCCGATCTTCCCATTTGTCGGGCATCTTGATGGGCGGAACGTGAACCGGCTTCTGCGGCGCGACTTCCGGCTTTGCGGCGGCACGGTTCTCTGCGTCCTTGCGTTTTGTTTCCATCTCCACAACGAACGCATGTCGACGGGCCTCAGCCTCAGCTTCGTATTGCGCATTTTTCGCGGCATCACTCTGAACGGCTTCCGCTGGTGCGGATTGTGTTTTCGCTGGCGGCTGGTAGCCGGCGCTGCCCCACTCCGGATTCCAGTTACGGTCGCCGTGGTAGCCCATCCAATTCGATGTGACGCTGCGCCTGCCATGCTTGGCGATGTAGCGCGCTACCCATCGCGTTTGTGCTGGGATGGTGCTTGATTTGCGAACGTCTAATCCCGTCTCCTGCTCAAATTGTCGGCCAAGGCCGCGCCGCCTGTTGAGCTGAAACGGTCCCCACGATGATTCAAGTTCATCATCCTTAACATCGTATCGGTTCTTATGCGCGCTCTCGCCGGCGTGAATGCCGAACATGATGCGCGGATCAATTCCGGCAGATTTTGCCTCTCTCGTAATTAGGTCACGTAGGCTTGCCGCGTCCTCAGCGGTATTGGCCGTCTCCCCGCCCTTCTGCCCCTCAACCGTCTCGCGCCCTTCCGCTGGCGCAATGCCGATCTTGTCATTGAACCAGTCCTTCGTGCGCTCCCAACGGCTCTTCTTCTTCTGAGGCTCGGCGGGCGTAGCGCCAGGATGTCCAGGCTTGTAGTAATCCGGGTCGCGCTTGATATTCTCCTGGCGCTGCTTCTCGTCCTCTCCCTCGCCGGCTGGCGTCGGATATAGCGTCGCCGCCGCGCCTGCCGCAACACCTGCCGCAGCTGCCCCCAAAGAGACGCCAGCGATCGCCGCTATGCCACGAAGCGCTGCCCCCGATGATCCAAGCATCAGCGCCGCAAGAGCCTTCGCAAGGGTCGCGACCGCCGGGACCACAAGCGCGGTTATGACCGTCGACAGCCCGGTAAACTTGAGGCCAAGCCCGGCGATGATAAGCCATGCCGTCGTGTCGGGACCGAGCTTCTTGGCAATCGCGCTCGCGAATTCGCCGACCTGTATCGCCACGTTCGTGAACGCGATGACAAACGGCTTCACCGCCTCGACGAAGGCGTTCAGGTTTTTAAGGATGTCGCCGGAGTGTTCGTCGAGGTATTTCTTGAATTTCTTTAGCGGCTCTTCGAAGCCAAGATTGAGCAGGAACTTGTCGCGGATGGCTCCAATGCGCATCCAGATCGCCCGCAACTCTTCAGTAAACGCCTGCCCCTTCTTCGCCAACTCCTGCGGGTCTAGACCGATCGCGTCGTTGAACTTCTTGGCGTCCTCAATATGCCTTTGCCAATTCGGGTCTTTCGACGCCCGCCAGACATTCTCGGAAATGCCCGCCATTTCGATATAGCGGCGCTGCAAATATTCAGGCGACGTCAGGAACTTCTTACTGTGCAGGAGGCTGTCAACCATCTCGGATGTTTCGCGCAGCGCCCCCTTGGCGTCGCGCGTCTGTCCGATGAATTGCTCAAGCCATTTCTCTTGGCCCGGCCCGCCAGCGCTGATCTTGCGGGAGAATTCCTCTAGTGTCGCGCCGGCTTCCTCAGCCGTGCCGCCGAGCTGACTGACGGCATGAGAGAACGCCTTAATGTTCCCCGCGCTGTCGCCGACCTTCTTGGACTGATAGTAGATATCGCTGTAAGTTTTCGAGATGCGTGCCGTCGCTGCAAACGCCGTCGCCGCAAGCGATTCAAGCGACGCACCAAGCGCAACAGCGCCCAGCGTCATCGTCCTGATTTGCTCGCCAACTTTGCGCGCGCCTTCCTCGTCGCTTTTCCAGCCTACAGCGACAAGAAACTCTTTCAGAATGTCAGCGCTCATTTATCTTTTTCAGCCTCCTGAGCGCGCCATTCGTTTTCGTATTTTACCGCAAGCCAATCATTCATCTCTGCAAAATCAAGCAGGGTCAGCGTCCCGTCGATTGCCGATTCATATTTGCACATCTTTGCAAGAACCGGCTCGGCGATAAGCCATCGATAATCAGGCAGGGAGACCGGCTTATATTTTGGCGGTGGAGCGCGCCGCTCTATTGCAAGAGGCTCCCGGAGGAAAAAGGGATGATCTGGTCCTTAATAACGTTCCCGACCATCGTCAGCGCGTCAAGCGGGCGGATATCAGCGAACTGAACCGCGCCAGCGCCTTCGTTCCATACATCCTGCCATCCCTTGCCGCCGCCAGCTGAACGCGAAACGCAGCGCAAACACATCGCCATAATCATCCCGAGATCGTCTGTCGGCATCTTCGCGAGAAAGCCCGTCATCTGCTCGACATTGTCAAACAGAACATTCATGGGAGATAATTTTCCCTCGCCTTCGCCTCCTGCACCAGCCATCTGAATGCGCATCAGCGGCACAATCATCGGAGCGATTTTTGCAAGAACTCGCGTTCCGTCCAAGCAGTTCATGTTCTTGATTTGATATTTATGGCCGCCAAGCTCAAATTCAGTCGCCATGCGTCACCTTAATCCAGAGCCGGCTGGCCAATGCCGTAAACGCCGTCAAGCTGTCCGCAGGAGAACCTCCACTCAATGACGCCGCCCTCGGTCCCGTAGTTCACATCGGCGGGTTTGGTGAATGCGCAGCCCTGCGCAATCCAGTTGTCGCCGCGCGCCGGATCACTGAGCGAAATGACGTTCTGTCCAGTGTTCGCGCTCGACAACGAGTCGAAGTTGAACATGCTCGACAGAAACGCATTCGTCGGAGACGTTTTCAGATAGCGCAAGACAATGCTTCCGCCCTTAGCGACATGTAGCGAGTGCATCCATTCGCCATCGGCGCCCCAGACTGTCGTGACGCGCTCATTGAATGAA
>Ga0172380_10002924_pt1 | contig 24836 bp, 23 predicted proteins | sample Leawe162metaG_FD_119747 | JGI IMG/M metagenome (GOLD analysis project Ga0172380, IMG submission 119747) | Leachate microbial communities from a municipal landfill in Southern Ontario, Canada - Leachate well 162 metaG | ecosystem: Engineered > Solid waste > Landfill > Unclassified | place...
AAACCGCGCAGCAATAAGGCTCCATAAGCAAGAAGGCCCCCGATATCGGGGGCCTTCTTGCTGGCGTCGGTGCTGCACTTTTGCTCCGGAAATCTGCTGCACATTCTCTCCGGCGTTGACAATCATGCATTCTACACACTCACGCCAAAGAGCTTGCCTATAGCGGCGGTAACAGCCATCGCGAACACGCCCCATCCCACAACCCGAATGAGAGATGGGCCAATCGGCGAGCCGCCAGCTTTTGCTCCGAAGATGCCGAGTCCAGCAAGTGCTAGCACTGTTACAAATAGTACGACTTGAATAATGTAGCTCGCGGGAGACACGACAGCCGCGATAAGAGGCACACCACCGGCGACGGAAAATGTTGCCCCCGATGCCAATGCAGCCTGTAGCGGATTTGCCGCATGTATTTCGGACAAACCCAGTTCATCCCGGACGTGAGAGCCCAATGCGTCGTGACGCGTGAGTTCTTCCGCTACTAGCTTGGCGGTCTCCGCTGACAGCCCTCGATATTCATAGAGCGCAATCAGTTCAGCATGCTCTTTCTCGGGCTCGTCAGTTAGAGCCTGCTTCTCTCGAGCAATGTCAGCCCGCTCTATGTCGGATTGGGAAGATACCGAAACATACTCACCTGCTGCCATTGACATCGCGCCTGCCGTCAGTCCCGCGACCCCTGCAATCAACACTGCTCTTGGTGAGGGATCTGCCGCGGCCACGCCGACGATCAATGATGAGATGGACACGATCCCGTCATTCGCACCCAACACAGCAGCGCGCAGCCAACCGCTTCGCGTGATGAAATGAGGCTCATTGTCGTGCGCTGATGGTGGGGTCATTGTGTACCAGTTGTTGTTATTGGGAACTTTTGTGCGTGGGCGAATACCATAATTCACGAGATGGGCTTCCGATACTAATCCTCGCTGCTAACAACCTTCGCTTGCATTAGACGTCGCCCGCTGAGCGCAAATCAAATTGCTCGATCAGTCGAGGGCAAAGGGTCTCGTCGCAATCAGCCTCGCGAAAGTCGAGCGGATGCCCGTGATCGATGTCAATCGGCACCCAAGTTTGACCCCTCATCGGCGTGCAACTTTGACCCCGTCACAGCGTGAGCTTCTTCGCCTCCAAGCACGGAGCTGCGGAGCGTAGCGAAGCAGCGGAGGGATTGGAGGCGGGGGTCAGATTTCGACGCCGATCGTCGTGCGTAAGCCGCGCCTGTTGACACCCGTTCGAACGCTGCTGGCGGGAGAGCCCCAAGGGTTGTCCCACATCTTTCGGCCGAGGCCCGTAATCCTTTCGGGCCACCTCGGCTGGTTCCCCATGAGGCCCTTGGACCTCGGTGGTGATTTGAGCCGCAAGTCTACAACCGACTCTGACCAGAACAGCCGTTTCCTCGAATGTTGGTTCAGCCATCGAGACGTGTTCCTCGTCCACAGTTGCCGATCGTCCTTGACAGTTCAACTAGTGAGTTATAGATAACTAATTAATAGAAATTATCAGTGCATGGGGCTCAATCGCCAGCGACAAATTTGTCAATACGTATCGTAGTCGCGACGCTTTTCGTGTTTTGGGCATTCGGGTTCCCCATTCTGCTTGGCGGCTACGGGCCGCGTACCACTAGCGCCTTGCGTTTGAGGAGCGTTATCTAGTTGACCATCGCATCTACGCCCGCAGCATGGAAAATGGGGACGAAATCGGAAAGTAACAATAAGCGAAAAAGCACCCAAAAGATATCAATGGGAAACTCGGAGAAATAAACACGTCATCTTTTTACAAACTACTGCTGCTCAGCTTTGTCGGGTTTCCAGCAGTCTCGCATCCGCAGCACTACTGACTCGAGAGCAAATCAATCAATACGTCATTGGCAAAAAACTCGATGGCGAGTGAATGGGTGTGTCAGTTCAGATTCGTGCAAAACGGATAGTGCCGCAACAATGAAGCTCCCAATCATATCTGAGTCGGAGGCGTGGATCTACAGCGGTCACGGCGTCTGCATGGAGTTGATAGTGGTCCGCGTCACGGAAAGACCTGTGTCGCGTTTGAACCTCTTGGTGGAAATAAATTTCGAAATTCGGAATGAATAACTTTTGCTGTCACGAATTAGTAAATCGCATAAACAGATTAGAATCCAATGACGACGCGTGACAGAAAATCTGCCGAGGACCGCAAGGCCGAGATTGTCGATGCTGCCCTACGGCTCGCCGGCGACAGTGGCCCGGATCGACTGACGACGGAGGCGTTGGCGAAAGCGGTCGGTATTTCACAGCCCGGCATCTTCCGGCATTTCCCGAGCAAGGCAAACATTTGGGAGGCGGTAGCTGAGCGCATTGGCACTCGTCTGAGTGCGAATGCTGCAAAGAGCGAGAAAAAAAGCGGCCGACCTATTGATCAGTTGCGTAGTTTTGTAACCGGCCATCTGTCCTTTATCGAAAAGATCCCTGCCATCCCCGCCATCCTCTTCTCGCGTGAACTGCACGCGGAAAACGATAAACTGCGCGCCTTCTTCGCAGGGATGATGGCGCGCCGCCAAGCTCATCTTTCCGACCTCATCGCGGCAGAAATCAAGGCAGGCCGGTTCGACAAGGCCCTAGACCCTGATGACGGCGCCTGTCTCATATTAGCACTTATTCAGGGACTCGCCATGCGCTGGTCGCTCAGTGCTCGCGCCTTCGATCTCGTCGAAGAGGGACGCCGGCTGCTGGAGCTGCAATTGGATGGGTTTAGAAACGCGCAACGGCCAACCAAGGACCGGTCAAAGGTCAATAGGAAGCTGCAAAAGTGAAAAAACCTTCGGGAAGAGTTCTCATTCTTTTGGTACTCGCCGTCGTCGTTGGTGCCAGTTTTGCTGCCTGGCTCCAACTAAGACCCACTAAATTGCCGCCCGGGTTTGCAATGTCCAACGGACGTCTCGAAGCTGAACGCATCGATATTGCCACTAAGTTTCCCGGTCGTGTGAAGGAGGTTCTGGTTGCGGAGGGTGACACCGTCACGAAGGGACAGGTTCTTGCGAAGATCGATCCTGCAGAGATCGAGGCGCAACTGCACGAGGCTGAGGCGGCGGTTCGCCAGAGCGAGCAGCAGTTGGATCAGGCAATCGCTCTTTTGGCTCAGAGGAAGAGCGAGTTGACTCTCGCCGAGCAGGAATTGGAGCGATCGAAGTCCCTTGGGGCGAAGGGCTATACCCCACAGGAGAAGGTCGAGCAGCGCCAGTCAACCAAGATCACGGCTCAGGCTGCAGTCAACTCCGCCAGTGCCGGCATCGGACAGGCCAAGGCTGCGATCGAGGCGGCGATCGCTAGGGTCGAGCGCATCAAGGAGAACTTGAAAGACTATGTTCTGACCACGCCGCGCAGCGGCCGCGTGCAGTATCGGCTTGCGCTCCCCGGCGAAGTTCTTGGCGTTGGCGGCAAGGTTCTGACGCTGCTCGACATGAGTGATGTCTACATGACCATCTTCCTGCCGACCAAGGACATCGGACCGCTCGAACTGGGCGCCGAGGCACGGATCATTCCCGACGCGGCCCCCCAGTATGTCGTTCCCGCAACCGTCTCGTTCGTGGCATCGGATGCCCAGTTCACACCCAAGTATGTCGAGACCAAGAGTGAACGCGAAAAGCTCATGTACCGAGTCAAGGTCAAAATCCCGGAGGAGATCCTGAAGCGTTATGCGAACCGTGTGAAGGCCGGCATTACCGGCGTGGCTTACGTCAAGCTCGCACGCAATGCCAAATGGCCCGCATACCTTGCGGTTAAACTGCCGCCAGTCGAGCCGACGCCGTAATGAGTGAGGAAGCGCCGTGCGTCGCACGCCTGGTGGCCGTCACGCATCGATATGGCGCCACCAAAGCGCTCAACTCTATATCGATCGATATTCCCGCCGGTCGCATGGTTGGTCTTATCGGTCCCGACGGCGTCGGCAAGTCGACGCTTCTGGCTTTGGTGGCCGGCGTGCGCAAGATTCAGTCTGGAAGTGTACGAGTACTCGACGGCGACATGGCGGTGCGCCGGCACCGTTCTGAAGTGTGTGCCCGCATCGCATACATGCCGCAGGGTCTTGGCCGCAATCTCTATCCGACGTTGTCGGTCATGGAGAATGTAGACTTCTTCGGACGTTTGTTCGGCCAGTCGGCCGCCGAGCGTGCGTGGCGCATTGCCGATCTGCTCCGTTCCACTGGCCTTGATCCCTTCGTCGGCCGGCCAGCGGGCAAGCTGTCGGGCGGCATGAAGCAGAAGCTCTCGCTGTGCTGTTCGCTGATCCATGATCCCGATCTATTGATCCTCGATGAGCCGACGACCGGCGTCGACCCGTTGTCACGCAAGCAGTTCTGGGAACTGATCGAGCGTATTCACGCGCGTCGGCCGACAATGAGCGTCATCGTCGCCACGGCTTACATGGAGGAAGCCGAACAATTCGATCACTTGATCGCGATGGACGCTGGCAAGATCCTCGCGGTCGGCACGGCAGAGGAACTCAAACGCCGTGTCGAACGCCAAACGCTCGAGGAGGTATTCATTGCGCTGCTTCCCGAAGCTAAGCGCGCCGACTCCAGAACCGTCATTCTGCCACCCAGGGTCGCCGCTCAAGGGGTTCCGGCCATTGAGGCGAACGGCCTGACTATGCGGTTCGGCGATTTCACGGCGGTGGATCACGTGAACGCCCGCATCGAGCGCGGTGAGATCTTCGGATTTCTCGGCTCCAATGGCTGCGGCAAGACCACGACTATGAAGATGCTCACCGGCTTGCTGCCGCCGACCGAGGGCACAGCAAAGTTGTTCGGCCACGAGGTCGACCCAAACGACATCGAAACGCGCCGGCGCGTCGGCTATATGTCGCAATCGTTCTCGCTCTATTCAGAGCTGAGCGTTCGACAGAACCTGGACTTGCACGCCAGCCTGTTCGATCTGGCTCCTGTGCAAAGTACGCAACGGGTCGGCGAGATGATCAGCCGATTTGACCTTGGGGGTGTTACGGAGGACCTCCCAGACAGCCTGCCGCTCGGCATTCGGCAGCGACTACAGCTCGCGGTTGCCGTGTTGCATAACCCGGAAATGTTGATCCTCGATGAACCCACGTCGGGCGTTGATCCGATTGCGCGAGACCGATTCTGGGAACTACTCATACAATTGTCGCGCAATGACGGCGTGACGATCTTCATCTCCACGCACTTCGTGAACGAGGCCGAGCGGTGCGACCGGATCTCGCTCATGCACGCCGGCAAGATACTGGCGATGGACGCACCCGACGCGTTGCGGCGAGCGCGCAGCGCTGAGACACTGGAGGATGCCTTCATTGGATATCTTGAGGATGCCGTCGCTGCCGATACTCCGCAAGCTGAAACAAGCGTTATCGACGCGCCGCAACAGGCCCCTGCTACTACGACGAGTCGCCCCATTCGACGGTTCGATCCGCGCCGCATATGGGCTTTCGCACGACGGGAAGCCGTGGAGTTGGTCCGTGATCCGATCCGTATTGCCTTTGCCCTGCTCGGCCCCATCGTCCTTGCAATCGCAATGGCTAACGGCATCTCCTTCGATGTTGAGAAGCTCGCCTATGCCGCGCTCGACCAGGATCGTTCACAGGAGAGCCAGGCATTCCTCGATTATTTTGCAGGCTCCCGGTACTTCGAGCGGCAAGGAGCCATCGACTCTCAGGTGGAGCTCGATGAGCGATTGTCGCGCGGCGAAATAAAATTTGGGCTCGTGGTGCCGCCGAAGTTCGGCAGAGATCTGCTGTCGGGTCGAACGCCGGTTATCGGCGTCTGGTCCGACGGCGCTGTTACGTTTCAGGCCGAAACGTCGCGCGGATACGTGCAGGGCGTGCTCGCCAACTATCTTTCGGATTTCTCCCGCAGCGAAACAGGCGTTGTACCGTCATATTACCCCGCCGAAATCGAAACGAGATTCCGATACAATCAGGCGTTTTTGAGCGTCAACGCCATTTCGCCCGGCGTCCTGATGCTGTTGATGTACATGTTCTCCACCATGCTGACGGCTCTGGGCGTCGTCCGAGAGAAGGAGTTGGGATCGATAACAAACCTCTACGCGGCGCCTGCAACAAAGATCGAGTTTCTTGTTGGCAAGCAATTGCCCTACATCGGCGTAGCGTTAGTCAGCTTCCTCGGTTTGTTTATTCTGATGACTGCAATCTTCGGCGTGCCCGTCAACGGCAGCGTCCCAGCCCTCGCCCTTGGCGCACTACTCTTCGCCACGGCTGCCACATCGCTGGGTCTGGTCATTTCCTCGTTTGTGTCGACACAGCTGGCTGCAATATTTGCCTCCGCGATCATCGTCATGATCCCAACACTCAATTTCTCCGGCATGCTCTACCCTGTCTCAACGCTGGAAGGGGGAGGCCGTATCATTGGGCACATCTTCCCTGCACTCTATTTTCAGAAGATCACATCGGGCGTCTTCAACAAGGGTCTGGGTTTTACCGAACTCTATGAAAACTATCTGTGGCTTATCGTATTCTGTCTCGCCTTATGGGCGTTGGCCGCGGCGCTGCTCCGAAAGCAGGAGTCCTGATGCGTCGGCGCTTCAAGAACATCTATCGGCTCGGCCTAAAGGAACTTAACAGCCTGCGCCGCGATTCCGTTCTGGTCTTCCTGCTCGTATACACGTTCACATTTGCAATTTACACCGTAGCAACTGGAGTCCAGACGGAAGTGCGTAACACGTCAATAGCGATCGTTGACGAGGATCAATCGGATCTGTCCCGACAGATCAGCGCGGCATTCCTGAAACCATACTTTAAGAAGCCAGTCCTGCTTGGACTCGAGCAGATCGACTCTGCCATGGATGCCGGGCTCTATGCGTTTATTATCGATATACCGCCCAATTTTCAGGCTGATGTATTGGCTGGTCGCAGGCCGTGGCTACAGGTCAATGTTGACGCGACAGCCATGACATTGGCCGGAAACGGCTCCGCCTATATCCAAAGCATCATAAACCGCCAGTTGACAAATTTTATCGGCCGGACGGACGGCAGCCCAAGCCTGCCCGTAACGTTGGCGATGCGCACGAAGTTCAATCCGAACCTCGATTCGATCTGGTTCATGTCGGTAATGCAGATTGTCTCCAACATCACCATGCTGTCTCTCATTCTGTCCGGGGCCGCCGTCATCCGGGAGCGCGAGCGCGGTACCATCGAGCACCTTCTCGTCATGCCGGTAACACCGGGAGAAATCATGATCGCCAAGATTTGGGCAAATAGTTTGGCAATCATCATGGCTGTGACGCTATCGCTCTATGCGGTTGTGCAGGGCGTTCTTGGTGTGGTCATCACGGGCTCAATTCCCCTGTTTTTGTTGGGCACGGCGCTCTTCCTTTACGCCATGACTGCGCTTGGCATCGTACTGTCGACTTTTGCTCGCTCGATGCCTCAGTTCGGTCTCTTGGCGATTCCGTTCTTCGTCGTCATGAATATGTTGTCAGGCGGCACATCGCCGATCGAGGGTATGCCGGAGAGCCTGCAGGTCCTGATGCAGGTCGCGCCATCGACGCATTTTACAGCTTTTGCCCAGGCCGTGATCTTTCGAGGTGCAGGACTTGAAATCGTTTGGCCGCAGTTTGCGAAGATGGCGGCGATTGGAACCGTACTGTTCGTTGTCGCTCTGATGAGATTTCGCGCCACGATGTCCGCTGCGCGGTGAGCCGGGTGATCTAGGAATTTCGAGATTACGATCTGGTTCGTGGCGCCACCAATGCGTATCTCGCGCCGGCGGAAGACGAAGGGTGTCGAGCAGCAAGATATTCCGGCGTTCCCAGCCAGGGCGTCAAACATCATGTGATTTTGGTAACTGGAATACTGCTTCGAAGCCGTCCGCCAGGCCGACCGCCGGCGAGTGCAAGACTAAGGTCCCCTGCACGCCGTCTGCGATCGCCCTGGCGATGGCGAGACCGAGCCCGCTCCCGCTCGAAATGGTCTGGCCACGTTCGAAACGAGCGCTGAATCTTTCCAATTCATCGGCAGGAACAAGGGGACCATCGTTGACCACGCGAAACAGGCCGCCATCGGTCAGGATTACACGCACGGGCGTCTTGTCGGCACCGTGCTTGAGAGCATTCTCGATCAGGTTGCGGCTCAGGACCGCGAAGGCATCAGGGTCAATGTCGGACAGCACGGGAGCCGCCGGAATTTCGAGGGTGATACGCCCACGACCGGCATCAAGATCTGCAACTATCATCCGCAGGACCGGCCGGACATCCATGGCGATCGCGGTTCTCAGGCGCCCGCCTTCGGCGCGTGCTAGCTGCAGAAGCTTTTCCGAAAGACGGTTTAGACGTTTGAGCGCAGTTTCAATGTCGGTTGCCCGCTGCTTGGTAGCCGGATCATCGGCTTCCACGATCAGCCTTTGGGTCTGGGCCAGCGCCGCCGCAACCGGTGTGCGCAACTCGTGCGCGGCATTGGCGGCAAAGCTGCGCTCCGCCTCAAGTGAGCGGCGGAGTCGCTCCAGAAGTTGGTTGATGGCTTGTACAATCGGCGTCATTTCGCTGGGCAATTCGTCGTTTGCGACCGCTGTCAGATCGTCGGCACCGCGAGTAGAAAGCGCGAAACTGTAGCGGCGGATGGGACGCAAGCCGCGATGAAGGACAACGAGTATTCCCAACAGGGCGACAGGAACCACGAATAGCAGCGGAAGCATGAGCGCCATCAACGTCTCGCGCGCCATCTCCGTGCGATGGCTCAACGGCTCGGCTACGGCGATGGTGATCGTGCCTCGCAACGCCACGTCATAGTAAAGCCGGTGTGTTGCGGTCTGGCGGAATCCCATCCCATTGAAAGGTGGAAAATCCGCATCCTTAGCCTTATGCGAGCGCAGCAGCACGCGACCTTGATCGTCGCGCACGAGATAGGTGAAGAATTCCTCGTGCGGGCGCAGCGTGGCGATGCGCTGACCAATCCCCTCTTCATCGCGGTTGATGATATCGAGCGCCGCCAGCGGCAGAATGCGTTGTGCCGTTTCCTCAAGCGTGGAATCGAAAACCTTATTCATATCGTGACGCAGAATGGTCGTCGTAACCAAGGCTGTCGCAATCCACAGCACCGAAATGCCGAACCCGATCGCTAGCGCAAGCCGCGCCTGAAGAGACGTGGGCTTTTTCATGCCGTACCCAGCCGGTAGCCTAGGCCGCGCACCGTTTCGATCGTGTCGCGACCCAACTTTTTGCGTAGCCGGCTGACATGTACTTCGATGGTGTTGCTCTCGATCTCGGTCTCGAAGGAATAGAGCCGCTCTTCGATCTGGGCTTTAGACAGCAATTGCTCCGGACGCTGCAAAAAGGCCTCGAGCAGCACCCACTCGCGCGCGGTCAGCGGCACCGGCCTGCCCATTCGGCGAACAGACCGGGCTGCGAGATCGATCTCCAGATCACCGCGCGTGATCAGTGGATTGGGATTGCCGGAATAGCGTCGCGCGACTGCGTTAAGTCGGGCCGAAAGTTCGGACAGATCGAAGGGTTTGACCATGTAGTCGTCGGCGCCCGCATTCAGCCCTTCGATCCGATCGCTAATCTGATCCAGCGCGGTGAGGATGATGACCGGTGTCGCGTCGCCTCGCTCCCGCAGCTTCCGTAGGAAAGGCTGGCCACGCCCGTCGGGCAGCATCAAGTCGAGCAGGATCAGGTCGTAGGCAGCCACGGCCAAATACTCGCCTGCGGAATCGAGCCGCGTACTCCAATCGACTGAATGACCGTCAGCGACAATCTGATCGCAAACCGCAGCGCCCAGCATCCTGTCGTCCTCGATCAGCAGCACACGCATGTCGCACACGTCCTACTATGTCTATTCATCTCATTTTTTCTTGCGAAGCTTACGGGCACCTGAAGCGCATTATGCCGTCCGCTTCAGGTGATCGTCAGGATACTGCGCTAGAAGAGCCTACGATCATTTTATCCGAGAGACAGGAAAATGAATAAATCCCTCATGACGATCCTGATCGCTGGTATCGCGAGCCTTGTGGCGGCCAGCGTCTCTTATGCCGAAGACGACGATTGCACCGTTCCCATGACCAACTGGCAGCCGCGCGAGGCGGTCCAGAAGATGGCCGAAGGCCTAGGCTGGACTGTGCGCCGGATTAAAATCGATGATGGCTGCTACGAGATCAAAGGCAGCGATGCGCAGGGCCGCGAAATCAAGGTCAAGATCGATCCCGGGACACTGGCCATTGTTAAGATGAAACATAAGCCCGACGACAGTCATGGCGCAGATCGCAATGCCGCTCCCAGCGGAGCCGTCGCGCCTCCCGCCAATGGTCTTTTTACGCCGGGCAACAAGCCCGTCATCGAGTGATGATTTGGCGTCGGGACGTGCGTTTGACGAGCGGCTACCAGCCGCAAATATCTCGAAGTTTATTGCGTTCATCGGCGTCAGACCTGCGGATCTGAAGCGCGATGGTGATGTTGTCATCTTGAAAGCCGGATCAGCGAAGGAATGGATATTATGGATCGGAGAAACACCACCGACCACTACGGATCGCTAACGATCGGCTTGCACTGGCTGATGCTGTTGCTGCTGATCGCAGTTTACGTGACGATCAACCTGCATGACTTCGCTCCCAAAGGAAGTGACCTGCGAGCAGAGCTGAAGATCTGGCACTTTATGCTCGGTCTCAGCGTTTTCGTCATGGTTTTCGCACGCCTTGCAACGCGCTTGTTTTCCGGACCCACTCCACGCATCACGCCCCCAATACCTCGCTGGCAGAAGTGGTCGGCCGAGACCATGCATGTCGCACTCTACGCCTTCATGCTCGGTATGCCGCTGCTTGGGTGGCTCGCCGTGAGTGCTAAAGGCGTTCCGATCCTTTTCTTCGGCATACTACTGCCCGCCCTGATCGGTCCGGACAAGGAACTCTACGATTCACTTAAGGAGATCCACGGAACGATCGGCACGATTGGCTACTATCTGATCGGTCTGCATGCCGCAGCGGCCCTAATCCATCACTATGTGATCCACGATAATACCTTGCTGCGGATCCTCCCGACGCAGCGTTGAACAAAAAGGAGCGTTGGAGGTGGGACCGGCTGAATAAGATCGGTCGTGAATTGAGTGCGACCAACGCGGCGCTTCTGAACCGGCGCGGCGAAATCCGAGACTGAACCTTCGAGCGCCGGCGCTATCGGGGGGAAGGTCGAAGGCGATACGCTGTTGCCGCATCTATTGCCATGAGTTGGGAACACATCAACCTGATCGGTGAAATCTCTACCGGCAAAGTTGGGCAGGTAGAACGAGACAAATTCGGAGCAACATAAACGCTCGAAGCTTGACGTACAGTTCTATTCGTTTCGGAATAAGACTCGTTATCTTGGCGCCATGATCGCCGCCAGCGCACTCCAGAGCCGAGCAACATCGCCTGACTTGGATTCTTGGTTCCGCGCAGCACCCTGTCCCAATGGCTTTGTACTCCCCGCTTTCCCGTGCCGAGCGACCAAGCCTTTTCTCGCCGAATAGAATCTGACGGGAGGCTGAAGCAGTTTCTCCGTTCCCTTCAGGCAGGCATCAGATGCGTCACGCACTCTGGGGCGGATGGAAATCGATAAAGGAGACCTGCCGTGAAAACCTTGCTGTCCGCTCTCGCGCTAAGCACCGCTCTGACAGTTCCTGGGCTGGCGCTGGCCAAGTCCGTCACGTTCACAACCAATCTCAACACCTATGGCGGCAACGGCGCCTATCTAGCGTTTTATGTCACCGATGCTAGCGGCGCTTATAAGGGCAGCCTCTGGATAGCGGGTGGCAAGTCCAAATACTACGACCATCTGAGCGACTGGTATCGCGCCACCGGCGGAAGCTCGTCCGAGATCAACGGCATCACCGGTGCCAGCGTCGGCGCGGGACGGCAATTGAAAATCACGCTCGATCTGGCCGATGCGCTGTTCGATGCGGGCTACAAGCTGCATGTCGACGCCGCAGTCGAGGATATGCGCGACAGTCCGTCGGAGGTGGTCGTGCCGCTGACCACGCAGGGGGCCGGCCAGCCCGTTCTCGGCCGCCGCTACATCCGCAACTTCACCTACGACATGTAAGCCCGCAGAAAGAAGATCGCCATGCTGCGTTCGCTGCACAAGATCCCCGGTCTGGTCGCCGCTCTGCTGATCGTCATTCTGACGCTCAGCGGAGCAGTACTGTCGACTTTTCCGGCGCTGGAGAGTGCTCATGCGCCTACCCAGTCTGAGCCCGACCTGACGGTTGCCATGCTGGCCGGTCGCGTAGCCGCGCGCTATCCCGGCGTCGAGCAGATTCGCCGCGCGCCCTCGGGCCGGATCACCGCTTTTTATTTTGATGAGGGGCGGCCCGGCGCGGTGGTGATCGATCCCGCAACGGGACAGGGTGTGGCGAATTATGAGCTTTCCGCTCTCCAACGCTGGATAACGAACCTGCACCGCTCGCTGCTTCTCGACGATGCCGGACGGTTGACGGCGGCGGCGGGAGCGGCGTCGCTGCTGGCTCTGTCGCTGTCGGGCCTCTTGCTGACCGTTCGGCGCGTTGGCGGTTGGCGGCGGATGTTCGCGCGGCTGCGCGGCCCGCTCATCGGGCGGCTGCATGTCGAGGTAGCGCGGCTGACAGTAGTTGGCCTACTGCTTTCCTCCACCACCGCGCTGTTCATGACCGCAAGCACCTTCGGCCTCGTTCCGAAGGACGGTGATCCACCCGCCTTTTCGGTCACGGTGAGCGGAAAGACTGGAGCATTGCCCGAGAGCATATCTTTGCTGCGCGGCACGCCGGTAGCGATGTTGCGTGAACTGACCTTCCCCTATCCCGGTGATCCGACGGACGCCTTCACGCTCAAAACCGCCAGGGGCGCGGGCTATCTCGATCAGGGGACCGGCGCTACTTTGGCCTGGGTGGACCATGGCCCTTGGCAGCGCCTGACCGAGACGATTTACATGTTGCACACTGGGCAGGGAGCCGCCTGGCTGGGCCTTATCCTCGGGCTGATGGCGCTCGGCGCGCCAATCATGGCCCTGACCGGCATCATTCTCTGGGTGCAGGCCCGCCGTGCGCGGCCGCGAATCAAGGGCAACACAGCCGCAGGACAGGCCGACACAATCCTGCTGGTCGGCAGCGAAGGCGGTAGCACCTGGGGCTTCGCCGCGACGCTGCACTTGGCGCTCACACAGGCGGGCCACAAGGTCCATACGACCGCGATGTCACGTTTCGCGCTCGAGCGCTACAGGCGTGCCGCACGGGTGATCGTGCTGGCCGCCACTTACGGCAAGGGCGCTGCCCCGGACTCGGCCAAGGGGTTTCTCGACCGGCTGACTGCCCTGCCGCAAGCACCGGCAATGCCGCTGGCGGTGCTGGGTTTCGGCGATCGGCAATTTCCGGAGTTCTGCGGCTATAGCGCCGAGGTTAGGCGTGTCGCAGAGGAAAAGGGCTGGCCGCAACTTTTGCCGGCGGCGAGCGTGGATCGCCAATCGCCGCAGGAATTCGCCCGTTGGGGACGTAACCTGGGCCAGGCGCTCGGCCATTCGCTGGAACTGTCACACAGCCACGCGATCCCGCGCAGCCATGCACTGACCTTGATCTCTCGCCGCGACTACGGTGCCGAGATGCAAGCTCCTGCAGCAATCCTGCGCTTCGCCATTCCCAAAGCCGGACTTCTCGCACGGTTAACAGGACGCGGGTTTTTGCGATTCTCCGCAGGCGACTTGCTGGGCATCGTCCCCCAAGGCTCGCCCGTGCCGCGCTTCTATTCGCTGGCCTCGGAGCATGGCGACGGCTTTGTCGAAATCTGCGTCAGCCGCCATCCCGGTGGTCTATGTTCTGGTCAGCTTCTGGATCTCGCTCCCGGCGAAAGCATCCAAGGATTCGTTCGTCGCAATCTCGATTTTCGGACCGCGCACAACGCCAGACCGGTGATTTTAATCGGCGCAGGAACTGGAATCGGGCCGCTGGCAGGGTTTGCCCGTGCCAACCATCCGGGGCGAGCGATGCATCTCTATTTCGGCGCAAGGCACCCCGACAGTGACCTGTTCTATGGCGAGGAATTGCGGGACTGGCAGGCCGACGGGCGGCTCGCCTCGGTCACTATGGCTTTTTCCCGGACCAGTGCGCGCGTCTACGTGCAGGATGTCTTGCGTGCCGATGCCGCAAAGATTTCCCGCCTGATCGGTGAGGGAGCGCAGGTGCTGGTCTGCGGCGGGCGCAACATGGCCGCAGGGGTTGCCGATGCGTTGGCCGACATTCTAGCACCTGCAGGGCTGACACTCGCCCTGTTGAAGGCGGAGGGACGATATGTCGAAGATACCTACTGATCTTACGCGCCACACGTTGAATGGTCCGACAATGGGCACCCGCTGGTCGGCACAGTTTTATGCGCCAGCCGCGACTGACCCTGATCCGATCCATGCGGGGCTGGCCGAAAGCGTGCACGTGGTGGACCGTCAGATGTCGACATGGAAACCCGACAGCGATCTGATGCGGCTCAACCGTGCCGCTGTCGGTACATCGGTACCAGTACCCACAGAGTTGATGGAGGTTCTGGTTCGCGCGCTGGAAATCGGCCGGCTCTCAGGCGGGGCGTTCGACATCGGAGTGGGCGATGTCGTCACCGCATGGGGTTTCGGGCCAGGCGACGCGGATGAGAGTGCAATGCGGCAGGCGCTTAGCCGCACCCGTCCCGTGGCGCATGAGGTGCTGGAGCTAGACCGCGTGTCTCTCTGCGTTCGCAAGCAAGCGCCGATCGCGCTCGACTTGTCCGGCATTGCCAAAGGTTACGCTGTAGACCGGATGCTGGCGGTCCTAGGTCGTTTCGGGATCGCCAATGCGCTCGTCGGACTGGACGGCGAGATGCGGGCACGTGGGCTGCGCCCCGACGGTAGACCTTGGGCAATAGCGTTAGAGCGGCCAGACTACGAAAAGCGCGTGGCGCTTTCTATCCTGGAGTTGGAGGATGCCGCCGTGGCAACCTCCGGCGACTACAGACACTGGGTTGATATCGGCGGGCAACGCTTCTCGCATACTATCGACCCCGCCCGAGGTGTTCCTCTGAGCGGCACGTTGGCCTCCGTGACGGTTCTCGCGGAGACATGCATGGACGCGGACGCTTGGGCGACCGCGCTCATGGTTCTAGGTGTGCGGTCCGGGACGGAGCTTGCAAAAAAATTGCGGCTGAATGCAATCTTCATTGAACGGACCAACGAAGTCCTGCGTCAACGCCAAGTTGGGTGGATCCATGGGAATGACCGCCTAACTAAAATTTTGAACCGCGAGGAGAAACCTCGCAGCCTAATATGTTTAGGATAGTCCATCATCTCGGTCAGTCAGCATTTTGCGGCGAGGCGTTACGACGTGCAGCGCTTATTCTTCAGTTCATCCATCTTCCTTACCTCCGCGACCGTCGTTGGGCTTGCGACCGCGCTCGCCGGCGGCTGGCTGCTGGGCGGCGACGCAAAGGTGAACACCATTGGTATCGGGACGGCTCTTGCATATTTGGCGGGAGGCGTTCCTACCGGCTGGCGGGCGTTGAAGGCTCTGTGGAACAAGCGGGTCCTCGATATCGATCTGTTGATGATCGTCGCGGCGATTGCGGCGACCGCCGTAGGAGCAGCGGTCGAGGGCGCGATCTTGCTGACGCTATTCAGCCTGTCGACTACCATGGAAGAGCGCGCCATGGGGCGGGCGCGCCGCGCCATCGAGGCGCTAATGGCGTTGCGCCCGGAAATCGCCTTCCGCAAGATTGCGGAGGGCACAGTGGAGGAGGTGCCGGCGGCAGCACTCAGCGTGGGTGACATTGTAGTGCTTCGCCCCGGCGCGCGGGTTCCGGCCGACGGAACCATCGTGATTGGGCGTGGCGCGCTGGACGAGTCCACCATTACCGGTGAATCCATGCCCGTTGGGAAAGAGCCCGGCGGCAAAGTTTTCGAGGCAACTGTCAATCTTGATGGTGTGCTCGAGGTGCAAATCACAAAATCACTCGAACAGAGCACCGTGGCGAGAATGATTGCGCTGGTGACGGAAGCGCAAGCTGCCAAGGCTCCGTCGGAACGGTTCAGCGCCTGGTTCGGTCAGCGCTATACGGTTGCGGTGCTGGTGGGAGCCGTCATTGCCTTTGGCGTCTTCTATTGGCTTGGGCAGGGCTGGGAGACCTCGCTTTATCGGGCGGCGACATTGCTGGTCGCCGCAAGCCCATGCGCCATCGTGATTTCAGTGCCTGCTGCGATCCTCTCGGCACTGTCGGCCGCCGCGCGTGGTGGTGTGCTGTTCAAGGGAGGGGCGGCGCTGGAGATGCTGGCCACCGTTGACGTCTTTGCTTTCGACAAGACCGGAACGTTGACGACGGGCCGGGCTGAAGTAACAGGGATTGTCGCTCTTAGCGGCAACGAGACAGCATTCCTCACGACTCTGGCCAGCGTCGAAGCCCACTCGGAACATCACATTGCCGAGGCGCTACGCCGCGAAGCGTCGCGTCGCGGGTTGGTGCTCCAGGGCGTGCATGACGTGAAAGCGATCCCGAGCGCCGGCATCGTCGGGCGAGATAGCGACGGTCCCGTCTGGGCGGGGAACCGCCGCATGGCGGAAACGATGGGGGCATTGCTCGATCAGGCCGGGCTTCATGCGTTTCAGGATGGGGCCGAGACCGTGGTCTATCTGGGGCGCGAAGCCAGCATTATCGGCGCGGTCAGCGTTGCTGACAAACTGCGCGATACGTCAGCCGGCGCTCTTGCCGCCTTGCGGGCGAGCGGCGTCAGGACCATCGCCATGATGACGGGCGACCGGCAGGCCGTTGCCTCGCGCATAGGCAAGGCGTTGGGGCTGAAGCCGAGCGAAATTCATGCTGAGATGCTGCCGCAGGACAAGGTCCGTCTTGTCGGCGAGATAGCGAAGGGGAGAAAGGTCGCCTTCGTTGGTGATGGCGTGAACGATGCCGCAGCACTAGCGCGTGCTGATGTCGGCATTGCCATGGGGGCCGCTGGCTCAGAAGTCGCCCTTCAGGCGGCCGACGTGGCCTTGTTATCGGAAGATATGGAGCGGCTCGCGGCCGCGCACCACCTTGCCAAACGCACGGCATCGATCATCCGCCAGAATCTTGTGTTTGCCATCGGGGCGATGCTCCTGCTGGTCACTGGTGCCGCCTTCTTCGAGCTGCCGCTACCGCTGGCGGTGCTGGGCCATGAAGGCGGCACCGTCCTTGTGGTTCTTAATGGTTTGAGACTTTTGAACGATCCGATCCGCAATACGAGGTGATCCGTGGCCGATCTGAAGTCCGCTGATCCGGGACGCAACGACAAAGTTCTGGCCGAGACCTATCGGATTGCACGGCAGACGCGTGGTGATGTCGGATAACATTTGGATCTGCGATCTTATGGAGCTGACCCGCGTCGAGGACCAGTTGTGTTGGTAGTCACGAGCGGCACACGCGCATTTCGACGTCATCACAACGGGCTGTCGCGTTTCGTTCGGCGTTGTGACTCGACGTTCGCCACGTTTCACGCTACCCCTTGGCGCATGCCTATCGATTTGGTCGCGAAAAATTTCATGATGAGTGACACACGCGTGCCGCGATTTTCATCGTTGGGAGGAAAATATGAAGGGCTTTGTTGCAGATATTGAAGAGCTGACCGAGGAGAACACCGACTTTCGCCGCGTGCTCTACACGGGCAAAACTGGTGTTGATGTCGATCGAGCCCGGTGGAGAGATCGGTGAAGAAGTGCATGAGGATCGCGATCAATTCTTCCGTATCGAAAAGGGTAAAGGCGAAGTGCTGATAGACGGCAGCCTTTCAAAGATCAAAAGCGACGATGCGGTCATTGTCCCGGCGGGTGCTCGCCACAACATTGTGAACACCGGCGACAAGCCCCTGCGGCTCTATACGCTCTACGCTCCGTCGGAGCATCGCGACGGCACAGTGCACGAAAGCCGAAGCCGAGGCCTCGGAGCTGCATTTCGACGGCAAGACAACCGAATAAGCGAAGGGAACTTCGGACTCCTGACGATGCTGGGATGCATCCGATATCGCTCCCGCTGCGGAAAAGCCAAGCTGAACGGCCGGCTGGCCTAGAACAACGGGAGGAGACGCAAGATTTATATAGGCCCCGTAATCACATAGCGGTGCCCAGTTTCATCTCCACCGGTGCGCCAATGAAATCAATCTACTATTATGTTGGGCGTAGCACTCCGAGCTTCGCTGGGGCAATCCGGGGGAATAGAGGCGCGGAAAAAATGCTTCCTTTGAAAAACCGTTACCGCGAAGATCAAATAAGCGGACTTTCGGCTGGGCAACGCGTAGCCGAACACTTCACGCGCCGATTGCAGCCCTGTTGGGACTTTGAGACGAAAGCATTACGCGCTTCTGGACCGCTTATCCGGTGACGATCGGCATCAGACCCGTTGGCGTCCCGGTGTCCAGGTTTTACGCCTGCCGCGACGCGTCAAACGTACAGCTCGCTCTCGGATTTTTGCGGAAGGAACTTTGAGCAACGGTGTTTGTCGTCTGTGAACAGGCGCGGCTTACGCACGACGATCGGCGTCGAAATCTGACCCCCGCCTCCAATCCCTCCGCTGCTTCGCTACGCTTCGCAGCTCCGTGCTTGGAGGCGAAGAAGCTCACGCTGTGACGGGGTCAAAGTTGCACGCCGATGAGGGGTCAAACTTGGGTGCCGACTGACACGTGCCATTCCCTCATCTCCTCACTCGATGTGGAAATAGCCGGATTTGCTCAGTCAGCCTGGCTTCGATTCACGGGAGCAGACCAGACGCATCGGAGAAGACGATGGAGCCGAACGATCACTACCTTGAACGACGCGCCATACTGGGATTGCTGACCTCAGCAGTAGTGATCACGCTTGCAACAGGCGTTCGCGCCGAACCAAAGCCGACCATGAAAGTCTCCAAGACGCCTGGCTACACGTGTTGCGCCACGTGGGTCGAGTACCTGCGGGCCAATGGGTTCACGGTGACCGTCACCGAAGCCTCCGACCTACGAGAAGTGAAAGCACGCGTCGGCGTTCCGAAAGAGCTTTCCTCCTGCCATACTGGCGAGATCTCCGGCTATGTCGTTGAGGGTCATGTGCCCGCTCACGCAGCGCTTACTGCCTCGACGACATGCAGGACAAGCACCACGACGACTGGTCCGCTGACCAAGGCAGCTTGAACATTTGACCGTCCTTGCAGCTAGAATTTGAACTTCATGCCTCCGTAAGCCGCGAACGGCTGAGCGGGGACGATGGTTCGTGCATCGGTGAAATCAATCGTACCAAGCGAGGCTTCGGAGCCCTCTTCTGTGTTGAAGTAATTTCCAAAGGTACCGTAGTGAGAGTCGAACAGATTGTTGATCAAACCGTAAATCTGGATGTGATCCGTTATGTCGTATGACGTGTGGAGATTCACCTGCGCATACCCGGCGAGCGGTTTGTTCAAATTAGATTCATCACCGAAGAATATCTGATCGCTCGCCGCGATGAGGTCGGAGCCAAATTTCCATTTTGGCGTCATCCAATAATCGAACCCTGCCTTAAAGCGGTGTCGAGGGATGCCCGGTATGGTATCACCCGGCCGCACATTGATGCAGTTCTCGGTCGGATCGCCGGTGCAGGGCACGACATCGGGTGAGGGGTTGTTCGGCGACGCGAGTTCAAGCGACGACAGAAACGTTGGATCGATGAAGGCGTAATTTGCGTAAACGAACAAACGCTGTGATTGGTAGCTGATGGATGCTTCGATACCCTGACGCAGCGTGTCGCCAGCGTTCTGGAAGAAGCCGCGGCCGGACGTCGGCGAAGCAACGCTGATGATATCGTCTTGATTGAGCGTCCTGAAGAGTCCGAAGCTCCAGTTGATCCTTTCATTCGTCAACACGTTTGACGTTTCGCCGCGAAATCCCACCTCTCCGGTGCGCGACACCACTTGTTGAAGCGGCGGATCCCCCGTCAGAAAACTTTCTATCAAACACGGATTGTTTGGGTCTGCGCAAGCAAGCTCCGCCGGAGTTGGAGCCCGATTGGCCTCAGAATAACTTGAATAGAAGGCCAGCCCTTTTGCTAGTTGATAGGTCGCGCCGCCCATTGGGTTGAACCGCTGAAAGGTATGTGATCCATTCAAGAACGGATCTCCGCCGGTTTGGTCTTCCAATGTCACCTTTGCGAAATTGTAGCGTCCTCCGACGGTCAGGCTGAGGCGATCGTTGACGTCAAAGGTATCGGTGAAATAGAGGCCGTAATAATCATTGGTCGTCGTCAAACTGCGCGGTGAGATGTCATCCGGCCCGGTCAGGTCGATGCCGAGTGGCGAAATGGTGAAATTTGGCCCAATTGCGCCAAGGCTACTCGTTGCTCCATAAGCAACGTGACCGTGATCGATGCTGCCGCCAATCAAGAACTGGTTACCGTGATCGAAGAGCTTTGCTCTCTCGACGGCCTGGAGCGACCCGCCAAAACTATCGGCATTTTGAGATGTTCGATCTAGGGATCCCAATGGAGCGCCGCCGCCAACAGACGAAGGCACCATGCCATTAGCCGAGGTCAACGGGTCGCCATCAAGACAAAGAAAGCCGCCGCAATCCACTACCTCCAGAATATTGCCGTCGAGGTGAGCTTGCTGAAAATAGCGGTAATACGTGACGCCAGAGAACGTCAGCGTATTCGTTGTCTTCACCGATCCATTTATCGAGACCATCTCCATGTCGTTCTGGGTCGTCTGCGGGTTGGTGTAGACACGATTCCAACCCTCATCGAGCAACTGAACGGGCGCGGCTGTGACAGCGCCGACGAAGTTATCCGCGCCGGTGAAATTGACGTGGAACTCGGCATCGCGATTCTTAAATCCGAGGTCGGCGTACATGCGGTGGATCTCGGCGGGCGAAAACTGTCGCCAGCCGTCGTCATTGATATCCTCGGCCGCGATAAACATGGCCCAGTTGCCGCTTTGAGCGCCAACAACTCCCGAACCTTGGATGCGCCCGAACGAGCCGCCGCGAACGTCGAATTCAGCGCCGTGGAAGTTGAACCCGTCCCTCATGTCGACGCTGATCGCGCCGCCGATGGCATTCAGACCGAACACCGGATTGCTGCCCATCACCGTCATACCGGCGATCGCGTTCGACGGCAGGAAATCCCAATTGACGATGTCGCCGAACGCTTCGTTGATGCGAACGCCGTTTTGATAGACGGCTAGGCCTTGCGGTACACCGTTGACGGGTGAAGACGAAAATCCGCGATACTGCACGTCGGTCTGGAAACCGTTCCCCTGCAGGTCATTTACAATGATGCCGGGGACACGCGACTCCAGCACCTTCTGCACGGTCACATCGCCGGTGCGCTGAATGTCTGCTGCCGTCACGCTGCTCACGCCATTTGGAACTTTATCAAGTGGAATTTCGCTGCCGTCGAGAGGCGACATCTTAATTTCCGATGGCTCTGCAGCTTCAATAGCTGCTGGGCTTTGCGAAGGCGCTGGCGCGACGACAGGCGTCGGTGCCTTCTTAGGTTTCGCGGCGTGCTTGACCGGCGTGGGTTTGGGCTGTTGCTGGATCACCTCCACTTCGGGCAGCGTTGTGTTCGGATTCCCGGTGGACCCTGGAGTCGCCGATTGGGCGGATGATCCTTCTGTCGAAGGAGCCTGTGCCGGCGGCGTATGTTCACTCGCAGGATTAGCTGCAGGGGTGTCCTGTGGGGTCGGCGATTGTGGCGTCTTCGATCCGCCAACGTCCTGCCCGAAAACGGCAGTCGCCCCAGTCATCAAGAAGACAAGCGCCATCGCTGACGCCGACGTGAGCATTCCCCCCGACATTCATCTCCTCGCTTCGCGGATCGCTATCTGCGATAGAGCCCGATGCAACCGTGACTCCCGTCCCAAAATCAGGAAAAATTCCTACCAATCTCAGGGCAATATTCCCAACGCCTTATCAGCGCCTAAAGCCAATCCGCTTTCGGCTGTTGCATGCCGGCTACACTGCCGACCAATTGCGCCAATTCGAAAAAGGGGGGAAGACCGAACTTCGATAGCTTGCTCGGCGACGACCTCTTTGAGCTCCAGCGCTTGGCGCTTGAGGTCTTTGACCTCATCGGAAGTCGCCTCACGCGCGGTATCACTGGCGAGCCGCTTCTTGCCGGCTTCGAGGAATGTAAAAGCCGGAGCAATACTCCCTCAATGAAGCGGCCGATTTTGTTCGGTTGCGCCGGACTAAAAGTGCGGCAGATGGAGCCCTGTGCCTGAGTCAGGCGAGGGTGGGGGATGAAGGCAGTGGAACTTTACGCGAGGGTCAGGCATGCGGTTCTGATCGAGGGGATCAGCAAGCGCGCGGCGGCAGACCGGTTCGGCATCAACGCCAGAACGGTCTCGAAGATGCTGAAGTTCTCGGTGCCTCCGGGGTACGTGCGCACGAAGCCGCCGTTGCGGCCGAAGCTTGATGAGTTCACCGGTGTCATCGATGCGATCCTTGCGGCCGATAAGGCTCGACCGAAGAAGCAGCGGGATACATCGAAGCGCATTTTCGAGCGATTGCGTGACGAGCATGGCTTCACGGGCGGCATTACGATTGTAAAGGACTATGTCGCTGGTTACCGGCAGCGTAGCCAAGAGATGTTCGTGCCGCTCGTGCACCCGCCGGGGCATGCGCAGGTCGACTTCGGCGAAGCCCTCGGCGTTATCGGCGGCGTCCAGCGCAAGATCCACTTTCTGGCAATGGACCTGCCGCACTCCGACGCGATCTTCGTCGTTGGCTTCCCGGCGGAGACCACGGAAGCGTTCTGCGACGGGCACGTCAGAGCATTCGACTTCTTCGGCGGGGTGCCACAATCGATCCTCTACGACAACACCAAGATCGCGGTCGCCCGCATTTTGGGCGATGGCAAGCGTCAGCGCACACGCGTGTTCAGCGAGCTGCAATCGCATTACCTATTCACGGATCGCTTTGGCCGGCCTGGCAAGGGCAAGGTCGAGGGGCTCGTCGGTTATGCGCGGCGGAACTTCCTCGTGCCCGTTCCTGTGTTCGTCGACTTCGAGGCATTGAACAACCACCTGCTAGACAGTTGCCGGAAGCGGTTGGCAGATCAGCCGCGTGGCCACGATGGGAGAACGATCGGCGAGCGGCTGGAGCACGACCTCGCAGCCTTCCAGAGGCCTCTGCCGGCGCCCTACGATGCTTGCGACAAGCGGTCCGGGGGGGGCAACTCACTTTCGCTCGTGCGCTATCGCAACAATGATTACTCGGTGTCGACCGCGTTCGGGCACCAGAAGGTTCTGGTGCGCGGCTATGTGCACGAGGTCGTCATCGCTTGTGGCGCGGAGGTGATTGCGCGCCAGCCGAAGCGGCACAGCAGGATCGCGTCGCGACGTGTATCTGTGAGAAGCCCGTCCGAAGCCGGAAGCCGTGCAGGCGCGGCGCTCAGAGACAGCGTAAGCCGTCTCTAAATGGCGAACCAGCTCCCGGCGACGAGCGGGCTTCACCACTTTTTTCTCAAGACATCCTGCAGCATCGTCGTGTCTAACGTCAGGTCCGCGACGAGACGTTTCAGCGTCGTGTTCTCGTCTTCCAGCTGCTTCAACCGCCGGATCTCAGAGACGCCCATCCCCGCATAGACTTTCTTCCACCGGTAGAACGTCGCTTCCGCAATGTTCATCTTACGGCAGATCTCACCGACCGCCGTTCCTCCGTCTGCCTGCCGCAGGGCAAAGGCAATCTGCTCGTCCGAAAACTTCTTCTTGGGCATTTAGCACGCTCCTCTTTCTCAAGGATTGTGCCCGAATTTTTCGCAATCAAAACCGACCAGTTTGCCGGGGCAGGACCACGTCCCCTCTTGAGGTTCGGACTCTAACTCACACCGGAGGAGTTCCGCAGGGGCAGGTCACCTTTAGGAGATACCGTGGAAATCAACCTGACGAAGATCACGCGTTTTGAACTGATCGATCCGTCACGCGGCGAAGGCGCTCGCATTTGGGTCGGCGGGCCGCCCTACGACGAGACGCCGATCGACATTGACGCCTCGGTTCAAGATGACGGACGGACGCTCAAGATCTTCGTAAAGCGGCACAATCAACTTGCTCCCATAGTGGGATCATGCTATAAATTGACATGAGAATTTACGACCTGTCGACCTTGAACCGTTTTTGCGAAACGCAGAAAAGCAAACCGCATTACGCCGCTCTCAAGTCGCAGGTTAAGCAATGGTACCACGAAGCCTCGCAGGCCAAGTGGGCAAGCACGGCCGAGATCAAGGCGCGTTATGCGACAGCGAGCATCATCACTGCCGAGCGCGTCGTCTTCAATCTGGTAAGCAACCACTATCGCCTGATCGTGAAGATTGATTTCGACTGGAGCATTATATTCGTGTGCTTCATAGGCACGCACAAAGAGTACGACAAAGTCGACGCAAGGAGCGTGGAATATGGCGACTAACCTAACGCCGATCCGCAACGATCGCGACCTCGACAAGGCGCTGAAAGAGATCAATCGCCTGTGGGGCGCCAAGCGCGGAACGCCTGCCGGCGATCGTTTCGAAATCCTCGGCCTGCTTGTCGAGGCTTACGAGAAGGAGCATTTCCCGATCGATCCGCCGACGGCGATCGAAGCGATCGAGTTCCGCCTGGAACAGATGGGCCTGACGCGCAAGGACCTCGAGCCGATGATCGGCACGCGAGCCCGTGTCAGTGAAGTCCTGAATGGCAAGCGCCAGCTGACGCTGGCGATGATGCGCCGTATCAACAATGGGCTTGGCATCCCGATGGACACGCTGGCCCGCCTGCCTGCCCAGAAGAAAGAGAAGAAGGCGGCCTAACCGCTACGTGTAAAAGCCGGAGCAATAATCCCTCACAGAAGCGGCTGATTTGTTCGGCCGCGCCGGACTAAAAGTGCGGCAGATTGGAGCCCTGTGCCTGCGTCGGCGCGAGGGCGGGGATGAAGCAG
>Ga0172380_10002926_pt1 | contig 24830 bp, 24 predicted proteins | sample Leawe162metaG_FD_119747 | JGI IMG/M metagenome (GOLD analysis project Ga0172380, IMG submission 119747) | Leachate microbial communities from a municipal landfill in Southern Ontario, Canada - Leachate well 162 metaG | ecosystem: Engineered > Solid waste > Landfill > Unclassified | place...
GGAGATGAGATTGCCGTTATTGACTGCAAGAGACGTTAAAAGCGTATTATTGCTCACATCGAGTGTTAGAAGATTTGGCACATAACTCGCATGCAGTCATATTAAAGTAGCAAACTTATTGCCACTGAGATTGAGGGAAGTTAGTTGAGAGTATCAATCACTGGCAAAGAAAAAAGTAAGCTGATTCCCATGAATATCAAGAGCTGTCATCGCCGTATTTCAGCTCGCAAGAAATGTAGTTAATTTTCCATTCGTGAAAGAGAGAGATGGGAGGAATATATTATTATGCATATAGAGGGTCGTAAGACCTGTAAATCATGTACCATCGAAAGATGTAATCTTGTTTCCTGCAACAGAAAGAGTGATGAGCGAGTCCAAATTCCCATGAGAAAACATGAGAGATCAGACCAAATTGTTTGTTGTAAGGGTTAGAGATGCCACATGACCGCCACTACACCCCACACCAGTCCATGTACATATAGAAGTCGATGTCCCCCATCCTGTTTTAGTCGTCCAACCAGCCCCTCCTGTATTATCGTAGATGTCCATCAGTGCCTGACATTCTGCAGCGGGAGCACCAGTGACGGTAGCACAAAAAGCAGTATGATCAGGGTCTCAAATAGTAGTACTCGTGCAGGCAATTGGCTCTGTTGAAGATCCGCCAGATGAGACTATCATGGATGCCGTCTTGGTTCCTAGAGTTGTGTAAGTTTTTATGAGAGTACTCGTAGTACCAGTAAGTCCATCATCGCCTGACCAACTATACGTATAGGACCCATCACCTCCCGTAGGTGCAACAGTCCAAGTGACAGGTATACCAGTAACTGTTGAGGTGATGGATGGATAACAACTTGCACTGAGTGCAGTTACCTCTTCATACATTTTGAGTTTTCAGATTCCAATATATGAATCTGTATTGGTAACGGATATTCGATAGTATGTGTAAGAATTTGTATTAGTAAAAGTAAATGTTAAAGTAGTATTAGGCGCTGATGTCCAGCTCGTTATGTCCGTTTGAGTGTCGAGTACTGTCCATGTACTTCCATTATTTGAACCTTGAAAGGTCCAGTTTTTAGGAGAACGAGGACTTGATTCATTTCTGTTTGTTATGGCATATTTGGTCACCATATGGGGTGTCGGAAACTGATATTGCAACCATCCACTATTACCAGAGATGGCCCATGTCATCGAATTACCATTGGGTATACTGTATGCAAATGCATACCAACCAGCATAGCTACTATTCAATTCACCACTTGCGCTCACTATACCACTAGGCGTTGTCGCGCTTGTCATGTCAGGAATCAAATTTGTATTTATATCAGCATAGGCCTGATTGGGTGCCCATATGAGAGCAAGTGCAATTCCAAAAAGGAGCAGTAATTGTAGATCTCGGTAGATCATAGTTCTAACGGGGAAATGATGAAAAAGTACTGGGGTGGTCATGGGAAAGAATAAAAGATAAAACAACTTCTCCAAATTACCACATTTTTGAGCTAGATACAATTGTCTGCCCTGAAAATATTATAGACAAAAAACATTTTTCTTTATAATACATAATCACTATTTTATATTATTACAAACGGCTTTATAAAAACTCCAACAATCCGAAAGCGGATATTGGACTCTTTTCTCTTTAGCGCCTGGAAGAAGAATTTTCAGCCTCTGCCACGAATGCCTCCCACAACCGATTAAAAAATAATAATTCCTCCTTTATTCTCTCCTATTTTTTAGTCTTCCTTATTTTTGCTTTATAAAAACCTATATGGTGCCCAGAAGAGGACTCAAACCGAAACGAGTTTTACGCCCGCCTAGGCGGGATGAGAGTAAAACGAAGTGCGTGGCAATGGTGAGAGTCTTTGATTGTATTTTGGTGCCCAGAAGAGGGGAGGTTTGCCCTGAATGGCAAACCGAGTCAACCCGAGCTACTGCGAGGGTTCGAGTCCTCTTGGACAAAAACCACTTTCAAGTGTCCTTATTTGTATTTGGTGCCCAGAAGAGGACTCGAACCGAAACGAGTTTTACGCCCGCCTAGGCGGGATGAGAGTAAAACGAAGTGCGTGGCAATGGTGAGAGTCTTTGATTGTATTTTGGTGCCCAGAAGAGGACTCGAACCTCCACACCTTGCGGCAACGGCTTCTAAGGCCGTCGTGTCTACCAATTCCACCATCTGGGCACAAAAATCAAAAGAAAAAATAAGAAAGAAAAAATAAGAAAGAAGGATTATAAAAATACCAACTTTATGCTTTGTGCTTTTTTATTTGTGCTTTTGTGGAAAAATTATAGTTATTTCCTATTTTTCTCAAGGCTTTTGGAAGAAAAGCAGGAAAGAAACAAACATATGGATGCCCAGAAAAGCCATCAGTCAGAGGAGTGGGATAGTGATAAACCCTAAATATTGCACGCCGAGCTCAGAACACGGATTCGCGAGCGTGCACCCAAAAGGATTTGGAATGCTGGTTTTCTGGAGGAGGTAATGAAATGACTCCAGTAACACACCAATAATAGAGGCACCATACATATACCAGAGGAGGGGGCGACTTCTCGAAATAGCATAAAAAATAGAGAGAGGAAGCAGAGGAAACATCAAAATGCGAGCCCACCAGCACAATTGACATGGCTCAAAAGCATTATTCGTCTGAAACCATTCCCCCGTCACAAATTCATACACTGGATCTCAGAAAATAGAATAATAGAGAGGAGCGGCCACTGCAAAAAGCATTTGAACAATCAGGCTAGAAGTAATCCAGTGGATATTCGTTTTTGCCCCTTTCCAAAATGCAATCCCCTGAAAGACAAAAAATAAGAGAAAGAGCGATACAACCACAATATTTTCAGATATACGAGCGAAGAAACCAATCAAAACAGCTCCAAAGAAGAAGACAAAAAATGTACACCAGAAAAGAAAGATTTTTTTCATATCCCTAAATTATAGAGAAAAGGACGAAAAAGACGAAAAAATCTTGCATTTCTCTATTTCTTTTTATAATCACACCATATTTCACTTAAATTTTCACTATGAAACAAGATATTCATCCAAATTCTCAAAAGGTTTGTTTTAAAGAATTTTCGACTGGCTATACCCTGATTGCAGAGTCTACGCTTCACCCAAAGGAAACTATCGAGGTCGATGGAGCTACGTATCCTCTCGTCTATATCGAGATCTCTTCTGCGAGTCATCCTTTTTATACAGGAGAAAAGAGAATCGTACGTACTGGTGCGGTTGACCGATTCAATGCTCGCTTGGCAAAATCACAAAAATAATCATACAGCATTCTTTTAAAAAACCTCTTTGATTCTCAAAGAGGTTTTTTAAAACTTTCATTTCCTCCCCTTAGACAGGGAAGTTTTTAGATATCCACTATAAATTCTCCGGTCTGAATATCCCAGAGTTTCTTATAAAAGCCATTTTCATTTTTGAGAAGCTCAGTATGCGTCCCCTGCTCGACGATCTTTCCTGCGTTCAAGACTATGATGCGATCCATCTGCATAATCGTCGAGAGACGATGAGCGATGACGATAGATGTCCGCCCCTCCATGACTCCGTGCAGGCTATCCTGTATACATTTTTCAGAAGCAGAGTCCAGAGAAGAGGTGGCCTCATCGAGAGCGAGGATAGGCTTATCAGCGAGGATGGCTCGAGCGATAGCGACTCTCTGGCGTTCACCTCCCGAGAGCTTGACACCTCTTTCTCAGACGACGGTCTCATACTGATCGGGAAGTGAGCAGATAAAATCATCAGCATAGGCCAGCCTGGCTGCGTGTCGGATATCCTCGAGAGAAGCAGTGTCGGTCGTGTAGGCGATATTTTCTGCAATTGTCCTGTGAAACAAGATAGCATCCTGAGGCACCATCGCCATATTTTTACGGAGCGACTCCTGGGTAATCTGAGCTATATTCTGACCATCGATACTAATAGTACCACTCGTGGTGTCGTAGAGGCGAAATAGGAGCTTGAGAATAGTCGACTTTCCTGATCCAGAAAACCCAACCAGTGCTACTTTTTCACCAGGATGAATAGAAAGAGTAAAATCCTGTAAGACCTCCTCGGATCACTCTCAATACGAAAAATTCACATGATTGAAGACTATCTCTCCTCGCTGAACAGTGAGATGAGTGGCGGATGGACTATCCGTGACTTCATAGGGTGTTTGCATCATTTCGATAGCCTCCACCATATCAGCTCCCGAGCGATACATATTACGAAAGAGAAAGTTTACCTCTACGGCCTGGTCGATAAAATTCGTCAAATAGACAATCAGCAATACGAAAGTACCGACAGTTATCGTCCCGACAGACCAGAGATAGATGGATCAAAATATTGTACCTATCTGCAGTGACATGATAAAGAGAGTTGTCACAAAAAATATCCCATAATCTATCCACCATGATTTCGTCCACACACGGTACCAATCATCGACGATCAGACGAAATGCACGAATCTCTGCGAGCTGCATACCACAGGTCAAGACAGTCAGAGCATTGGTAAAAGCATCAGAGAGCCGAGCCGAAACACGAGTACTGGCTTTAGAAACTTTTTCATTGTATCGCATCTTATAACTCCAGAGATACCGTTTGACAAAAATCACGGCTATCATCCACACAAAAACCGTCACACCCAACCAGATATTTTCTCGTGCCAAAATAACGGTCATAACAATAATCGAGATCGTCATACGACCTATCTGGTAAATAAACATATCCAAGAGATGTTCTGCAGTGTCCACGAGCCGAGAGAGGGTACGAACGATGGAACCAGAAAAATTTTGTGTAAAAAACCGGTTTGATTGACCGATCATACGCGTCATCGCATCCTCATAAATTTTGCGACATACACGAGTTTCCAGAGGGATAACCCAGTATTCCAGGCTCTTCCACCCGATTTGCTGCAAAGTAATAAGTCAGATAAAGATATATCCCCACTGATAGAGCTGGTTGACTGTGCCTCATTGTAATCAGAGTGAGGCAATATTTATGAGATTTTTATAGACCAAAGGCACAAAAAGCCCCATAGAAAATGCTAAAATCATCGAAAAAATAACCCCAAAGAAAGCAATTTTTTGAGTCATGACATATTTCCAGAGAAATGCGAAAATTTTCTTCATAGGCGAAGTATAGTCAAAAAAAATAAAAAACCTCCCGATTTCTTGGGGACCTGTCTGAATAAAGGAAATTTAGTGGATTAAAGTGACGATTTTTTCCTTCGTCACCCTCTCTCTCGTGCCATAGCATCCCATGTCGTGGCTCTATTGCAAATCTCGCCTGGCATCCTCCTCTGCGGTGATGGAGGATTTGCAAATGTTCTCTTCTCTGAGAGAAGAATAAGACCCAAAAGATTTTTTACTCAGACCAACACTCCTTGCACACTGAAACTAGGTTTTCTCTCTGGCTGTTCCCCTGGTTTCTCGACATCACAGGAATGTGCGATCATACTTCGTTTCATAGAGTATATGAATAATAAAATTAGTGTGTACTATATGCTTTTTACCAGCAAGTCAAACAAAAACCCCTCAATACACGGGAGGATGTTTTGGAGAGACACCAAGAATCTCTTGATGAATTGACTTAGTGTATATCTCAGTATTATATATACTATATGAATGCTGTTCTCATCGAACATCCTAGAAAAAGGGTGGAGGCTCACACTCCCCCATCACCTCCTGATATCAATAATATCTGAGAAAATGGAGATGATGACAATACACGTGGTCATGTCTTGATCTATGGCGCAGATGAGGACACACTCGAAACTATCCTCAGAATACCCAGAGTCATGGCTCATTCGATATGGCAAGATATGTTTTATCTCTCAAGTTTTACCGATATCGACGAACTCGATGCGTATCTTTACAAAAAAGTTTTATGAGATCCAAAGCTGCTTGTCTCGCTCACATACATGGTAACACAGGAAAATGTGAATAGATGTCTCAGGTCCTTTTTGTGATTTTTCGAAAAAGTACCAGGATTTTCTTCTTCTTCTGATCTCCACAAAACTATCCAGGAGCTGAAATGAAAAATATGAGTACAGCACTTATCAGAACTTTACCCAGACAAATCGCCTGAGGACTCCCTCAAATCTATGATTTTACGATGAGAATCAAAAGCTCGTGTTGTAGAAGTATTATCCTGTGAACACCTCGGAGATACAGATCTACGACTCACAACTGAGATGGACCCAATGCTCGATCGTCTACCTGATGTAGGCGATATTATCCGACAAAAATTCTCCCAAAAAATACAATCTACGCCCTTGGTAGAGACTACAGTAGCTCATATGCTAGATTTTGCGTTGTTTGGAGGCGAACTCTAAGACTATACTACGATTATACTATTAAAATACCTCCCCACTTCTGGAGAGGTATTTCGAGAATAAAAATCCCCCTATCTCAATCTTGTAGTCATTTTCCCCCTTCGAGAAGGGGGTTATACACTATTTGATATCAACAGTCGCACCAACTTCTTTGAATTTTGCCACGAGCTCTTCAGCTTCTTTCTTCTCGATGTTTTCTTTGATGTTTCCACCAGTTTCAGAGAGAGTTTTTGCTTCACCGAGACCGAGACCAGTGATTTCTCGTACGAGCTTGATGACGCCGATTTTGTTGGCACCACAGTCCTTGAGAACCACAGTAACTGTGCCACCTTCATCTTCCGCTGGAGCAGCAGCACCTGCAGCAGCTACTGGAGCAGCAGCTGAGACACCAAACTTCTCTTCCATAGCTTCGACGAGCTCAGCGAGTTCGACGATTGTGAGTTTCTCGACGAGGTCGAGAACTTTTTGTGCATGATCTGTCATAAATTAAAACAGTAAAAAATAAAAATAAAAAGAAATAACTCTCGATTTATGCTGCAGCGACGAGATCGCCAACTGTAGACTTGTTTGTCTCTTGAAGTTTTTGCTTCGCGCCGTCAAAAAATCGAGCGAGAGAGCTCACGGGTGATAAGAGAGAACCCATGAATTTTGCGAGCAATACATCCCGAGGTGGGAGAGAGGCCAGCTTTTGTGTCGTCTGAGCATCTTGAAGAGCATTTTCAAGGTATGAGCCCGTAAAAACGAGCTTATCAACACCTTCAAAAGACTTCGCGTGAGTATTGACAGTTCCAAGGACAACAATCGGATCAGCAAATGCCATAATAATGGCAACCTGACCTGGGAGCATCTCCTCAGGAATATCGACACCCTTTACTTCTTTGACAGCGAGTTGGATGAGCGTCTTTTTAGCGACGATCATTTTGCCCTCTACTGGGAGAAGTCCACGACGAAGGAGGCTGACTTCGGCTACCGTGATACGATTACTCTGAACCAGAGAAAACGATGTAGCACGAGCGAGATCAGACTTGAGCTCCGCAAGAGTTTCAGACTTTTTTGCCTTTGACACGGTCATAACAAAAAAGGGATAGGAAATAAAATTGTCGATCCGCCAAAGGCGGACAAGAGATACAAAAAATACACCGTAAAAGGCGTATTCTAATAGTGGAATGCTAAAAGTTTTTGCCTCGGTAGGTCTTAACTCCAAAAGAAGAAAACAGAAATAATAAAGAATAAATTCGGAATTATTGTATTTTCTAAAAAAGGTTGCCTACTGTCTTCGACTGGGACATAATATACATATCTTTCTTTTTGCAAGTTTATTTTTCACAGTAAGAGACAACAAAAGAGTTGCATTAGGAAAAATAATAGGGTACACTATTCCTAGGATGTCTGAAACACAAAAAAACATACCCAGTCCAGATATATCTGATGTGCTGACCACTTACAAGAGTCACCCTACTACAGAAGGTGATGATGCTGCACAAAGTCTTCTAAAAAATAGACAAGAGATCACCCTTGATAAGGATTCTGGATGGAGTGCACCAAAAAGCGAAACACCTTTTGAAAAAAAAATGTACATACTCCATGAAGGAACAAAGATGTTCGAGATCATGGTTAACGGTTTCGTAAAAATGGCGAAAATAGGAGCCTGGTGTATCGCTCTGTTTTGATGTCTATTCGTCGCTTTGCTCGCAACAAATACTATGGATCAGGCAACAGACATATATAATAAAAGTATATTCTCGAAATGGTGGGAAAGTGATGATATCGCAGAAAATACCGCCAAAACAGAAATGTCATCCACACCGTTAAAAAGTAGTGTGCTCGATATCGCTCCATCAGAAACACCAGAAATCATTGCCAAAAAACGGGCCGCCCTCCTAGAAGCAAGAAAGACAGCCAGACTCCAACAAGAAAAACTCAAGGCCACAGCAGGAGACCTCACACAATAAAATTATTTTTATGAACAACGAACTCATCATCTCAGAAATACTCAAAATATGTGGCATCATGGTCTGAAGTCTTGGTGTAATTATTATATTAATTGGGGTTCTCAAATCTCTCAAGATCTACCTCACATTGGAGTTTTTTAAAAATGCCCGTCATCTCGATATAGATACAGTCCGCTACAAACTCGGTACCTATCTTCTCCTAGGTCTTGAATTCCTCGTCGCAGCCGATATACTGGAGACAGTCTTTACGCCAACACTCGAAAGAATAGGGATCCTCTGAGGTATCGTCATCATCCGTACTGTACTCAACTTTTTCCTCAATAAAGAACTCGAAAGAATTGGCAAAAAAGAAGTGGAATAGACGCCAAATTCATACAGTCGGTGAATGGCTTTCAAAAAATATCTTTTATGCACAAAATCCCTCTCTCAACTGAAGATATCCTCCATCGAAAAAATCTCCAAAATATCATCCGTGATGAAAGATTTCGAGTAGCCATCTTTGGATCAGCACGGATTAAACCAGAAGATGAACTCTATGAATCTATAGCAGAATTCTCGAGAGACCTCGCCATAAAGTGATACGACATAGTCACAGGGGGAGGTCCTGGCACGATGGAGGCAGCTTCACGTGGTCATTATCTCGCTTGTGAAGTATGTGGTGATCCGAGTGCTATCGGTATAAACATCGAACTCCCCTTTGAACAAAAACCAAATCGCTATCTCGATGTAGAGGAAACCGTGTCGACATTTTCAGCTCGACTCGATACCTTTATGGTTCTTTCCCACATGTTTGTCATCGCACCAGGTGGAATCGGAACACTTTTAGAACTCTTCTATACCTGGCAACTCATGCAAGTAGGACATATATGTCACGCTCCGATTATCCTCTGGGGAGAAGAGTACAAGTGACTCAAGGATTTTATCAATACGTCCATCCTCAAAAAATGATTTGCGAGTCAAGAAGAAGTAAACCTCGCCATACAAGTCAATACTTTGGATGAAGTCTTGGTGCTCATCGATACCGCACGAAAATCCTATGATACTCTCGGAAAAAATGCCTGTGTGAACATCACACAATACCTCGCCGGAGCAAGAAATCTAGGCCTTATAGACTAAAACCCGACACGATTCATGTCCATTTCTCGGAATTTCATAAATTTGCCATCAAAGGCAAAATCGACATTACCAATAGGTCCATTACGATTTTTTCGGATAAAAATAGTTGTTTTTCCTTTGTTCATATCGCTATCGCTCATTTCGGCATTGTTGTAGTATTCTTCACGATAGATCATGAGGACGATATCTGCATCTTGCTCGATAGAGCCAGAGTCTCGAAGATCTGAGAGAATCGGCTCTTTGCTCGCACGGTTTTCCACATTACGAGAAAGCTGAGAAAGTGCGATAATGGGGACTGAGAGCTCTCGGGCAAGAGACTTGAGACCACGAGAAATATCGGATATTTCTTGCACACGGTTCATAGGATTTGTACCCTGAATCAACTGGAGATAGTCGACAACCACCATATCGAGACCAGACTCCATCTTGAGACGACGACACTTTGATTTTATCTCTAGCAACGTCATGCTCGCAGAATCATCGATATAAATCTGTGAGGTGGAAAGCTGAGAAAGTGCATCTCCGATACGTGCAAAATCATCATCAGACAATTCTCCTTTTTGCAGTTTCCAAGAATCAATACCCATAGCGGCACACACCATACGATCAGTCAACTGTTCTTTGCTCATCTCCAGGGAAAAGATAGCGACATTACGTTTCTTGGCGACGTGCTGGCCTATATTGAGAGCCATAGCCGTCTTACCCATCGATGGACGAGCCGCGAGGATGACGAGGTCTCCTCCGCGGAGTCATTGGAGTTTATTGTCGAGATTTTTAAAGCCAGTCATCACACGAGTTTTTTCTATCTTCTTTGGATCTTCATGGATTTCGGCGTATTCCTCATACCGCATGTCGAGAACTTCTCGGATATGCGTGAGACGATTTTTGATAAATGTCTGTGTAATCTGAAAGAGTGACTGCTCCGCTTTTTCGAGTGAGATATTGATATCAGCGGCTTCGTCATACCCGAGAGAAGCTATCGAATTTCCAGCATTGATCAGTCGACGAAGGATCGCCTTCGACTTTACGATTTGGGCATATTCAAAAACATGGGAACTCGTCGGTACAGCGATAGTGAGATCTGCGAGGTATTGATTACCACCGATCAGATCGAGCTCTCCACGACCCGACAAGGCTTCAGAAACAGTGACGAGATCAATGGGTTTATTTTTTTTGTACAATTCCAAAATTGCCTCATAGATAACGCCATGATTATCGTCATAAAAATCCGCCCGTGAAATGATGTCAGAGATCTTGATGACGCTATCCCTATCTATCAAAAGAGACCCGAGCAAGCTACGCTCTGATTCAAGTGCTGAAGGTGGAAGTTTTCATTGCATAGTGTGATTATAGAAAGAAATATTGTATTGTAAAGATTATGTATAAAAAGAGTTTTATAGAGATAAATGATAGGGCTGGTCGGAAGATGTGTATTCTTGAATACTCCTGAGCTACGGCAAAAACTCCGAATAACCATCGTTTTTTACAACGATTTTTCGATGCAAAAAATAGGACTATATTTTGGTACTTTTCCCTTTTTCTACCTGATTTTCAAAGATTTTTGAGTCTGGATGGACACCGAGCCTTTCTTCGACCTTTGGAAGCCACGAAAGGACCACTTGATTATACGGATCGAGTTTGCGGAGTGCGAGAAATGCATCATATGCTTTTTGGTCAGATCCTACCTGAAGATACGAGAGTCCGAGTACCTCAAAGGCTTGAATATTTTTTGGTTGTACTTCAGAGAGTTTTCGAGAATAGAGGAGCGATTCTTCATATTCATGTTGCTCATATCAGAGCTCAGAAAGAGTCTGAAGGAGCTCTACATTGCGAGGCTCTTTTTCGAGTCATTTTTTGAAAATATCATAGGCGAGATTATGCTTATTTTGATGAATGAGATTATTCCCGAGATAAATATAGATACCGGCCTTTTCTGGATCGTGATGCAGCAAGAGGTCACGAAACAGGATCTCAGCTTTTTCAAAATCTTCCTCTTTTTCATACAGCTGAGCGAGGAGGATATTGAGGTCCATATTGTGCCGATCGATGATGAGCCCTTCTATAATAGCGGCACGTGCCTCCTCATATTCCTGGACGACCAGTTTCGCTTTGATATTTTTCGTCAATGCTTCGAGAGCTTGTTTTTCACTCGCTTTCAATTTTTTCTTTGGGATATTGAGCGATACATCTGCACGACGTGTTTGTACCTCTACCCTTTTTTGTTCCATTGTATGCCTTCGGAGACTCTTTGTACGTTCTTTTCTGCGGGTAAGTGCAGATGCTTGCACATGCATATATTTTGCCCAAACACCATGAAATGTATGAAAGACAATATACCCAATTCCTGCGACGAAGAGCAGTACTTCTACCCACAGCAATTGATAAATGAGAATAAAGGACATAAGAAAAAGGTAGACGAATTATAGACAAAACAAACCGAAAGCAAACAAAAGTATTTTTTATTATTGTGCTTGTATAATCAAAAAATCATTATACAATCCAGCATATGAACCTCTACCAAAACACTCTCGCGTACTTTCGAGAACTCTCGCGACTTCCACGCATGCCACTTCATGAAGACGCTGTCCGCTCTTGGATTACCGCATGGGCAGAGAAAAAATGATGGAAATATGAAAAAGATACTATCGGGAATCTCCTCATAATTGCCCCAGGAAATAGCGAAAAAACTCTGTGTCTACAAGGCCATATGGATATGGTCTGCGTAGCGATATGACATCATAATTTTATGACACAGGGTGTGATGGTGATAGAAAAAGATGGGAAACTCCTGGCACAAAAGACAACACTCTGAGCTGATAATGGTATCGCAGTCGCGACCATGATGGCGCTCGCAGATACTGAGAATCGTCCAACGCTTGAGCTCGTTTTCACGATAGGTGAAGAGGTAGGGCTCGTCGGAGCACAAAATATCACACTACCTATTCGATCACCCCTCGCACTCAATCTCGATTGGTGTGACTCAGAGAGTATCGGAATTGGTTGTGGATCGACACTCTTGATGCACGGGACCCGTGAAATTCATCAGTGATGAAGTGATAAAAAAGAGGATTCGGAAGGCGTATTTGAAGTCATCCTGAGCGGTATGCAATGAGGACATTCTGGACAAGATATCAGATATTATCGGGGGAATGCTCTGATAGAAATGCTCAAAATCATCGAAGATCTTTCTGGGATAAAATATATCGGAGATGTCTCTGGTGGTGATGCTGATAATGCTATTCCGAGAAGTGCGCGCAGTATCGTCGGCTATACTGGTCATCCAAATCTTTTTCGTAATCAGCTCAGTCATATCCAGAAAGTACTCCGCACAAAATATAAAAATGAGTCCATTACTCTCATGACAAATGAACACAGTAAATCCACAATACTCTATTGACGTACAGAAGTTCTCCCACTCCTCTCTGATATCATAGAGACTGGTACGGGTGTACAGACATGGTGAAGCCACAATACTCCCCTCTCATCCTGGAATCTCGGACTCCTCACGATGAAACAAGGAAAAATAATGACATCATATTTTTTACGAAGCAATCTCATAGACGGTATAGAACCAATGAAGACAAATCTCACCACTTCTCTTCCCAAAACTGAATGGACGATGAGTCAGGATACGCCAGTATGGCTCAGCGATACTGCCTCTCCATTTGTCGCCAGCATTCAAGAAGTTTTCCGTGACACAGATAATGAACCACTCCCCGCTATCACCATCCATGCCACCGTCGAGGCTGGTATGCTCGCTCAAAAATACCCCAAAACGCAATGGGTTTCTGTCGGAGCGACTATTCATAATATGCACACAACGGAAGAATACATCAATATAAGAGATTTTGAAGAATTCGTGGAGAGAATGGAGACACTTATCGCAACTCTCGGATAGTATCTCGGCTAGAGCGTAATCCAGTATCGACGCATTTTTTTACCATCTTTTTCAGCATACCGCTCAAAGACTCCACCATTTTTCTCAATCACATGGATGGAGGGAATATTTGTATCATCACAGGTGATAAGCACTTTTTCAAGTCCCAGTTTTTTCGCTTCCAAGAGAGCGAGACGAAGCATCTCGGTAGCATATCACTTCCCTCTTTCGCTCGGGCGAATGCCATAGCCGATATGTCACCCTGTTTCTAGGAGGTTTGGATGATTGATGTGATGACGGATCTGGATCGCTCAGAGAACTCTCCCATTTTCTACGAGGAAAAAAAGATGAGAGTTCACTCCCATTCCATTCAGCTCAATATCATCGTGTATTGTTGTAAGAAATTCTTCAAAATTTTCGCCCACAAAGAGTCTCCCTGGACTCGTAGGAATCTCAAACTCTCTCCACTCCCCTATCATTTCCAGATAGGATTGTTTATGTGAGATATTGGGAAATTCGAGGTGGAGCATAATAGTACTAGGATATATTACGTTGTTTATTATAGGTCGCACATAGATGAGAGCTCCCGAATATCTGCCTCCGTCAATGCTTCATTATCACTCTGATTGAGTTCATACATAATAGCTCCCGGGTCAGTCACATGCTTGAGTCCGAGAGCATGTCCGAGCTCATGAGTGAGGACTCGGATAAGGTCTGTCTCATTTCCAAATTCGTAGATATTGATTCTTTGTCCAGAAGCATCACGTATATATTCCCCCTCCTCAAATTCTTCTCCGTTTGAGAAGTTGGTAGTATTATATTTCACGACGTTGAGATTGAGTACGGTAATAAGCTGATTAATGGCTATTGCGAGCGCATTGATGGTATCTGCCTTTTTATTGAGTTCTCACTGCGATACAGTGATTGTCCGAATCAGCGTATTGATATTTTTTCTTCTTGCTTGCAGTTTTTCGTATTCCCCCTTTGGGGCGCCACCACGACTGTTCCAATAGGAAACATCTTTTTCATAGGCATCTTGTTGTATTTTTAGCTCTCGTATCTCTCCATCCAAAAGTTTCTTTTGTTGATCGTAGACTCCAGTGAGAGTCGTGTATTTTGCTTTGAGCGCATTATACGTTTCTTTATTATTATTGATGACTATCCCGATTTTCTTGAGCTCATCGATGGATGCTTGCCTCTCGTCATAAATAAGATTTATTGTCAGATCACCTCCCGTTTCTACAAATTGGAATAATTCTCTCTGCGCTTGAGTTTCCCAGATTTTTTCTGCTCTCCGCATTTCAGAGAGAAACTGTTCTTTTGAGAGAGAAAATTGTGTGTCAAAATTCCCTATTGAATAGGTCATAGGCTGTCAGCAAGGAGCAAAATAATCCATTTGCTGCTGGACGAAATTTTCTACACTCTCGCGATAGATATACCCTCCTCAGAGGAGGGAAGCAAAAAGAATAAGTATAAAGAATTTTTTCATGGTTCACCAAATAATAAGAATGAGAACCCCTTTACATTGTATATGGAAAAGTCGAAAAACAGAAATGAGAGTCTGAGAGGAAATACTGTTTGAGCGGGATGAATGCAGATATTGTGATGAATGGAGAAAATAGCGAGTTTATTTCCTTTCAGTGGTTTTGCAGTACTTTTGCCATCAAAAGTACGAAATGAAAGCCTGATCGGGATGGATTCCTGCATGCGCAGGAATGACGGAAACAAGCCTGAGAATGACGGGAAAGAGGAGGAATCGAATGGTGGAGGTGGCGAGAGTCGAACTCACGTCTCGATACACAGTACCATAGTATCTACTTTTATAGGTGTTTAGAGTTCAAATTACGTAAGCAAACACTCAAACAGCCGTAATTTGTTGATAGACGTAATACGCGAATTCCAGTGCCTATCAGACTAAAGAAAACTCGATGAAGAAATTAGAACGAGATAGGGCTCCTCATGCACCACTATAACGTGTGTCATCAGGAAATTCCTGGCTCCCACCGAGGCGGGGATGACTGCTACTCTGCCTATTAGGCAACGAGAGCGAATGAAGGAGTAAATACGCTTTTTACGGCAGCAAATACTCGTCCACGTGAAGCATTGAAGCTAGCACTTAGATTTTGTCTTTTTTGGTGATAACGGGAGATAAAGACATCTACCGAAAAGCAACTATAATACCGCAAGTACCGATAGAATACCGGTCACCCCCTGGACAAGAACAAGAAAGTTTGAGGTTAAAAGTTATGGGTTTAAAGTATCAAAAAAATAATTCCTGAACTTAAAACTATAAACTTAAAACTATAAACTGAACCAATTATACTCATTTTTCTCTTTTTGTGTAGAGATTGTGTGAGTTTTTAGAGAGAAGGAATCTTTATAGTGCCTGCTAATAATCTTCGCATATAGTCTTGATCGCCTTCAAGTGAATTCCTATTTTTTATAGATCTGTCCGCTGGAGGAAGCTGTAGAACTGGTTTTTTGTGTTTTAAGTCACTTTTTTGTTGGCAATCTTCTGCGGCAGCAATTGCTCGCAATTTCATCTGAACTCGAGAAAATACGCTATCAATAATAACTCAAAATGAAAGCTCTTGAGAAGTTGCTTCTCAGCATGTGTCATTATTCCCATCTCAAAATAACACTTTTCAAACAGAAAAATAGCTCAAATGGTCGGTATCTGGTGTAAACTTCTTTGATGATTTTCCTGAAAAAAAGAAGGCCGTTTCATATGAATTTGGTCTAACTTTTCAATTATAACCAAGTTCTCGTGTTTTCGCATAAATATCCTCTCTTCATAGAGAGAGTGCTGGTAAAATATCAAAATCAACAATCGTTGATCTATTTTTGGACCAGCTTTCCTCAGTATCTGGAAAGCAACTGGCATATACATTTTTGCTGAAAGGAGTATGATGTTTAGTGAGATTTGAAAAAATGAGAGAGATTACTTTTTGTTTTACCAAGACCCTAAGGGTCCATACAACCTCCTGAAAAACCTTTTCTAACTCCTTCCTTGTTTTCACTTTCAGAAATAATTTATTGAGCTTATCGAGATGCTCTTTCAGACATGGTATTTTCTCAATCTCTTCTGGAGATAAAAGTGGCCGAACTGCTTCAGACATAGCGTATAATTAAAAAATATTTTAGAGAGATTGTGTGAGTTTTTACCATGTCTTAAGGACTTCTTTGTCAGATTCTATCAGAGCTTGTTTGGCACGTGCGGCCTTATCACTATTTGCATCTTCTAATTTTTTTCTCTTACCCTCCACATTTCTCTGTTTTTCGACTCTTATTACATTTGATCGTGCGATGATTCGTCAAAATACATCATTAAAAATCCCGGGCAATCATTGAGTAAGTTCTGGGAGAATTTCTGTACCGTCATCTTTGAACAAAGTCATCTGGTCAAAGTTAAAATTAGAATCATCATCGCTCTCACGATATATTCCTTTTCAATCAAAATAAGTTCATCCAACTGCTTCTCATTTTCGGATAAATCATTTCTCAAGCTGAAGTGCCCCAAGAAACTCGGGAGCAATAATGTCAGTACCATTCCAGAATTCACCCATATCGCCCCTATTACGCCATGCTTTTTTTATTCTGACCCGATTTTCTTGGAGCAATAATGCGAGCTTATCTCGCACCATAGAAAAGACGGCTGAAATTCATTTTTCCGACTCTGCCGTAAAAAAGGATCCATTCACTTCCCGAAAAAATTCCTTGAATGTTGGCGGTACGCTTGCTATCACCTCTTCCGAAAAGAGAGGTTTTGCTTCTGTGGGCATAGAATATTGATTAATAAATAAAAATACACATCCCATTTTATCCCCTTTAAATAATTGTCAAATATTTTAAATCCAGCATAATACTCTTTTCTACCTATTTTCATTTCATTGCAAGGAGTCTCTGCTGAAAAATGGCTCTTGTGCTTGCCAAAAAGGCATAAAAAGACTATACTGCAGGCATCGATAGATTATGAATAGTTTTTTGCTTCTCTTGTGAGTTCTCATACTGGTACCTTTTATAGGAACGATAGTTATTTTTGTCTACAAAAAAGGCATCGATCAAGCACGTTCACTCAAAAAAGTACATTTACAGGTCTTGATTCCTCGTAGAGATAGTGATGCTGACGTAAAACAAGATACCAGCAAGGATTTCAAAGATTATATTGGCCTGATGGAGCAGCTGCTCGCCGCGATGAACTCCCTCTATTCTGGGAAATTTTTCAATAAGCTCCGAGGACAAGAGACATTTTCGCTCGAGTATATCGCCTATCGGAATCAAATTCTCTTTTTTATCGTCTTTCCAAAAAAATATCAGGTCCTCGTAGAAAAACAAGTGACGAGTTTTTTCTCCGATGCTGTTATCGAGGAAGTCGAGGAAGTCAATCTCTTCGAATGAAAAGACTTGCACTATGCGACTGAATGTCTGACGCTCGGTCATAATTATATCTTTCCTATTAAGACACATCAAAAGCTCGAGTCTGACCCAATCAATAATATCACGAATGCCCTCTCAAAACTCGATGAAGATGAGGCCTGTATGATACAGATTATGCTCCGTCCGACAGATAATCATTGGCAAAAACATGCGAGTAAACATGCAGGGCATCTCCAAAAACACGGACATGGTGGTGGCTTTTCACCCCTGAGTCTCTTAACAGGATTTATCAATTTCTGGAAAGTCGATGAAAAAAATGAACACAAGTCAGAGGAAAAAGAAGGACCATCTGCTCTCGAATCAGAAGAAGTCAAGCTCATCGATGAAAAAAGTAAAAAAGTCGGCTATGACACGATCATCCGTATCATGACAGTCGCTCATGATCATCATGCCTGTGAGATACAGATGAAAAATATCCTCGCTTCCTTTGAACAATTTCGTTCGCCAGATACCAACTATTTTCACGATACACATGAACATGCGAGTGCACAGACGGTGAGAAATATGCTCTATCGCACCTTTGGACGTCCTCGATGGAAAAATCTAGTTCCGATGATGGGCCCTATGATTCTCAATGTCGAAGAAATCGCCTCTATTTTTCACTTTCCTCACAGTAAGTATAATCTCACACCCGAGATAAAATGGCAAAAATTTAAAATCGTAAAAGCACCCGACAATCTCCCAAAAGAAGGAATTCTTCTCGGGCACAACATCTATCGTGGCAAAAAAGTACCGGTCTATATGCAGTCAGAAGACCGTATGCGGCACTTCTATGTCATTGGGCAAACTGGTACTGGTAAGACTACTATTCTACAGTCAATGGCAAGACAAGACGCACAACTCGGTCATGGAATGGCTGTTATGGACCCTCATGGAGATTTTGCCAGTAGTATGCTCGCGCATATTCCCAGAAGTCGTGCAGATGATGTCATCTATTTTAACCCCAGCGATACCGCTCGTCCGATGTGACTCAATCTCCTCGAAGCACACGATCAGGATGAGAGAGAATTCGTCGCACAGGACGCCAATAAGATGATGATAAAATTGTTTGGAAATGAAATATTTTGACCCCGTCTTCAGGATTACTTTCTCAATGGTGTCCATACGCTGATGGAATACCCAGGAGGAGGCGCACTCACTGATATCGTCCGTCTCTTTACGGATGATAATTTTCAGATGGAGCGACGCAGAACGGTCCAAAACAAAATCGTCAAATCATGGTGGGACTACACCTATGCAGCGATGGGTGACCGAGAAAAGAAAGAGATGATCCCTTACTTCCAGGCAAAATTTTCTGGTTTTATTACGAATGAACTCCTCCGTAATATCATCGGTCAGACCAAGAGTTCCTTTCAGGTCGATGAAGTCATGAATAGCGGAAAAATCCTTCTTATCAACCTCTCTAAAGGTACTCTCGGTGATCTGAATTCCAAACTGCTTGGTATGATCTTTGTTACCAAGATTCAGGGCGCAGCGATGGCACGACAAAAAATCGATAAAGAACTCCGAAAAGATTTTTACTTTTATATAGACGAGTTCCAAAACTTCGTCACAGACTCTATCGAATCCATCCTCTCAGAAGCTCGTAAATACCGTCTCTCACTCAATGTATGTCACCAATATCTATCACAGCTCGAACAATCTGATGCGCTCACAAAGAGTTCCGTAAACCTCAAAAATGCCGTCTTCGGTAACGTCGGTACGATGATGAGTTACAAGGTCGGAGCTGAGGATGCAGAAAAACTCCAAAAAGAATTTGAACCAAACTTTTCTGGATCTGATCTCGTCAACATGGACAAATTTAAGGGAGTGATGCGTCTTATGATCGACGGTCAGGTGTCACGGGCCTTTAGTCTGATACCGGAAAATTTCAACCTCGAAAAATGAGATCCAAAATTGATGCGAGCATTCACAGAGCTCTCTCGTCTCAAGTACGGTCGTGAAAAAGAATTCGTCAATCGAGAGATCATGTTCCGTATTTGAGCCCCATAAAAAAGGTTTAATTCGTTTTATTTGTTTAATTGGTTTATGAAACTCCTTTTCCTTTTTTGACCTCCTGCTGTAGGAAAAATGACCGTCTGACACGAGCTAGAAAAAGTCACCTCATTGAAACTTTTTCATAATCATATAACAATCGAGCTTGCGAAGAATTTTCTAGATTTCTGAGACCCTCATTTTGGAGAATTGGTAGAAGCTCTCCGAATTGCCTTTTTTGAAGTTATTGCTAAGACAGATATTGCGGGCATTATTTTCACTGCAGGTATAGATTTTAATAGTCCTACTTCCATTAATTTTATAGATCGAGTGTGTGACATATTTGCACAGTACAATGCCGAAATTTACCATGTCGAACTGGTTACAGATCTTACCACACGCCTCGAAAGAAACAAGAGCGAACATCGTCTACAGCATAAACCTTCAAAACGTGATACTGCGGTATCGGAAGCTCGTATGCTCCAGTTTGAAAAAGAATGCCGATTCAATACTCACCCCTGAGAATTTAATCGAAAAAACTATCTCAAAATCGATACAACTCATATTTCCCCCGAAGCAACTCTACAAAAAATATGTGCCTATTTTAATTGGCAAACAAATATTAAATATACAGTTTAGTAATCTCCCCAATTATGCCACAAAAAATCTTCAACTTTCTGCTTTTTGCTTTCTGCTTTTCGCTTTGTTCGGAAGCTTTTGCAGAGTGTAACCCAAATGCAAAAACAGCAGGCTTTGATCAATACAGTGATGGACTATACTCCTACGAATGCAATGTCAAAAATCTCTGTCTCGGACAAAGGTTTGGAGGCGATGGATGGAATTTTGATACGAGTAAACAACTGGTCAAAAAACATGATAAATCAAAATATCCCAACCTCACGAAAGAGAGCAAAAGCTTCGAAGAAATCCAAAAAATATACCAAACTACCCAGGATGGCATCTTGGAGTGTGCCATTCTCAAGTCAAAATATGCAGCCCATTCTCAGATAATAAAGGACTATAAACCTTCCAAAACTTCTATTACCTATCTACAAAAACTCAACGCCGAAATAAAGACACAGATAAAAGAAAATGAATGTCTCTCCGCGGGAGACGATGATAAAATTTACAACTATAAAGATTTGCTCGACTCTATGTCCTACGAGGAATGTGTCTATGATATGTATCTCTATTACTATGGGGAGAATGTCTCCAGCAATATCGGCATCTTCTATGGCAATACCTCGTGATCAAAAAAGACCATTGATGTCGCACGTGATATCAGTCTCATAAAAACAACGCTCTCCGCCGAGAGTAAACTGTCCAAGAAGAGCGTGAGCCGTGCACTCGAAAACTATGGTAGTTTTCATACCAATTATACACCCCATATTATGCTCGAAACAATCTATCAGGGATTCACTCAAGAAAAATCAGTCATAGCCAAATTTATTCACGGGATTAAACAGCTCATCAGCAAATCAACTGGCGCTATGCAAGCGTAAGAGAAAATAAAATCGAATTTTTCTTTACTTCTCAAAATAAAGCACTATACTGTGCCGGTCGTCAGGTAATCATACTAGTTTAGTGGTTCATATCACGAGAGCGTGTGGGTTTATCAGCCGATGTTTATTTTTTTCTTTTTTTCGTATGGGCAAGCGCCTTTTCGTGGGAAATCTTCCGTATCGTATTACGGCTGATCAGTTACAAGAGCTTTTTGCTCAAAATGGTACAGTAGTTGATGTTTTCATTCCTCTCGATAGAGAGACTCGAAGACCTCGTGGTTTCGCTCTCGTAGAAATGTCTACTGAGGAAGAAGCTGCTGCTGCTATCGAAGCACACAATGGTAAAACAGAAGTGGCTGACGATCGTGGTGCTCGTATTATCACTGTCAACGAAGCTCGTCCAAAAGAGGAGCGTCCTGCTGGTGGTGGATTCGGTGGTGGGGAGCGTGCTCCTCGTCGTGAAGGTGGATACAATGGTGGCGGAAACAATGGTGGCGGTAATCGCTGGTAATTTTTTCTTATCTATATATCTCAAAACCGTCTCTCCGGAGGCGGTTTTTTATTGGTTGCAAAAACAACAAAATACCTATGATTACGCCATGAATGAAATCTCTTGAGACAATGACATCTCACATCCAAATTACGAAACAATCCTACCACATCAGGAGAATCTTCCAAAGGTTATTCAGGGTGGCATGGGAGTCAACATCTCAAGTCCTCGTCTTGCAGCAACTGTTTCTGGTGCAAGCAGGCCTGGACGCGAAACGCTCGGGACGATCTCAGGCACAGCAGTAGACAGAGTGATGGCTCAAATGCTGAAAAAGGGGGGTATTGATGCGAGCGATATCATAAATGCTCTTGCTGATTTTCCCTTTCCAGAAGTAGTCGAGAGGGTTATTAAAAAATATCATAATAATCCAAAAGTGGGTATCCCCCCATTTAAAGTAGACCTTTCCCGGGAATTGATAGATTTGATTGTTTGTGCCAATTACGCCTTTGTAAAACTCGCCAAACAAGGGCACAATAATCCTGTCAGTATCAACTACCTGGAAAAGATAGGTATGCCACATCTTGCCTCTATTTATGGGGCTATGCTCGCAGATGTCGATTATGTCACGATGGGGGCGGGGATACCTCTTGGGATACCTGCCATATTTCAAGCTTTCTCAGAAAAAAAAGAGGCTACTTACAACATCTCCGTGATTGGTCGTAAAGATGGTTATGATATGAAATTTAATCCAAAAAAATTCTTTGGGCAAGATATCCCCGATGTGAAAGTACCAAAATTTCTGCCTATTATTTCTACAGATGCTTTAGCAAAAATACTCCATAAAAGGATACGTGGGCTTTTTGAGGGCTTTATCATAGAAGATCCGAGGGCTGGAGGTCATAATGCTCCTCCTCGAGGTGGTGCAAAAGACTACGGAGAAAGAGATGAAGTCAATTTTCAAAACATGCAAGACATAGGACTCCCTTACTGGCTAGCAGGATCATATGCCTCTCCAGAATGACTCTGAAAAGCAAAAAGTTTGGGAGCAGTAGGGATTCAAGCAGGATCAATCTTTGCACTTTCCGAAGAATCTGGCATGAGACCTGATCTCCGAGAGCAGGTACTAAAGATGGCCCTTAAGGGAACCCTCAAAATAACAACAGACCCCCTTGCCTCACCAACTGGATTTCCATTTAAAGTAGCTGAAGTACCATGAACAATGTCCGAAGAACTTATCTATACAACGAGACAACGTATTTGCGACCAGTGTGCACTGCGTTTTCCATACGAGAAACCAGATAGTGACATAGGATACCGATGCCCGAGCGAACCTATAGATGATTACGTGAGAAAATGATGAAAACTCGAAGACACCTTTGGTAGAAAATGTGTTTGCAACGGTCTAATAGTGACAGCCGGAATACAAAATAAAAATGAACGTCCGATAATTACCCTTTGAGATACAGTTGAAGAATTTGTCCGAAGACTTCTCAAAGGTACCGATTCATATTCTGCACTCCGTGCACTTGACTATCTTTTTTCAAAACAGAAAGCCTAAAATTCTAATTATAGAGAAAATATCACCACACTATTTTTCTCTCCAAACTCACATTTCTCAAGTTGTAATCCACTGTCCTCAGCAAGTTTCTGATATTCAGAGAGTGAAAAACTGTGATAAAATCTCTGATACTCCCCTATTTTAATACTAAAATCAGCACTTCCATCTGGATATTCTAGAGTCTTGGATCTCGCATAACGCTCATTCTCTGGAGAGAGAAGATTCCAGTTTGTCATATATATTTTTCCGCCAGGAAGAAGTATTTTTTTGGCATTTTGTAAGACGCTTAAGCGGTCCAAAGAATTTTCTAAATGATGAAAGCTCGCAATAAAAAAGAACGTATGAAAGAGAGGCAAAGAAAATACTTGTCCAATATCACACATATCCATCTGTTTCCATTCGATGACTTCGACAGCTTGAGTGAGTACAGGATCATCCTCTGCTTGCTGGAGAAGCTTCTCAGAAAGATCGGCTCAGAAATAGTGAGTATGGTGCGCTTGAAATAGCTCAAGATATTTTGGTACCTCCAAAATATGCCGAAGAAGTCGACCATTGCCACAGCCGACATCAGCTATTTGCCAAATTTCTTCAAGTTCGAAATGGTCCAAAAAATCATCGAGTAGTATTTCGATTTCTGGCCAGTGCATATCCTGGCGACTCGCACCAAAGGTCTCAGCAAAATCATCATATATGGAAGAGGCAGGCATAAATCTAAATTTTATAAAACATTTTTATACAAGCGTCTAGGTCTTGTATTAGATTCTCTTTTAATGCATCTTCAGGTGTTCTCCAAACATATTTTTTATGCTCTTCAGAGTTAATGATAATATCGGGCAATGAAAATATATCCATATGATACATATGATAGATAAAATCATATGTCGGGAATCGCACAAATACTTGCTTAAAATACTGCAGATCACCTCAGGCTATTCACGTTTCTTCTTTTAATTCTCTGGAAAGGGCCTCATTTATAGTCTCTCAGAGGCATACTTTCCCAGCTGGTACGCCATAAGTATTCGGCTCACTCTTATGATCCTGTCTTAAAAGTAATAATATCTTGCTATCGTGCTCCACAAAACATGATACAACTTCAAATTTGGGTTTAAAATCTTTTTGGGGAATCTCTGCAAGCATATCAAAATATTACTCTATTTTTTCTTATTATTTCTACTGGTCCCGATAGATCGTTTTGAGCGAAAAAGAAGCTCTTCTGGATAGACTTCTATATCGATAAATTCATCAGCGAGCTCACGAAGTTCTTTGTTTGCCGTACGTCAAAACGCCATTACTTCCACAAGACATCCCTGCGCTTGCTGGAGGTAATTCACGACAGGACAAAAATCTCCATCTCCAGAGACGAGGACAATAGAGTCTACTTTTGAACCAAGACGAATCGCATCCATGGCGATACCGAGATCCCAATCAGCCTTTTTCGAACCATCGACGAAGACTTGTACTGGTTTTTGTTTAATCTCAAATCCTCCTTCATGCAGAGCATCAATAAAAACCTTATTCGTTTCTTCAGCAGTATCAACAGCATAAGCAATAGCACGAGTAAGCTTTCGTCCCTGTAGGACGAGTTGAATAATATTTTTAAAATTCACACGAGAA
>Ga0172380_10002927_pt1 | contig 24821 bp, 16 predicted proteins | sample Leawe162metaG_FD_119747 | JGI IMG/M metagenome (GOLD analysis project Ga0172380, IMG submission 119747) | Leachate microbial communities from a municipal landfill in Southern Ontario, Canada - Leachate well 162 metaG | ecosystem: Engineered > Solid waste > Landfill > Unclassified | place...
CCGTCACGGCGGCCTGACCGGTGCCGCTGCTGTGGCGGCCTTGAGTCCCGCCACGATCGGCCGCCGAATGGTCGAACTCGAACGAGAGCTCGGGCGCGCATTGTTCGTCCGCAGCCAGGCCGGATACACCCTCACCGTGGAGGGGCGGCAACTGCTCGAGCATCTCGGCGAGATGGAGCTGGCCGCCCGCAAGGTTGAAACCTGGCGGGAAGGTGCGGCCGCCCCCGCGCTCGTGCGTATTGCCGCCGGCACCTGGAACTCCTGGCTCATAACCGAGAATTTCCCGGCGATCTGTTCCGAGCGGGACGGGTTTCGTATCGATCTTCATATCGCCGAGCAGCGCGCAAGCCTCGCTCACCGGGAATGCGACATCGGCATTCGCGCTTTCGAGCCGGAAGAGATGAACCTTGCCTCCATCGCGGTGGGCAGCGTCGCCTATGCCGCCTATCGGGCGAAGAACATGGCCGATATCGGGCCGGGCCGCTGGCTGGCCGTCGGCGCGGATGATGCGATCTCTGCCTATTTGCGCTGGCCGCATGAGCACAAGTCCGAAGACATTGTCGCTACCGTAAACCGCCCGCGCTCCTTGCGCGATCTGGTGCTTGCGGGGGCGGGGATCGCCGTCCTGCCCTGTTTCGTCGGAGACCTGGAGCCGCGGCTCGAACGCGTGGGCGACGAGATCGCCGAACTGCGCCACCGGCAATGGATCGTCATGAACAATGACGACCGCCACCGCAGCGAGATCCGTCAGGTGGTCGATCGGCTCGTCAGATTGTTGAAGGGTCACGAAGATCTTTTCGCGGGCAAGAGGCCCAACCGGACATTCTGAGCGGGATCGGTTGCTGGCGCTTGTGCCTGCCGGCATGGTGGTCGCGACCCCCTGCCATTCAAATTAAGCAAAATGTAACCCGTTTTGACGGATGCTCCATCGATTAACGGCGGCGATCCTGGCATCGCACGTCAATATTTATTGTGCGCTGGATGTTGTGAGTGCGCCGGGCGGCTCGTTGGCATTTTGAAGATGAGTCCCCCTCGGACGCGAGGGAGGCATGGGAAAAGGGGTTTTCAGCATCATGCTTTTGGATAGGATTTTGTCCCGTTATACGATCAGAACCAAGGTGCTGACCTTCGTCCTGCCATTCGTCGTCAGCATTTGCGCGGTCGGATTGATCGGGCTCTACGCGTCCGGGCTGCTGCAACAACGGATGGAAATCTCCAATGGGACGATGCGCTCGCTGAGTGGCTTCCGCGATGTCAGTTCCGCGATGGGCGCGTTCCTGTACACGCCCTCGGAAGAGACCCGCGATACCGTCGTCGCCCAACTCGGATCACAGCAGGAGGTTCTGCAATCAGGCCTCGAGGAGCTTGATCCGGATGCTGCCGGACGCGCCAACATGGAGGCAGCCCTTGCGGCGACAACGAGCATATCCGGACAGATTGGCGGCCTGTGGGATCTCTACCAGACCGAGATGGCGCTCGGCTCGGCGATTGACGGCAGCCTGAACGGTCTGATGGCTGCGCAGATGAAGCTTTCGGACGAAGCCGCAAAGCTGCAACGATCGGTTCGCTACGACGAGAACACAGCGAAATCCGCGCTGCGCGAAGCTGATCGTCTGAACAGCGGCGCCAGATTCCTGGCCTCGCTCGCCGATCGGTATCTGGCCGCCGGCATTCCCGAGCAGCAATTGGACTTCCTCAAGACCAAATTGCTTGAGATGTCCAAGATGCAGCGCACGATTTCGACGGCCTTGCCCGACAACCAGAAGATCGTGGCGAAGTACTTGGCCGATGCCGTCTCCGAACTCGGAAAAAGGGTAAAATTCGGCGATGTCAGTCCGGAAAACATCGATGGCGTGCGTATGATCTTCACCAAGTTCCAGGAGATCGAGGCCGCGTTGCGCGATGCGGCCGAGGTGAAGAGCACGACCGCGATCGAGAGTTTCGCGAAGGTGGATGTGGAAGTGGTCGAGACCGAAGAGGTGCTGGGTGCCAGCCGCACGCTCATTTCCAGCGTCTACGACCTGCGCCTTCGCGCTGCGGGTTTCCTGGCCGACAAGACCGAGGCGACCCACGACCTGCTCCTGCGCCAGATCGACATGATCGCTGGGAACCTGGATACGCTCGGCGTCAGCATCAAGGACGATGCCCTGTATAGCGACCTTTCGGGAACCATAGCGCCGGCTCTGGAGGCCTTGAAAAAAGACAGCGCCGAACTCGTTGCCGTCAGTGCCCAGCGCACGGCGAACTTTGCCGAGGCCACCAGCGCGATCGACCGCGCCTGGAACACCCTGACGCAATTTGCGGACATACAAAAGCAGGTTGCCGCTACGGAGCGCGATGAGGCCAATACGCTGTCGATCACTGCCACGGCACTCGGCATCACACTGGCGCTCATCGGCGGCTTTGCCCTGGTGCTGATGCTGCAGGGCCCGATCAGCCAGATCACTTCCGCGATGCGCGGGCTGGCGGAAGGCGACCTCGATACCGCGATATCGGGCGAGGCGCGCGGCGACGAGATCGGCGACATGGCGCGCGCCCTTGGCATCTTCAAGGACAATGCGCTGGCGAAGGTCCAAATCGAGGAGCAGAGCGAAGAAGAGCGCGTCACCGCTGAGGCCGAACGGCGGCGCAACGATGTCGAAAAGCAGGAACTCGACCGTCAGATCCAGTTTGCCGTGAGCGCGCTGGCGTCAGGTCTCGAGCGACTGGCGAGCGGGGACATATCGACCACGATCGATACGCCGTTCATCGGCCGTCTCGAACAGCTTCGCAACGACTTCAACCTTTCGCTGATGCGACTCCAGGACACGATCGGCAAGATCATGATCAATGTCGCGGCAATCCAGGGCAATGGCCGGCAGATGTCGCACTCCGCCGACGAACTCTCGAGGCGCACGGAGACCCAGGCAGCCTCGCTGGAGGAAACCGCGGCGGCCGTCGACGAGATTACCGTGACCGTCCGCTCGTCTGCCGAGCGCGCCCGCGAAGCCAATCTGGTCGTCACCGAAACCCGGAAGAATGCGGAGAATTCCGCAGAGGTGGTGAAGAACGCCATTGCGGCGATGTGCCGGATCGAGAATGCCTCGCAGAAAATAGAACAGATCATCGACGTGATCGAGGACATTGCGTTCCAGACCAATCTGCTGGCGCTGAACGCGGGCATCGAGGCGGCACGCGCTGGCGAAGCCGGCAAAGGCTTTGCCGTGGTCGCGCAGGAAGTGCGTGAGCTCGCGCAGCGCTCCGGTTCCGCGGCCCAGGAGATCAAGAATCTGATCAACACTTCGACGGCAGAGGTTGGTTCCGGCGCGAAACTGGTTCAGGAGACGGGGTCTGTCCTTTCGAAGATCGGCGAGCAGATCTCCACAATCAGCCAGCATGTCGATGTGATCGCCACTGCGAGCCAGGATCAGTCCGCGGCCCTCGAGGAGGTCAACGATGCCGTCAACCAGATGGACCAGATGACCCAGCAAAATGCCGCTATGGTGGAAGAAACAAGTGCTGCGAGCCGTCAACTGGCCGAGGAGGCCGATGTGCTTCTGTCGCTGGTCCAGCAGTTCCGCATCGAGACACAGCACGGCGATCGCTTTGCTGCCTAGAAGACGAAACCCGCGCAAGGCCCATATGGCTTTATGAGGCCAATGGCCGCTGCGCGGGCGGAAGGTCCGGCGCCTGGGCGCCGGTGAAATCTTCGGTCAGTCTGAGTTCCTGCCCTGGGTCACGATGACCGGGATCAGGAGGTCGCCCCAGTTTCCGTCGCCGCCATGATGGCGGGCGGAGCGGACGAGTTCCACGGAAACACCGGCATCCACGGCTTTCATGACGGACTGGTTGAGGCGGTGCAGGTCATTGGCCACCATACGGATCATGGCCTGCTGGTCTGCAGTCATGGCCGATGCTTGTTCCTCGGCCCGTTCTTTTACGCGTGTCTGCGGTGCCATTTGGATTCTCCTCGATATCTGGCGTTGCAGGTGCCGGTTTCCCGGCGAGGGACACATTGGCGGACTGGGCTCGCCCGCCAACGTGATGCTTGATTATTCAGCGGCCGGCTTGAACTGCTCGGTCTCGGTCGATTCCTTCATCGCCGTGGTCGAGGACTGGCCGCCGGTGATTGCCAGCGAGACGGCGTCGAAGTAGCCAGTGCCGACTTCGCGCTGGTGTTTGGTGGCGGTGTAGCCGTTGACCTCGGCTGCGAATTCCGCCTGCTGCAGCTCCGAATAGGCCGCCATCTGGCGATCCTTGTAGCCGCGGGCCAGTTCGAACATACCATAGTTCAACTGGTGGAAGCCGGCGAGCGTGATGAACTGGAACTTGTAGCCCATCGCACCCAGCTCCTTTTGGAACTTGGCGATCGTCGCATCGTCGAGGTTCTTCTTCCAGTTGAACGACGGCGAGCAGTTGTAGGCGAGCTTCTTGCCCGGATGCGCCTTGTGTACGGCTTCGGCGAACTTGCGGGCCTGTTCGAGGTCCGGCTTGCCGGTTTCCATCCAGATCAGGTCGCAGTGCGGAGCGTAAGCGATCGCACGGGCGATGCAGGGCTCGATGCCGTTCTTGACCTGGTAGAAGCCTTCAGCCGTGCGGCCGGCATCGTAGTCGACGAAGGGACGGTCGCGCTCGTCGATGTCCGAGGTCAGAAGCTTGGCAGCTTCCGCGTCGGTACGGGCGACGATCAGCGTCGGGACACCCATGACGTCGGCGGCGAGACGCGCGGCGTTGAGGTTGCGGATATGGGCAGCCGTCGGGATCAGAACCTTGCCGCCGAGATGGCCGCACTTCTTTTCCGAAGCGAGTTGGTCCTCGAAGTGAACGCCGGCGGCACCCGCTTCGATGAAGGCCTTCATGATCTCGAAGGCATTGAGTGGGCCTCCGAAGCCGGCTTCAGCGTCGGCAACGATCGGGGCGAACCAGGTGTCGACCGAAAGGCCCTTGCCTTCGGCTGTCTCGATCTGGTCGGCGCGCTGCAGGGTGCGGTTGATGCGCTTGGCCAGTTCCGGCGCGGCGTTGGCCGGATAGAGCGACTGGTCCGGATACATGGCGGACGCGGTATTGGCGTCGGCGGCGACCTGCCAGCCGGAGAGATAGATGGCCTTCAGGCCGGCGCGGACCATCTGCATGGCCTGGTTGCCGGAGAGCGCGCCGAGTGCGTTGATGAAAGGCTCTTCGTTGATCAGCTTCCACAGACGGTTCGCGCCCATTTCGGCCAGCGTGTACTTGATTTCGACGGAACCGCGCAGGCGCTTGACGTCTTCGGCAGTGTACGGACGCTCGATGCCGTCATAACGACCCTTCGGCGCATTCGGAACGACGTTGTAAAAATCGGTCATAGCAAACTCCCTCTTGCTCTGGTTCACGAAGCTGCTGTCCTTTGGCTGGCAGAAGTTCCGCTCTTGATGTGACTGGATTTACAGTGCGGCGCAAAAAATGACTAGAACAAACATGAAAACAAGGAGATGAAAGAGGTTACGATGTCTTGCGTTTGACATGTTGGCGATGTAAAATTGTAAATGTTGTAAAAACAAGCTCATGTGCGCCAAGCGCAGGATTCTGTAAAGGTGTGTAAAATGGCGGAGCACAAGATTTTCGCTGGCCCGCGCGTGCGGCGCATTCGCAACGGTCTCGGCCTAACCCAGACTGCCATGGCGGAGGCGCTCGAGATTTCGCCTTCCTATCTCAACTTGATCGAGCGCAACCAGCGTCCGTTGACGGTCCAGCTCTTGCTCAAGCTCGCCGCCGTCTACAAGGTTGACCTCGACGAGTTGCAGGGGGAGGCGGGCGGCAATGCCGGCCAACTACGCGAGGTTTTCGCAGATCCGCTTCTTGCCGGCGAAGTGCCGGGCGATCAGGAGCTCATCGAGGTTGCGGAGGCCGCGCCCAATGCCGCCAATGGCATCATCAAGCTGTATCGTGCCTATCGCGAGCAGGCCGAGCGACTGTCCGATCTTGCAGAATTGCTGGCGCGGGAAGGGCATGAAACCTCGCTCTCAGGCACACGACTACCGATCGACGAGGTGCGCGAGAAGTTGGAGCGCCGCCCGAATTTCTACGCAGGTATCGAAGACGCGGCGGAGGCTTTCCATGCCGGGCTTGGCCTTTCTCCCGGGGATGACCTGACTGTTGCGCTGAAATCGTGGCTCAGGGTGCAGCACGGCATAGTCGTTCGGACTCTCCCGATCCATGCCATGCCCAATCTGCGCCGGCGCTACGACCGTCATTCGATGCGTCTGTTCCTCTCGGAGAGGCTGTCGCCCTTCGACCGGCTGCGGGAGGTTGCCATGGAGGTGAGCCTGCTGGCGCTGACGGATGAAATGCTCGCCGAGCTGGAGGCGTTTTCCTTTTCGACCGGCGAGGCGAAGCGTCTGGGACGCTTCGAACTGGCGCGCTATGCGGCCCATGCGCTGATCATGCCCTATGGCGCGTTCCTCGCCGCCGCCCAGCGTGCCCGCTACGATATTGATATCCTGCGCTCGCGTTTCGGCGTGTCATACGAACAGGCCGCAAATCGCCTGACCATGCTGCAGCGGCCGGGGGCGGCGGGCATTCCCTTTTTCATGCTCGAGGTCGACAATGCCGGTCACCGCTTCAGGAAAGCCGGCGCCAACGGCTTCCCCCAGGCGCGGTTTGGCGGCGGTTGCCCGAAGCTCAATGTCCATGCCGCTTTCGCCCAGCCGTCGCAAATCCTTGTCGATCATGTCGAGATGCCCGACGGCGCGGGCTTCCTCGTTGTGTCACGGACGCTCGACGGTCCCCAGGCGGGCTTTGATGAAAGGGTCCGACGCACAGCGCTGCTGATCGGTTGCGATATCAGTTACCGTGACGAGATTGTCTACGGCCAGGCCGTGTCGGGCGGGGCCTTGCCGCCTGTCGCGATCGGAACCGTGTGCAGGCTGTGCGAGCGCCAGGGCTGTCTTTCTCGCGCCGAGCCCCCCGTGACCCGTCCATTAGGGCTCGACGAAATGGTCACCGGCCTGAGTGCGTTTGACTTTCAATAAGATGCGGCAGGTCGGTGTCGCGAGATTTTCCCCCTTGTCGCCCGCCGATTTCCTTTCTAGTCTGCCAGGATAAAAAATAAATACGAAGGGCGTTCGCCCCGGGGAAATAAAGAAACAGGAGAAATTATGAAGTCCGATTTTATCCGTTTGGCATCGGTAGCCATAGCGGCGCTCGTCGTTGCCGGAGCCGCAAAAGCTGAAGATCGCGTTGTCCACGTCTACAACTGGTCTGACTATATCGACGAGTCGATCCTGGAGGATTTCACCAAGGAAACAGGCATCAAGGTCGTCTATGACGTATTCGACAGCAACGAGCTGCTTGAAACCAAGCTGCTTGCTGGCGGTTCCGGCTACGATGTCGTCGTGCCCACCGGGCCGTTCCTGGCGCGCCAGATCCAGGCCGGCGTTTTCCAGAAGCTTGACAAGTCCAAGCTGCCGAATCTCACCAATATGTGGCCGGACGTTATGGAGCGTCTCGCAAAATACGATCCCGGCAACGAATATGCCGTCAACTACATGTGGGGTACGACCGGCATCGGTTACAACGTCGACAAGGTAAAGGCGGCGCTCGGCGACGTCCCGGTCGATAGCTGGGATATTCTGTTCAAGCCTGAAAATGCCGAAAAGCTGAAGTCGTGCGGCGTCAATATTCTCGACGCATCCGACGAGACCTTTGCAATTGCCTTGAACTATCTCGGCAAGGATCCGGACAGCAAGGATACGGCGGAACTCGAGGTCGGCGGCGATGTCTATATGAAGATCCGGTCGTCGGTGAAGACGTTCAACTCCTCGTCCTATATCGACGATCTCGCGAACGGCGACATCTGCATGACCATCGGCTGGTCCGGCGACGTTCTGCAGGCCAAGGCGCGGGCGGAAGAAGCCAGCAACGGCGTAAATGTCGAGTATGTGATCCCCAAAGAAGGCACATATATGTGGTTCGACAATCTGGCGATCCCCGCGGATGCGAAGAATGTCGAAGAAGCGCACGCCTTCATCAACTACATGATGAAGCCGGACGTCATCGCCAAGGCTTCCAACTACGTGCAGTATGCCAACGGCAACCTCGCATCCCAGGCCATGCTTGACGAAGAGGTCTTCAAGAACCCCTCCGTCTATCCCGATGCTGAAACGGTCAAGAAGCTCTTCACCATCTCGCCCTATGGTCCGAAGGAACAGCGTGTTCTGAACCGTGTCTGGACCCAGATCAAGACCGGTAACTGATCGTTACAAACCTGCCGGGCGCGGACTACCGCGCCCGGTGCCTTTTTATGGCAAAGCAATTTATCAGAATATTTGGATTGGGCGATGGCGAAGTCTCTGGGGCCGGTAAAGCGAAAATTCAGTCCGTGGACCGATCCCGCGGCCATACCATTCATACGATTTGAAAACGTAACCAAGCGCTTCGGCGATTTCGTGGCCGTGAGCAATCTCAACCTCGACATTTATGAGAAGGAATTCTTCTCCCTTCTCGGACCTTCGGGCTGTGGTAAGACCACGCTGATGCGCATGCTCGCGGGCTTCGAAGAGCCGAGCGAAGGGCGTATCCTGCTTCAGGGCAAGGATATTTCGGGCGTGCCGCCCTATCGCCGCCCCACAAACATGATGTTCCAGAGCTACGCGCTCTTTCCGCATATGACGGTGGAGGCCAATATCGCCTTTGGCCTGCAGCAGGACCATCTGCCGAAAGCGGAAATTGCAGCACGCGTCGCCGAAATGCTGAAGCTCGTCAAGCTCGAGCAGTTCGCCAAGCGCAAGCCCAATCAGCTTTCCGGCGGTCAGCGTCAGCGCGTCGCGCTTGCCCGTTCTCTTGCCAAGCGCCCGAAGGTACTGCTTCTTGACGAGCCGCTTGGCGCGCTTGACCGCAAGCTGCGCGAGGAAACCCAGTTCGAACTGACGGACATCCAGCAGTCGCTTGGCCTCACCTTCCTGATTGTCACCCATGACCAGGAAGAGGCAATGACGGTTTCCGACCGCATCGCGGTCATGGACAAGGGTGAAATCGTGCAGGTGGCGACGCCTGCCGAGATCTACGAGGCGCCGAATTCACGCTACGTGGCCGATTTCATCGGAGACATCAATATCATCGAGGGCAAATTTGATTGCCAGGAAAAGGGCGGCCGCAATGGCGATCTTGCCCGCGTCATCTGCGACGACTTGACTGCGGTGGTCGAACAGCAATGCGACGTGGCTCCCGGAAGCGCCGTCGCCTTCGCGATACGGCCCGAGAAGGTACGCATCACGCCCGATGCGCCGGCGGATACCTCCGTCAATGCGCTGCATGGCGAAGTCTGGGATATCGGCTATCTTGGCGATTTCTCCGTCTTCCTGATCAAACTGCCGGACAATCGGATTATTCGTGCCGCCCAAGCCAATATTTCGCGTCTCGTCGATCGGCCGATCGGCATCGGCGACATGGTCTGGTTGAGCTGGCCTGCTGACGCCGGCCTCTTGCTCACGCGCTGACGGAGGGGGTATCAATGGCCGAACAAGCCACATCGCCTTCCGCAAGCCGGGCTCGCTGGCTCGTCGTCGCTATTCCCTATATCTGGATGGCGCTGTTTTTCCTGGCGCCCTTCTTCATCATCGTCAAGATCTCGCTCTCCGACACCGCCATCGCCATGCCGCCTTATACACCGGTGATGGACGGCCTGTCTTCGCTCGGCGCATTCCTCTCCAAGCTGGACTTTGAGAATTACATCTTTCTCACCGAAGACTCGCTCTACGTGAATGCCTATCTAAATTCGCTCAGGATCGCTGTGATCTCGACGTTCCTGCTTCTCCTGATCGGCTATCCGATTGCGCTCGCCATGGCGCGCGCTTCCGTGACCATCCGGCCGACGCTTCTGATGCTGGTTATCCTGCCGTTCTGGACATCCTTCCTGATCCGCGTCTACGCCTGGATCGGCATCCTGAAGCCTGAAGGTCTGCTCACCCTCGCTTTGCAAGCCATTGGCCTCTATGGTCCCGACGAGCAGGTGCAGATCTTTCGCACGGACACGGCGGTCTTCATCGGCATCGTCTATTCCTATTTGCCCTTCATGGTGCTGCCGCTCTATTCGGCGCTGGAAAAACTGGATGGCACACTCCTGGAAGCGGCCAGCGATCTCGGCTGCCCTCCCTGGAAGGCCTTCTGGCGGATCACTTTCCCGCTGTCGATTCCGGGCGTTATCGCCGGCGCGATGATCTGCTTCATCCCGATCACCGGTGAGTTCGTCATTCCTGATCTGCTGGGTGGCGCCGAAACCCTGATGATCGGCAAGACGCTGTGGACCGAGTTCTTCGGCAACCGAGATTGGCCGCTGGCATCCGCGGTGGCCGTGCTTCTGCTCCTGCTGTTGGTCGTGCCGATCGCAATCTTCCAGAACCAGCAGCAGAAAGTCTGAGGGAACGGCGATGAAACCCGGTAAATTCGACGCGACTGTCCTCACTTTCGGCTTTGCGTTCCTCTACATCCCGATCGTCATTCTGGTGATCTATTCTTTCAATGAGTCCAAGCTCGTCACCGTTTGGGGCGGGTTCTCGCTCAAATGGTATCGTTCGATTTGGCACAACGAAGGACTGATGAATGCTGCGTGGGTGACGCTGCGTGTCGGCCTCATGAGCGCCACCATCGGCACCGTGCTGGGCGTTCTGGCCGCCCTGTCTCTCGTCCGCTTCAACAGGTTTCCGGGCCGGCTCCTGTTTTCCGGGATGATCTATGCGCCTCTCGTTATGCCGGAAGTCATCACCGGCCTATCGCTGTTGCTGCTCTTCGTCGCGATCGGAATGGATCGCAGCTTGCTGACGGTCACGATTGCCCATACCACCTTCACCATGTGCTATGTCGCGATCGTGGTCCAATCGCGCCTGCTAACCTTCGACCGCAGCCTGGAGGAAGCGGCTCTCGACCTCGGATGCCCGCCGGTGCAAACCTTTTTCCGCATCACCCTGCCGCTGATCATGCCTGCCGTCGTCTCCGGCTGGATGCTGGCTTTTACCCTGTCGCTGGACGATCTGGTGATTGCAAGCTTCACGACCGGGCCTGGCGCAACAACACTGCCGATCAAGATCTATTCGCAGGTTCGCCTGGGGGTCACGCCGGAGATCAATGCCGTCTGTACGATCCTGATCGGCATTGTGACGCTCGGCGTTGTTATCGCCTCGATAACCACCAAGCGGCGTGAGTTGCAGCGTCAGCGCGACGAACATGTGGCGGCAATGCAAGCCTGAGCAGGCAGCAGAGGCTCCCAACTCCCTCGGACGCATCGTCAGCTGCCGGGCAAATCGATCTCGTCAGGCTGTTCGAAATCAGTCCGTGGTCTTCGCGGACGGACGCCACATGGGAGAGATCACCGGATCGGGCCATGCGCCGCCGATGAACAGGGGTGTGAACGAGGCGTTCTGCGTTCGGTCACCAAGCGGAGAGAGTTCGGCCAACAGCGCCAGACTATTGCTGCTGTAAGGCACGATGCCGGATATCGTGAGTTTTTCGCTGGCGCCAGTCAGTTCCGCCTTGTCGATCTCGGCCGATCCGGCGGCAAACCGAGCCGAAAGTTCAAGATCCTTGAATTCCAACGATCCGTCATCGGCGTCGCTCAGCCGGAAGTATGCCCGTTCGCTGGAGAGCTTGCCGATAGACTTCGTATTCACCCCGCGCAAGACGCCATCTTGGGCCGCAAAGCGCATCGTGCCTTCGACATCGGCGAGACCGGTCGACCATATCGGTCGTTCGGTGTGAAGAGTCAGGTCGAGCGAACCGAGACCTGTGGGAAGTGGGCCCTGCAGTTTCAGACGGTCGATAATCGCGGAGAGATCGGCCTTGCGGATCGAAAGCTGCAGATTTCCCCCGCTCTCGAAGCCCTTTCCGTCGCTGTCCAGCCGCGCCTGGATATGGCCGCTTTCGAGCAACCCGTCGGCGATATCGAACTGGGCCTTGTCGCGGGTCGCCAGAATGCTGGCGGCGACGTTCCGCAATTCGAATGGCGGGAGTGATGCCTTGGCGGCAGAAAGTGACAAGTCGAAGTCCAGCCAGCGCAACGGACCGTTCAGGCCGGTCTCGTCTTCCTGCTCGGTCGCTGACAGGTCATAAGAGAAAGCACCGAGCAGGCGGGCTATATTCAGTTGGTCGAAGGCCAGCGTCCCGCTAAGTCGCCGCCTGTCGCCAACCGGTGGCGAGAGCTCCACGATTCCCGTCGCCTGAGAGTCGTTAATACTCAGTTCGAGGCCATCGAAGCGCAGGTCGCTGCCAGATTTGGTCAGCTCGGCGGCAAGCGAGACCTCTTTGAGCGCTTCCAATCCCGGGAGACGTGCGCCGGTCCAGGTAATGAGCGCCGGTACGTCGGAGATCTTGGCGTTGAGCGAGCCGGAGATAAAGTGTTCGCCTGCAAGGTTGGCTGTACCGTCAAACGCGCCCGACAACGCTGTGGACTGCCAGGACACCCGCATGGCGGCATCCTGTCCGCCGAAGAGCAGCAGAGGCTGCGATGAAGAAAAGTCGAGTTTGGCTTCGTGGTTTCCGATCCGGAGCGTGATATAGGCGGTCAGTTCCTGCGACAGTCGCGGCCAGGAGATATCCGCCAGGATACCCTCGAGGACGAAATTGCGACTTGATGCCTGGTCATGCAGTTCGACAGTACCATCCTCGATGGTGATGGAGCCCACACGGGCATCCACGGCCGAATCGAGGGTCTGGCGGTCTTCCCCAAGGGGCTGGACTTTTCGGACTGCGGTGCTCAGTAGCCCCTCGCTTGCCCAGTCGAGGTGGCCACGAAGATCGCGATCGACGTAGAACCTGGGCCGGATGAAGCGGAATTGGCGGAATTCCGGATGGCCCCGCACCGCATCGAGCAATCCGAAGGACGCCGAAAGACGTTCTATCCGACCGAGGACCCTCGCGCCTTCCGGAGCGGCCTTGCTGATCGTCACCGCATTGAGGGCGATCCTTGGTTCCGGCCAGAATTCTATTTCCGGCGCCCCGCCAAGGGTCACTTCATGGCCGGTCCATTCGGCCACGGCCCGTTCCATCGCCGAGCGCACCAGGTTGCTGGAGACGAGATAGGGCGCTGCGGCGCGCGAGGCGATATAGAAACACAGCGCTATGAGCAGAACGACCGACACGCTGCGAACGATACGCTCGGCAATCCGCTTTCGTCGGGCGGTCGTCTTGCGCAAGGTGTTTTTCTGCTCGTCGGTCATTTTTGGAATGTAGGCCCATGTTGCCGAAATGGCGATCCGGCTCCGTTCTGTCCGCCGATATAGGAAATACTGTCCTGTTGCAAATCGGCGGTCCCGGAAGGCGGCTCCGAGATCTTTATATTGCGATGCAACCTGCTATACAGGCAGCATTGTGCGAGGAGGACAGAATGCAACAGGAAATGCGGCTTTGGTCACCATCGGAAGAGTTCAAGAAGGCGACCCCTCTCTACAAGTTCATGCAGTGGTGCGGCGAGCGCGTCAGCAGGGACTTTTCCGGCTATGATGCGTTCTACGCCTGGTCGATCGATGAGCGCGGAGAGTTCTGGTCTGCCGTCTGGGACTATTGCGGCGTGCGCGGGAGCAAGGGTACGCGCTGGCTTTCCGACGGTGACAGCATGCTGGACGCCCGCTTCTTCCCGGAGGCAAGGCTGAATTTTGCGGAAAACCTGCTTTGCGAGACGGGCAGTGGTGACGCGATGATTTTCCATGGCGAAGACAGGGCGACCGACCGTTGGTCATGGGACCGGCTGCATGCGATGGTCTCGAGATTGCAGCAGGCCTATCGCGCTCTCGGCATCGGCGCAGGCGACCGGATCGCCGCCATGATGCCGAACATGCCGGAGACTGTGGCCTGCATGCTCGCCGCCGCCTCGATCGGTGCGATCTGGTCTTCCTGTTCTCCGGATTTCGGCGAGCAGGGTGTGCTCGACCGCTTCGGTCAGATCGAGCCCAAGGTCTTCATCTGTTGCGACGGCTACTGGTACAACGGCAAGAAGCAGGATGTCGCCGACAAGGTGCGCACCGTCAGCGCGAAGCTTGGCGTCCCGGTTGTGGTCGTTCCCTATGCCGGCGACGCGGCCGCGCTCTCAGCCTCTCTTCAGGATGGCAAGACGCTCGGCGATTTCGTCGCCCCCTACGAGGCTAAAGCCGTGGAATACGTGGCGCTGCCTTTTTCGCATCCGCTCTATATCCTCTTCTCGTCCGGGACGACCGGTATCCCGAAATGCATCGTCCATTCGGCGGGCGGGACGCTGTTGCAGCATCTGAAGGAGCAACGCTTCCATTGCGGCCTTGAGAAGGGTGAAAAATTCTTCTATTTCACCACCTGCGGCTGGATGATGTGGAACTGGCTGGTCTCCGGGCTTGGCAGCGGCGCTACCCTCTGCCTCTACGACGGTTCTCCCTTCTATCCCGACGGCAATGTGCTCTTCGATTATGCCCAGGACGAGAAGTTCGCGATCTTCGGCACCTCGGCGAAGTATATCGACGCAGTGCGCAAGGGCGGGCTGACGCCGAAGACGAGCCACAACCTTGCCAGCCTGCGGCTGATGACCTCGACCGGCTCGCCGCTGTCGCCGGAAGGCTTCTCCTTCGTGTATGACGGCATCAAGTCCGACCTGCACCTTGCCTCCATTTCCGGTGGCACGGATATCGTCTCCTGCTTCGTTCTCGGCAATCCATTGAAGCCTGTTTGGCGCGGCGAGATCCAGGGGCCGGGCCTCGGTCTCGCGGTCGATGTCTGGGATGACGAGGGCCGTCCCGTGCGTGGAGAGAAGGGCGAACTGGTCTGCACCAAGGCTTTCCCTTCAATGCCGGTGATGTTCTGGAATGATCCGGAAGGTGCCAAGTACCGGGCTGCGTATTTCGAACGTTTCGACAATGTCTGGTGCCACGGCGACTTCGCCGAATGGACGAGCCATGACGGCATCGTCATCCACGGCCGCTCGGATGCGACGCTCAACCCTGGCGGGGTTCGGATCGGTACGGCAGAGATCTATAATCAGGTCGAGCAGATGGAAGAGGTACTCGAGGCGCTATGCATCGGCCAGGACTGGGACGATGATGTTCGCGTCGTGCTTTTCGTACGTCTCGCCTCCGGAGTGGACCTTGACGACGATCTGGTGAAGGCCGTGAAGAATCGTATCCGCACCGGCGCCTCGCCGCGCCACGTGCCGGCGAAGGTGATCGCGGTCGCCGATATTCCGAGGACCAAATCCGGCAAGATCGTCGAGCTCGCCGTCCGCGATGTCGTGCATGGCCGGCCCGTGAAGAACAAGGAGGCGCTTGCCAATCCCGAGGCGCTCGACCTTTTCGTCGGTCTCGCAGAGCTGAAGTCCTGATAGTCTTGTGTGGCCGGGGCGCTCAGCCCCGGTTTTCCAGCGAGCGCGAAACGAGCACGACGGGAATGAGCCCGGCGACTATGATGATGATAGCGGCGACTGAGGCGTCCTGGACCTTTGAACGCGATGCGTCCTCGTAGACGAGGGTCGCGAGCGTATTGAAGTTGAAGGGGCGGAGCAGGATCGTCGCTGACAGTTCCTTCATGGTTTCGATGAAGACGAGAAGGGCGGCAGTGAGCACCGCCGGACGCATGTTCGGCAGCAGGACTTCCCGCAAGGTTTGAAAACCGGTGCGCCCGAGCGCGCGCGCCGCCATGTCGAGATGCGGAGACAGCTTCTGGAAACCGGCGTCGATCGATCCCTCGGCCATGGTCAGGAAGCGAACCGTTGCCGCGTAGACGATGGCAAAACCGGTACCGGAAAGCAGTAAGCCGGTCGACACGCCGAATGTCGAGCGCATCGCGCCGTCGACCGCATTGTCCAGGCCCGCGAGCGGTATCAGCACGCCGATGCCGAGCACGGTTCCAGGAATGCCGTAGCCGAGCGAGGCGACACGACTGGCAGCACCCGTGAGGCGCGACGTGTCGGTTCTGGCCGCATAGGCGAGGACGAAGGCGAAGACCACGGTCGCCAGCGCTGCCGCCGACGACACGGAAACCGAATGCCACAGCGCGCGCAGCAGCCTCGGTTCGGCAAACTGATCGATGCGCTTGACCGCAAACCCGGCAAGCACGGCGAAGGGGATGACGAAGCCGATAACAACGGGAAGTGCGCAGAAGACGGTCGCTCCCCATTTGCGCATGCCCCTGAGTTCGATGCGCAGCGCATCCACGACGACGGCGGTCGTCTTCTGGCTGGCAAAGCGCTGGCGCCGCCGGGCATGTCTTTCGATGACCAGCAGTCCGGCGACGAAAACCAGCATGACGCAGGCGATCTGGGCCGCCCCGGCAAGGCTGCCACGATTGAGCCAGGTATCGTAGATCGAGAAGGTCAGGGTGTTGACGCCCAGATATTCGACCGCGCCGATGTCGTTGAGCGTTTCCATCATCACCAGTGTCAGGCCGACCATGATCGCGGGGCGCGCCATCGGGATCTGCACATTGAAAAAGACCCTGAACGGTCCCGCGCCGAGCGTGCGCGCCACGTCCGCGGCCGCCCGGCCCTGCATCAGGAACATCGACCGGCATGCGAGATATACATACGGATAGAGCACCGCGCTCATGACAAGTACCGCACCGCCGAGCGAGCGGATGTCGAAGAATGTGTAGTCCCGCGATGTCTGATAGCCGAAGAAATTGCGATAGGCGGTCTGGACGGGTCCGGTGAAATCAAGGAATTCGCCGAAGGCATAGGCAGCCAGATAGGAAGGAATGGCGAGCGGCAACACAAGCGCCGAAGACAGGAGGCGCCGGAGCGGGAAGTTGCAGGATGCCACCAGCCAGGCGCTCAGAACGCCGAAGAGGGTGGTGAAGGCTCCGGTCAGGAAAAGCAGGAGAAGCGTTCGGCCCGTAGCGCGCGGCACGACGTTCAGGAGCATGTGGCGCCAGTTTTCCGCATCCCCCGAAAACGCGATCCAGAAGATCGCGATGATCGGCAGGGCGACGATCGCCGAAACCAGGAAGGCGGCGGGAGCCAGCCGTCCTGTCGGGCGACGGGCCAAGCCGCATTGGTTGTTCAGCGCCGCGCGCCCCTGTGTTGGCAATTCCTGTACCCCGATGCCGAATACCGATCTCGGCACCCTTGCTAGACCAAACGGGAGGCGAAGAAAACCTCTCGCCGCTCAGGGTGTTCAATCCGCGAGCACCCGTGGCGAAGGGAAGGTGACTTCGACCAGGGTTCCCTCGTTCGGCGCAGAATGAATGGAGAAGGTCGCGCGGTTGGCATCCACCATCGCTTTGGTGAGCGGCAGGCCCAGACCAGTGCCGTCGCCACGGCCGCGCGCGCCCGGAGCCACCTGTCGGAAAGGCTTCATCGCCAGTTCCAGTTCGGTGCGCGACATGCCGATCCCGGTGTCGCGAATTCTCAGCACGACGCTGCCATTGCTCTCGTAGGCGGTCGAAACGATGATTTGCCCGCCTGATGGCGTGAAGCGGATGGCATTGGCCAGGATATTCAGGACGATCTGCTTGATCGAACGAAGATCGGCGACAACATTCGGCACCGATTGCGACAAGGCGGTGCGAATGATGACCCGTTGGCTGTTGGCCTGCGGCTGGACCAATGAGACCGCCGAGGACACCGCCTCGTTCAGGCCGACGGACTCGAATTCAAGATCCATCTCTCCCGCCTCGATCTTCGATATGTCGAGGAGATCGTTGACGATGTCGAGGACATGGCGGCCGGAGCGCACGATATCGTTGGCATATTCGCCGTAGCGATGATGTCCAAGCGGCCCGAAGCGCTCGCCGGCCATCATGTCGGCAAAGCCGATGATCGCGTTGAGCGGCGTGCGGATCTCATGGCTGACGCGCGCCAGGAAATCGCTCTTGTGGGTATTGGCGGTTTCAGCTGCGCGTTTGGCGCTGCGCAATTCGTCCTCGGTCCGCTTCCACTGCGTGATGTCGCGAATGACGGCGCAATAGCCGTTTGAGGAGGTGAGCTTGCCGATGGTCATGAACAACGGCAGGAAGCCGCCCGAGGCCTCGCGGCCGATAACCTCGCGGCCATCATTGAGCACGCTTGCCACGCCGTGGCCCGAAAGCCCGGCGAGGTAATCGAGGACGGCCTTCTGGCTCTCGTGGGCGAACAGCATCACGAACGGCTTGCCGCGCGTTTCCTCGTCGTCGAAATTGAAGAGCGCACTCGCCGCGCGGTTCATCGAACGGATGTCGCCGTCGCTGCCGAGAATGACGACGCCGTCGGTTGCCGTCTCGAGGATCGAGCGCAGTTCCTCCATCTCGGCCTTGAGGCTGGCGATCTCGTCGGCGGCTTTCGGCGGTGTTTCGAGAACCGTGAGCTTGGCCATCGGCCGCTCGGACCTGGCCGGAGCCTCGGCAGGTATCAATGCCAGAAGAAGTGCGCTCGATTGCTCCCAACGGACCGACTGGAGGCGCGCCGTGACCGGAACAAGCTCGTCATCGGCGCGAACGACGACCATTCGGCCCGCATGGCCCGAGGCGCCCTCGAGATCCTGGCGCTGGAGCAGGGCGTCGAGCCCGCCGGCGTCTTCAAAGTCTTCGAGGGATGCATAGCCAGTGAGGCTCAGGAATTCGGGATTGCCATGGATCAGGCGGTCGCCGACATGGACGAGGAGCGCCACGGGCATTAGGTCGACGATCTCCGGCGAAAGCCCGATCTCGCGCCTGCTGCGCGGCGCAATATAAGCTTCGCCGGCCAGATCAGGGCCGGGTTCCGGTATCTGCTCGAAGCGCGTGGTTTCCGTGTCATCCGGCGCCGTGGCCGAAATGGATCGCGCGGCCATGTCGCCTCCGGCAACGGAGGGCGTTGCCGTCCCTGCGGCCTCTTCGATCGCGGAAACGGTTTGAGGCGATGCCGGCTCCCGGAGCGTTTCGCTGGTGTCCGCCTTGGTGGCAACATCGGCATTGCCGTTGCGCAGACCGTTGGGATCGAGCCTGCGGGCGATCTCGCGGAAGGCCGCCTGCTCGAGCGGCGTCAGGCCGTCCTTGCCTCGCGCCCGGCGTTCCTCGAGTTGCACCACCTTGTCGGAATGACGCCGGTCCGGCGTTTCGGCGATTTGCAGTGCCGGCGGTTCGCCGTTCGGCAGGCGAGGGGTCTTGTCAGCGTCGGTGACCTCCGCGAAGTCGAGGCTCCCGGCATCGGTCGCATCCACCGGAGCTTCGCGGTCTGGTTGTGCTGACCAGGCCCCGTCCTCAATCTCGCTGGTTGCCGATTGGGTCGGTGCGCCAAAACTCAGGCCCGTCCGCGCCGGATCTTCGACGGTATCGGCGAGACGGACGATGCCGAAGCCGCGAAAACCGTCGAAATCCCGGTTGCGGGTATAGGTCGGAAGGGCGGCGAGATCGACAGGCACCATCAGCGTCGTGCCCTGAACCGGCCAGTAGACCGTCTTGCCGGACCAGGTGTCGCGTCTCTTCAGGAGTTCGGAGATCTTACCCTCTGGATCGAGATTGAACTCGCTCGCGAGATCGGCAAAGGAACGCCCGTTGATATCGGCCGAGAGCGGCCCAACCGCATCTGCGAACTCGCCGGATACCTCGCTGAACCGGCCTTCGGCATCGATTTTCCAGACGAAACGCGATGCACGTCTACCATGCTCGAAGGCAAAGGCATGGCGCGCGCGAGGGACTTCGGCGGGGAGGGTCTCAACCAGAACGGGGATGGTATCAAATGTATCGGCTGTGGTCGGCGGTGCATCCTCGCTCGCAGCCTCTTCGGCATCGCTGACGGCAGCTTCTTCGGATCGGTCGCTGCCGGTTTCGCGCTCCCTGGCGATCGGCTCCTCGGAAAGGGGAACGGTTGCGACGACGGTCCGCACAGGTTCTTCATCCGGTTCCGCCGACAGGCCTTCCGTGGCGTCACCCTGAAATTCGAGATCTTCCGGCGCGGTTTCGAACTCCTCGATCCCGCCTAAGACTTCGACAACCGCACCATAGTCGGCTGCGGTTGACCGGTCATGCGTGTCGGTCTCGACGATCGGTGCGGCGGTCACCGGGACCTCGGTCTCGAATTCGTCGCTCGGATCCATGTTGCCGAGGATTGTCTCGACCGCGAAAAGAAGGTGCAGGGCCGGCTCGTCGGACAGCTTGCCGATTGCGGCGGGCAGATAGCCGCGGCCCGTCGGGATCGGACGCTTGACGAGACGGTCGGGATCGGCGCCCACGAGATGAACGAGCGTGCGCGCCGTGTGTTGCGTGATCTTGAGTTCGGCGAACGCCCCGGAAGCGACGACGACATTGCCGTCTGCATCGAGCACCGCCATGTGCATGTCCGGATCGTCGAGACCGGTCAGCATCTCGTGTGCGCATTCGTCGAGACCAGGCTGCATCTCGGTCGACGGGATGGCCAGAAGCACGACCGGCTCGCCGCGGCGGAGCTCGATCATTTCGGCTGTTGCCTGGACGGGAACCCGACGGAAGCCTGACGCGAGGCGCAGGAGCAGGGACCGCCTGTCGCCGACCCTGCCGAGCTGGCGGGCCGTGGCCTCGACCTGGCGAAAGGAGATGTCGCCCCGGTCCGGTCCCTCGTCGAGAAAGTCGTAGATGGAGGCATAACCGAAGAAGCGCGCACCGGCACCGTTGGCCCAGAGAACGTTTGCCAGATCCGCCGAGAAGACCACGAGCGCCTCGCCACGCGCAAAGCGTTCGCGAACACGTTCGTGTACGGCAACGTCGATGAACGGATACTGCGCAGCGGCCATAATGGAACCTGTATTAGCAACTACCGGCGTTTCGGGCAATTAACAGATTTTTAATAACTTCCCCCATGTACGAGGTCCAGCATTCGCCTCTTGTTTCGCTAAAGAGGGTTAACTTCACTCCCGAAAAATTGTGCATTGCACTCGTATGTTGCAATGCACAATTTTCCGTGCTATATGAGAAACATCCAATCCATTCGGGCGCCTTCAAAGGTCCCCCAAAGATACACAGGAGCGCATTGAAATGGCTAGCAAGAACACCAGCGACGTCTTCTCTTTCACAGCTTTCGATCCTTCCAAGTTTTCCGAAACCTTCCGCGACTTCGCCGAAAAGGGTGCAGCCCAGTCGAAGGACGCCTACGCTAAGATGAAGGTTGCGGCCGAAGAAGCCACGAAGACGGTCGAAACTACCCTGCAGACCGCGCAGGCGGGCACCGTCGAACTCGGCCTCAAGGCCATCGAGGCGCTCCGCACCAATGCCGACATGTCGCTTTCGCACATGGAAGCCCTGATGGGCGTCAAGTCGATCGCGGAACTCGTCGAGTTGCAGACCTCTTTCATCCGCAAGCAGGCCGAAGTGACGGTCGAGCAGGCCAAGGCCATGCAGGAAGCCGCCAAGAAGGTTGCCGAGACAGTGGCGAAGCCGGGCAAGGAAGCCGCCGAAAAGGCGATGTCGTCCTTCAAGGCCGCCTGATAAAAGACGCATGTCCTCCCAAGGATTTGAGGCCGGGGCATTTTGTCCCGGCCTTTTTTCGTCGGGCGCAAAAAAGGCTTGAAAAAGACGCGAACTGTCCGTATGTGACCCGTCAAGGCGTAACTGACGCCCGATGTGCGGTTGTAGCTCAGTTGGTTAGAGCGCAGGTTTGTGGCACCTGAGGTCGGTGGTTCAACTCCACCCAACCGTACCATTTTTCCACAATGAAATCATAGATTTGGTAGCGCTGCAATCTTCCCTGGTCGGGGGAACTTTTCTGAATGCACTTTCGGAGTACGTCTGGAACAATAGATGTGTTCCGGACGGCGATTGATGGAGCGTTGATTGCTCTACCGGTAGTGACCGAGCCCTGCAGGCTCACGCGCGATTGATGTCCGACCGTTGCCGGTCCGTTGTGGGGGAAGAGTTCGGCCGGATCCCCCGCCTTGACCCCGCAGGCCGTCGGCGATAGTCAGCTTACGTCCTACCTCTTTCCCATTCTCTGCCGCCGTGCGGCTATTCAGGCCAGCCGATGAAGCCCAAGGATCTTGCCGCCTATGTGTTCCTGGCTCTCGCCTGGGGCCTGTCCTTTCTGCTGGTGTTAAAGATCGCCTCGGCCTTTGGCTGGGTCGGCGCCGTGACCTTTCGGGCCTTCATCGCCGGGATCACGCTCCTCATGCTGGCGCGCGCCACCGGACGCAGTCTGAAATTCCGCGCCGGCTGGTGGCCTTTTGCCGTGGTCGGGGCAACGACGGTGGCGGGCCAGCTGATCGGGCTTTCCTATGCCACACCTTTGATCGGCACGGCCATGGCGGCGATCCTGGTGGCGACGATCCCGATGTTCGCCATGGTGATCGGCCAGGTCTGGGGGCTGGAGCGCATCACGCCGGAACGCCTCGCCGGCCTGCTGATCGGCTTTGCCGGCGTCGTGCTTCTGGTCGGCTTTCCCGCGGTGCCGGTAACCGCCTCCTTCGTGCTCGGCTGCGCCGGCACGCTCGCTGCCTGTCTCTGCGCCGCCTTCGGCAGCAATTATGCCAGCCTTCGCCTGAAGGGCGTCGGCGCCTGGGAGGTGACGATCGGCGCCTTCCTGATGGGCGGGCTGATGACCCTGCCGCTGCTTCTGGTCGTGCCCGTGCCGGGCGTTCCGCGCCTGATCGACTACGGCTATTTGCTGATCGCCGCCGTGGTGATGAGCGCCATGACCTACGTGCTCTATTTCGGCCTCGTTTCGTCGATCGGGGCGACGCGGGCGATCAGCGTCGAGTTTGCCGTGACCGCGATCGCCGTTCTCGTAGGCGCCGTCTTCCTGGGCGAGCCGCTGTCCATCGTCCAGTTGGTCGGCGCGGCGGTTATCATTGCCGGCTGTGCGTTGGTGCTCGGTCTGGTGCCCGGCCGCAGGGCCGTCAGCTCAAAAGCGTGACCTGCGAAGGCGCGCGGCTCGGTCCGTTTGTTCAGGTGATGAGATAGTAGACGCCGCTGAGCGACACGAGAGCGCCGAGGGCGCGCACCACATAACCCCGATAGAGGCGACCCAGGGCAAAGCCGATGCCGATACCGAGAATGTGGATAAGTCCCGTCGAGACGACGAAGCCGACCGTATACGCAGCGGGATCGACGGCGTTCGGCGCCTCCTGTCCGTGCGGATAACCATGAAAGATGGCGAAAACCGCAACGATCGCTAGCGCCGCCCATTCCGGCGCCACCCATGCCGCCGCGATGGCGCCTCCGAGCACGATCAGCGAGAGCGCTATGCCGGTCTCGATATAGCCGCTCGGACCGAAGCCCATCATGCCGAACACGCCGCCGATGCACATGATCAGTGGAAAGGTAGCCGGCAGTGTCCAGACCGCCCGACCGCCCATCTGCGCGCCCCAGAGCCCGACCGCCAGCATCGCCAGGAAATGGTCAAAGCCGAGAAGCGGATGTTCGAAGCCGCTGCCGAAGCCGCCCATTGCGCCGCCCAGAACGTGAGCGGATGCCGGAGTGCCGGAGGCGAGCGCCAGGGCAAGTACCACGGTTGAGATCACGAGCCGCTGCATTCCCAGCCATGCCGTTGAACGTACTGATTGAGCCATGTTTCGTTTTCGCGTTGCCGTCTGTCCGGCGGTTCACGTGCCTGCCGGCATGCGTCTCGGGTATAGATCAGCCAGCGTAAGGTGACAACGCGGCACTCCTCAAAGAAAGATCTGCCGGTTCTCGTCAACCAGTTCCTGCAGGAATTGCACTACGGTCCGCACCCGGACAAGTTCGCGTGCACTTTCGTGATAGGTCGTCCAATAGGCGCGGCGGATCGCGAGCTCAGGCAGGATGCGGCAAAGCTCGGGGTATTGCCGGGCAATATAGCTGTGGAGGATGCCGATGCCGGCGCCGGAGCGGACCGCCTCTGTCTGGCCGATCGCGCTCGATATTTCGAAGGAGGACTCCCAGTTGCGCAGAATCTCGCCGGTATAGTTGAGCGAGGCCGAGTAGATCAGATCCTCGACATAGCCGACCAGGCTGTGGTCCTTCAGCATCTCGACCGTCGCAGGCCCGCCCTGCTCGGCGAGATATTCCCGGGAGGCATAGAGGCCGAGCGTGTAGTCGGTCAGCTTGGAGGAAATCAGCCTCCCCTGCTGCGGGCGTTCGATCGTGATGGCGATATCCGCTTCGCGCTGTGACAGCGAGAGGGCCCTCGGCACCGGCACGAGCTGGATTTTTAGGTCCGGATAGCGCCTGGTCAGCGGGCCGAGACGGGAGGCGAGGAATGCGACGCCGAAGCCGTCCGGCGCGCCGATCCGGACCGTTCCCGCAACCGCACTGTCGACGCGGCCAATGTCGGATTGCGCCGCCAGCATTTCCGATTCCATTCGTTCGGCCGCGCGCAGGAAGACCTCGCCTTCGGGAGTCATCTCGCATCCGTTTGTCCGCCGGATCAGAAGGCGGGTCTGCAACGCTTCCTCGAGCGCGGTGATCCGCCGCGACAGGGTGGCATGGTTGACGCCGAGCCGTTTCGAGGCGGCGAGTATCTGCCCAATGCGAGCCACGGCCAGAAACATGCGAACATCATCCCAGTTCATTCGAGCCTCCTTGTGTCGAATTTCGCACAACGGTTACTTATTCCGGAGGATTGCTTTGTGCAAATACCAATGGAATGCTGTAGCTATCAAAAAGACCTTGAGGAGGCACATCCATGCGTGAAATCGGCCATTTCATCGGCGGCAAGCACGTCGCCGGCAAGAGCGGACGCTCGAGCAATGTCTACAACCCCGCGACCGGCGAAGTCCAGGCGACCGTCGCGCTCGCAAGCGTCGAGGAAATCCGCGACGCGGTCGAAAATGCCAAATCGGCGCAACCGGCCTGGGCCGCGACAAACCCGCAGCGCCGCGCCCGCGTCTTCATGAAGTTCGTCCAGCTCCTGAACGAAAACATGGACGAGCTGGCCGAAATGCTCTCGAAGGAGCACGGCAAGACCATCGAGGACGCCAAGGGCGACGTGGTCCGCGGCCTCGAAGTCTGTGAATTCGTCATCG
>Ga0172380_10002928_pt1 | contig 24815 bp, 21 predicted proteins | sample Leawe162metaG_FD_119747 | JGI IMG/M metagenome (GOLD analysis project Ga0172380, IMG submission 119747) | Leachate microbial communities from a municipal landfill in Southern Ontario, Canada - Leachate well 162 metaG | ecosystem: Engineered > Solid waste > Landfill > Unclassified | place...
TTATATCGAGGAAGGTCGGTGATGGAGCATTGCCAGTTGATGCGCTGCGCGAAGTGATCTCGGAAGCGATTGAATATTTCAAACCCAAAGAGGATGAACACCGCCGGATAAAAAATTACCTTAAATATCATCTTTTGAAAATGATTGCTTTCGATGAGGCGGAAGAAGGACGAATATTGTGGGAACTGGGATTTGAAGAATATCCTGTCAGGATTATGAGCAAAGAAAACGCTTCGCGTCCACCTTTGTTTAAGATCGATTCGGCAGCAGATTATTCCTATACATCAAGAAACGCATATCTGGCACTCAAAAAAGAGGCAATCCACGACATAACCTGGAGAATAAGCTATCTGGAAAAGATGTCTAAGAGGAGAATGGGATGATACACTTCGATCCGTCAATATTGGTAGAATTCGGCTTCGGTCTTTTCCTCTGGTGGGTATCGGTTTATCTTATCACTCAAAACCCGTTTAGCCGCACTGTTCAGCTTGCCTCGGGGATTTTGGCAACAATTAGTATTTATTTTTCAACCGATATATTCTTTTCGGCAATTGCGACCACACACCAATTTAGCTTAGATATAACCCTGTTAAAGTTAATTAGTTTTGCACTGTATTTACCAATGGCATTTCTCTATCATGCATCGCTCTTCATCACCAAAACAAAAAGGACGGTTTGGCAAAATGTCGCCTTGTATGCAAACTATCTCTTTGCAATCATATTAATATTAATTGAGGCGTCAACAAACTTGATGCGGGATTATCCAAAGTTCTTGGATTCAAACTTTAGCGGCAATCTGGCAGATGCAACCGGACCATATTTTTTCTTGATGGGAATATTTATATTCACCTCCCTGATTTTGACCGCGATCAATTTCTACAAGGCAATGGTTGATGAAAAAAAGTATTCAGAAAATTGGTATAAATTTTTCTGGCCTTTCGCGGGCTTAGTTCTATCCACCCTGATGGGACCATTCGTATTATTGAGTTATTATGGTCTTATACCCCATCCTATTATTTTGCCGGTGATAGATTTGGCCTTAATAATTTTTCCGCTAACCTATTCGATCTTAAAATATAGTTTGTTTATTGACGAGGCAAAAGTCATCTTTGGCAAAAATTTCCTTTACTCGACATTAGTAACGCTCGTAATTTTAATTATTTATTTCACCATTATCTTTTTGACTGATACGCCATTTGACAGTATCAACAGTTTAATTTTACCTTTTATATTTTCTTATCTGCTGATCGCAAGTCATTCGGTATATGGGTGGTTTGTTACATTTGTAAGGGACATTATTTATAATGTTCCATCGGGATATTCGGTCGTTAATGACGAAGAGGTTGCGCGTGCAATTAAAGATTTTAACAATCCGAAAAAACTGGAGGAAAATCCGCTTTTACGGTTAGATCTAGTTGAAAAAATAATTAAATGTGGGGAGGCAAATACACCCGTAGACGCTTTAAAAAAAGTTATGCGAGATGCGGTTGAATATTTTAGACCAGATGAGGAAATAAATCGTCGTTTAAAACAAAACCTAAAATACCATCTTCTTAAAATGCTGACTGTTGAGCAAGCGGAAGAAGGACAAATTTTGTGGGAATTGGGTTTTGAGGAATATCCGGTAAGGATCATGTCGCAAGAAAATAATACACGCGAGCCAATATTTAAAATTAAATCACCATCCGATTATTCTTATATTTCAAGAAACGCTTTTATGGCACTAAAAAAAGAAGCGATCCATGATGTCAGCTGGAGAATAAGTTATTTGGAAAAATCTATTAAAAGAAAATATAGGGTTTTAGAGAAAAGAACCGCATAAGAACTCTCTGGGTATGGATGAGGATTTGCCATTTGCGATATAAATAGGTTAGCTTTCTGATTGGCGATTAGCAAAAGGACTTGTTTCGGATAGTAGCTCACAATCCCGAAAGGTGGAATGCAAGATGTCACACGGACCGAAGAAACAGTCGACCGGCAGTGAGAAGGGCCATCGCGACAGACATCAGTCGAGCAAGCCACACGGCCCTGGCTATGGGCCTGGCCCGACTAAGGGCAATTACAAGCCGCCTAAGTTCAGGGGCAAGTAGAACGAGTGAGTCAGTCAGAAGGCAATCGGGGGCGGCTTGTAAGCCGCCCCCTCAAACCCTAATAATATAGAATTGTGGAAAAATTAGACCAACGTGAATCATTAATTATCGCCGCCCGAATGTTTGATCATTTTGGGTACGATGGAAAAAAATTTGCTAGGAAGTATTTAAGATACCGTCATTCGAGTTTTATAAATTTTATTCCCTGCCATAGATCGTTTCCAAACCTCTGGTTTCCACAGCGCAAAGAGGCGAGATTTATAGAAGAACTTTATAGCGGATTTGTAACTTTTAGCCACGACTCTGGCAGCAAATATATCCACGCCCTAAAAGATGTTATTATCCCGAATATCTGCGGATTCTTTAAAAAACAAGGGCTAGATCAAATTTTTGCCATTGCTCATTGGAAGAAACGAACATCTTATAATTTTGTTTTAAAAATAAATCCGAATGAGATCCGCTCATTAATTGGCAAATACGATAGAGAGGCATATTTTTTTAATTATAATTTTTCATGGCTTTTTGTTATCACTCAGGAAAATTTTAGTTTTTTTGCGGCAGATAGGGATAACATCGAAAGTTTTAAAAAATACTTCAAACACTATGAGAAATATGACACTGAGCGCGAAATGCTTTTACCGTAATCAATAATACTCACTAATAATCAATTGATATAGGCAAATATTTATAATATATTTAAAAAAAATAACTTGGATGGGGGACGTATGGCAAAAGAAAGCGGATGCTGCGAGAAAGTGTATGTCAAAAATAATTGGCACCAAAACGGGAGTGCGTGGGGAGGAGTTTACTGCCTAGGAATCATCGGTGCGGCGGTGTATTTTCTACAGCTTAGTGCAGGATTCTGGCAGGGTGCTTTGGCGATCCTGAAATCATTTTTCTGGCCGGCATATCTTATTTATCACTTATTTGGGCTCTTAAAGATATAAAAAACGGAAGCCAAAAACCAACGACTAGATATAGCGGCCAACCGCCTTTATTCGCTTAGATACCTTCCGAGTGCAATACGAGTTGAATCGTTTAGGTTTTGTCCCTCTTCTAATAGACGGCGAATGTCTTCGTTTTTTAACTCAAACTCTTCACCAACGCTAACGCCATTTCCGTTTTCGCTAAGCTGACCCATCAGCTTACTTTCTGCGTACAATCTGACGATTGGATCATCGAATCCGCCAAAATCATTTCTATAGGTAGCGATTGCTCGTCTGGCAACCAAACTGTAACCGTCGCCCGGTTCGGCAACAATTATGTAGGTGCTGACTTTAGGAGTAATATTTGCATCCTCAACCACTCCGCTGTTTTGTATGGCAAGTTTAATTTCGTTAGCACTGTCTATTCCAGTGAAATCGTTCATTCCGGTTGTACCCAAGGCAAATAACCCGGCAAAAAATAAAGTTCCAATCGTTGAAGCAAAAACCCTCTGCCACCGCGTTGATCGATAGTGGGGGTCTGAAACTTGATGCTTTCTCAGGTTTAGCGCCTGACGGTAGACCCAAACAAAAAAACCGATCGTTCTGGTATAGAGATTAAAGAGTCCGTATAAAGGTGCCAAGAGAACAACGAGAATACTTTCTCTGTCCTTCATGTAAATATACGGCACTAGTTCGAGAAGAACATAAACTGCCCAAAAAATGGCTAATCTGGTCGCAGACGAAAAAAGAAGCGGTAGGGCGATAATCCTTAAGGGATCAGTCAAAACAAGAAGTAGTGAGTAAAATGATTCGAATCGTAATTTACCTTTTACGTTTTTACTAAAACCAAGAAAGGCAAAATGTTTGATGTTATTCCAAAGACCAGGCCACCAACCATAAATCCTTTGACGATATAGCATAAATATATTTTCGGGAACGTGAGTATAAACAGCTTCGTGTACCGCAACAACACCCCTTGAACCAGGCCTTCTGTGTATAAGTAGTGTTCTCTGCAGATCTTCGCCGCTAAAGTGCCCTGAGTGTCTACTCGTCTGATCAAGCAGTACCTCCCGGCGGAATAAACCGCACGCCCCAGAAATACAGGTTACAGAAGCGGATCTCGAGTGGAATTTTTTGGTTACGTCGCAACTTTTGCGATATTCGTGCCGTTGAAATTTACTTAACAGGTTCGTACCAAGTGGCAATACCCTGAAAGAGACGGCGTCGTATTTTTCCAGTAAATTTGTCGGGATTTTAGTGTCAATTAATTCTGTGTCATCATCAAGAAGCAAAATGTATGGTTTATTTATTTTTTCAACCCCGCGATGAATCGCCGTAACTTTTCCAACGTTTTCATCCATAGTAATTACGACAGCACCATTTTTTCGAGCAATATCTGCCGTATCATCCGTAGAGCCATCATCTATAACGTAGATGGCAGTTTTGGGTAAATCTTTCCTTGCAATTTTGATTGTTTCGGCTAGAAATTCGGCACTATTAAATGCGGCAATAACCACAGCGAGATTTTTTTCATCCGTTTTGATCTCGTAATCCTGTTTTTTACCAAAGCACTCAACAATTATGACAAGTCCGTCAATCGCAAAAGAAACTATCAAAAAGATAAATAACCACGTTGTCAAATTATAAGGCACGAAGATAAACAGGAGCGCAAAAAGAATAACGTATACCGCTATCAGTACGCCCAGCAAGTTTGCATAAATATTATCGATCCGACTTGAATTCATAATTTGTTATTAATTAATTTTAATTCGAAATAGTAACAAAATTTCTTTAATTTGTCAAGAGAGATCACACTTATTTTAGAAAAACAACAAAAAGCCGTTAGCGCGTCTGGTAATTAACGTAGCCGGTAGAGATCTAGATCTATTCTTCCGCGATTGTAATCGCCTCAACCGGACACGCTTCGGCAACTTCTTCAAGATTGCAATCTGTACACTCATTTGGCTTAAAATGGCTGATGCCATTTTTTATTTCAAAACATTCACCGCAAAGTGAAGCGCAGGTGCCGCACCCAATACACTTTGCCTCATCGACTTTTGCAATTTTTTTTGTCATATTGCTCCTTTATAAAACAAATATACCACAATTGATTATAAGGGTAAAAGCTGGTAATTTAGACATACGATGAAACTTAAGGCACACAACAAAATTTTAGGTACACATAGCGAAATAGATAAATTTTTATTAGTACCCAAAAAACTCTGGAATGAGGTGGGGGAAGGGGAAATTGAAATTTCTTTAAATGGAAAAAAGGTAAAAGTCAGGGTTTATGATATTTTGTGCGACTGCGTAGGAGGGGAGCATCATCATCGTTTAATTGACTTAAGACAGGTCTGGAATGATTTGAAGATTTCCGATGGCGATAATGTAATAATAGAAAAATGATTAAAAAGGTTTTAGTAATTGTTTACAGGATAAAAGGGGATGGGCCCTTGTTTTTTATTGGGTGTAGACCGGAAACTGGTTTGTGTCAGCCGATAACCGGACACAAAGATCAAAGCGATGAAAGTGTTGCCCAAACCGCGAGGCGTGAAGTCGGCGAGGAAATCGGAATTTACGACTATCGCAATCTCATCAATTTGAAAGAGAATTTTTGTTGGAAGAAAGAAAGTGGAGAGGAAGTTGAGGAATCGGTTTTCGCAATCGAGATAGGGGATGAGCCACTCAAAATTGAGAAGAGGGAATTCGCCTCATATAAATTTCTACCGCTTAATGAGGCCGTAAAAAACGTTAAACTTGAAAGCCATGGAAAGTATTTAAAAAAAGTAGCTGAAATTATCCGCACCAAAAATTATCCAAAAATTTTTGCAATTATCGGGCCCGGAGGGTCGGGCAAGGGAACGATAATCGAGGGCATCACTAGTCAATATAGCGATCTCGTAGAAGGTGCCGCCACAGCAACGACACGACCAAAGAAAACACCGGGCGAGGTTGCTAAATACAGAATTTTTCTGACTGAGCGTGAATTTAAGGACTTAGACAAAGAAGGCAAGTTGATTGAAAAAAACTTCTTTAAGGACAATTGGTACGGCGCTCCAAAGGAAGAAGTATACAAAATACTAGAAAAAGGAAAGAATGTCATAATCGAGGTTGATCTAAACGGCTTACAATCATTTAGAAAAGTTTTCAGCAATGTTGTTTCGATATTTATCGACGCTCACCTTGAAACTTATAAAAAAAGAATGGCCAATCGCGGGATGGAGACACCGGAAGAAATCAAAAAGAGAATGAAAATTACCGAATGGGAGTTGCAAAACAAGCATTTATGCGATTATATAATTGAGAACAGGGAAGGGAAGCCGCAGGAAGCGGTGGAGAATGTTATAAAAATAATCGGGGGTAAAAGGAGCAATATGAAAGGCCCAACAACAATAGTAATTTTCATCGTTTTGGTTGGATTGGTTTTGGGGGGAATCCTACTTTCCTCACCACCAAAAAGCCAAGCACCAACAGGAGATTTGAACAGTCAGCAAGCAGCCAAAGAAGATCCGGCCCGAATCTACCGCGATGGCGGACCAAGGGTCGGGCCAGACAATGCCAAGGTCAAAATAGTTGTTTTCTCCGATTATCTCTGTCCCTACTGCAAAACAACACATGAAACAATAAAAAATATCCTGGGTGCCCACCCGAATGACGTAGCTTTGTATCATAGAAATTTTGTCGTACACCAAGAGGCAAGCATTATGGCCAAGGCCTCCGAAGCTGCCGCTAAACAGGGCAAATTTAGCGAGGCGGATGATGCAATATTTGCGAATTATCAAACCGCAGACGAAGCAACTATGGTTAAAATGGCAGAGAGCATCGGATTAAATATCGACCAATTCAAGTCAGATCTAGCAAGTTCCACTGTAAATGATGCCATTGCAAAGGACGAAGATGACGCCCTTGCTCTAAATTTGGGCGGAACACCGAGTGTTTATATTAATGGAAAGTTTCTCGAGGATCCATCTCAAATAGAAACTACTGTCAACGATCTGTTGAAGTAAATGAAAACGCTTCTGGTTAGCGACCTGCACAGCCAAAAAAGCTGCCTTGTCTTGCTTCGCAAGATTATAGAAAAACATCATCCCGAGAGTTTGATTTGCGCCGGAGATATTACCCAGTATGACGAGATAGCTTACCTTGAGGAGTTTTTCTCAATAATTAAAGAAAATGCAATTCAAGGATATTTAATTTGGGGCAGCAACGATCGCGAATCGGTGCAAAAAAAGATTGTGGACTCACCCTACAGCATTCATTTGAAACAAAGGATGTTGGGCAAATATAAGATCTTTGGAATCTCCGAAATCGAAGATATACCGATAATAGAACCCGAAAATATCAGCGGTTCGATCTTGGTGACACACCGCCCTCCGCACTTAGATTCTCTTAAGACGGTACGGCCCAACGCACCGAAATATCATATATCCGGCCACGTTCATCATAAGGGGGTAAAAACTGTTTACCCGGCCACAATCTTAATTCAAATACCATCCTTGACGCTTGGAAGATACGGTCTTTTTGATCCCGACAGCGCCGACGTTAAATATTACACGCTCAAAGTGTGATAAAATAAGGTTGATGGGAAATGTCTCAATAGTTTGTATTGGGGATTCTTCGTGCGATAAGATTCTCGAAGTAGATCCGGGCGATGCCGGACTGCTTTGCAATTTAAAATCGCATAAATGTGAAATTACGTTTAATTATGGTGAGAAAATACCTGTTAAGACAATCCACGAGGGGTTTGGCGGAAGTGCTCTAAACTGTGCTTTAGGTTTTGAAAAAATTGGTCTGCAAACTAAGATTTCGACTTTTGTCGGCAACGACGAGGCGGGTAAGAATATTATCCGCTTCCTGCATTTAAATAAAATTGATCTCGATTTAATTAGCGTTCAGGGAGAAACTAATCAATCTTCGATTGTTAGTTTTCAGGGAGAGAGAACGGTCTTTTCATACCACGCCAAAAGAAATTACGATGAAACCAAAATCGAGAAGGCCGATTGGATTTATTTGTCCTCCGCCGGAGCTGGAAGTGACGTATTTCAAGATAAGACTTTACAACTTAACGCACAAGGGGCAAAGATCGCTTTTAATCCTGGGTCGTGGCAACTAAATAATTTCTCCCGATTTTTAAAAATCATAAAAGTTTGCGATGTTTTAATCCTTAACCGTCTGGAGGCAGATTTAATCATCGGCGAAGAAGGCAAGGTCAGGTTACAACTTAAAAAGATGAATGAAACGGGTGCCAAAACCGCGGTCATAACCGACGGTAAAAACGGGGCTTATTTTGGGGCAAACAATAATGCCCTGCACATTAACGCTTTAACCTCTGATGCGGTTGATTCAACGGGTGCGGGCGACAGCTTTTCAGCCGGATTTGTCGGCTCTATTGCCCATGGCAACTCACTTGAAGAATCGGCTAAATGGGGTATGGTAAATTCAGGTAGTGTAATTGAACAGTTTGGAGCAAATAAAGGGTTGCTGGATAGAAATGAGATTTTAAAAAGAGTCCAATCTATCAAATCATTTAAAATGACTCTGATATAAGGAGAGGTATGGAAAAAAAGAAAATTTATATTGCTAGACAAATTGATCAAAAAGGGCTGGATAAACTTAAAGAAGTTGAGTCGTTTGAGATAGTAACAAATCCCGAGGATAAGGTTCTCTCCAAGGAGGAACTGATCGCGAAGGCAAAAGGTGCTACGGCTCTAGTCACACTTTTAACCGACAAGATTGACGCTGATGTGATGGACGGGATAGGAAAAGATTTAAAAATTATCGCAAATTATGCGGTGGGGTACGACAATATTGACGTTGAAGCCGCGAAGGAGAGGGGAATCTGCGTTACTAACACTCCCGAAGCAATGACCCAAGCAGTCGCCGAGCATGCTATCGGACTTATATTGTGTTGCGCCAGACGTATTGTCGAAGGTGACAAATTTGTCAGAGCCAAAAAATATAAGGGCTGGGAGCCGGAACTTCTTCTGGGACCGGAAATCGTCGGAAAGACACTGGGGATAGTCGGCATCGGACGCATCGGTTCAAAGCTGGCCTATATTGCATATCATGGATTTGGGATGAAGATAATTTACAATGATATCAACCACAACGAAGATTTAGAACGAAACTTACAAGCCGAATATGCATCGCTTCACGAACTCTTGGAAAAAAGTGATTTTGTTTCGCTCCATGTTCCATTGTGCAAAGAGACGCATCATTTGATATCACGCGAACAATTAGCCGCGATGAAAAAATCTTCCATTTTAATCAATACTTCCCGTGGCGCTGTTATAGACGAAAAAGCGCTGGTTGAAGCTCTGCGTGATAAGGAAATTTTTGCGGCCGGTCTTGACGTTTATGAGAACGAAGCCGTTCCCGATGAGAAATTAATCGAGCTTGATAATGTTGTTTTGACTCCGCACATTGCCAGCGCGACGCACGAAGCAAGACAGGAAATGGCAATTTGTGTAGCTGAAAATATAATCGAAGTATTAAACGGGCGTGGGGCAAAAACGCCGGTCAAATAAGGGGGAAAATGGCTATTAGAATTGCAATCAACGGGTTTGGAAGAATTGGCAGGCAAACGGCAAAAGCGCTGTTTGAGAAATATGAAAAAAACGAAATTAGCGTTGAAGATATTGAATTGGTGGCGGTAAACGATTTAACGGACGCCAAAACACTGGGACATCTTCTCAAATACGATTCCGTTTATGGAATCATGGAAAATAAGATTGCGATTAAAGATAAGTCGGCTAATCCTATTTTCGAAGGTGAAATCGCAATTGACGATATGAGCTTCGGGGTATTAAACGAAGAGGAGCCGTTAAAATTACCCTGGAAAAAATTAGGGATTGATCTGGTCATTGAATCTACCGGACGTTTTTTGGATCGCGAAAGTGCGGGCTTACACATTAAAGCAGGAGCAAAAAAAGTGATTGTAACCGCGCCATGCAAGGGCAGTGGAGTGGAAACGTTTGTGATGGGCGTTAATATGGACAAGTATTCGCCTAGAAATGACGTTATATCAAATGCCTCCTGCACCACTAACTCAATCGCACCGGTGATGAAGGTAATGCAGGAGCATTTCGGGATTGAAAAAGCGATGATGACCACCACGCACGCCTTTACCGCCGATCAGGTTCTGGTGGATGGTCCACATCGCGATTTACGCCGCGCTAGAAGCGCGTCAATCAATATTATTCCGACCACAACCGGTGCTGCCATTGCTGCCACTAAAACATTGCCGGAGCTTGAAGGAAAGTTCGATGGTATGTCGATTCGTGTTCCAGTGCCAGTCGGATCAATCTCGGATATCACGATGGTTTTAAAGAGAGAGGCAACGCCACAAGAAATTAGTCAAATATTTATCGATGAATGTGACAAGCCCCAATGGAAAGGGATACTAACATATACCGAAGATCCAGTTGTCTCAAGCGACATTATCGGCAACCCCCATTCGGCAATTGTTGACCTTGGTTTGACGCAAGTGGTTGGAAAAAATTTGGTTAAAGTTTGCGCCTGGTATGATAATGAGTGGGGATACTCGCATCGTTTAATTGAACAGGCACTTTATATCGGAGAACAAATAAAAAAATAGAATGAAAGATGTAATTATTATCGGCGGCGGACCGGCCGCATTATCAGCAGCAATTTATCTAGGAAGATATAAGAGGGATTGTCTTCTTATTACCGATAGCTTTGGCGGACAAGCCGCAACCGCGGGTGTAATCGAAAACTATCCGGGAATAACCGCGGTGGATGGAGCCGCTCTCATTGCAAAGATGATGGAGCAAGCCAAAGCCACCGGCGTTGAAATGAAGGAAGGGGAGTCAGCGCAAAAAATTGAGAAAGGGGAGTCGGGTTTCTTAATTTCGACCCAAAACTCATCCTACGAAGCAAGGACCGTCATTGTTGCTACCGGTAAAAACCCGCGACGTCTCGGAATAGAAGGGGAAACAGAATTAATCGGAAAGGGTTTGAGCTACTGCGCCACGTGTGATGGACCTCTTTCGAAAGATAAGAAAGTTGTGATTATTGGTGGGGGCTACGCCGCAACCAAGTCGGCTTTGATATTGACTAAATATGCAAGCCAAATCACTATCGTAAATATTAATGACACCCTAAACAGCGAAACAGTAACGCTCGATAAAATTAAAAATGACCCGAAGATTGAGGTAATCAATTCCGCCGAAACCAATGGTTTTGAAAAGAATGGCGGACTTATCTCGGGCGTTAAGTATGAAGACAAGGTAAACAAGGAACAAAAAAGTATTCCCGCCCAAATGGTCTTTGTTGAAATCGGTCAGATTCCAAACACTGAAAATTTTAAGGGTGAGCTCGAATTAACCGAGAAAGGGGACATTAAGATCAATCGGGACAACCAGACGTCTCTTAAAGGCGTTTTTGCGGCGGGTGATGTAACGGACATATCTTCCAAACAGGTTGTGGTAGCTGCGGGAGAAGGTGCCAAAGCGGCAATTGTGGTGAATTTATATCTCGAAAATAATTGACTTATAGGATGTTTTGAGGTTAATTTAACAGGCGATGAGAAATCACTTAGTTGTAGTTGTTTTAATTATTTTATTGACCGTATTTGCGGCTTCTGTTGTGTGGCCTCTCGGCCCAAACTATTTTGGGCGTGAAACAAAAATTCATTTAGGACTCGATTTGCAGGGCGGTGTCCAGTTGTTGTATAAAATTGATACCGCCAGCTTGGGCAACAAAACTGCTGTCCAAGCTCAAACCGAAACCAAGGACCTGATTGAACGCAGAATCAATGATTTGGGCGTTAGCGAACCAGTTGTTCAGGCAACCAGAATCGGTTCTGATTATGGTGTCTTAGTCGAACTGCCCGGCATCAAAGATATCGAGCAGGCCAAGTCGCTAATCGGCAAAACCGCACAATTAAAATTTTATGAGTTATCGGGTGACAATCAACTCTCCGACACAGGGCTAACCGGATCGGACGTAAAACAAGCCCAAGCAGGTGCCGATTCGCAACAGGCGGGATTCTCAAGCGGAGCAATCATATATCTTGAATTCAGTCCCGATGGAGCTAAGAAATTCAGCGAAATTACGAAGAAAAATATTGGCAAACCGATTATCACTATGCTCGACGACCAAGTGATAAATCAGGCAACAGTACAAACCCAGATTAGCGACGGCAAAGCGCAGATAGAGGGCTTAAAATCCGTAAAAGAAGCGAAAGACACAGCGCAACTAATCAATGAAGGCGCCCTGCCAGCGCCAATCACCTTGGTTTCCGAAAACGAAGTCGGCGCAACCCTTGGAAACGAGGCGATCGAGAAAAGCTTAGTGGCAGGATTAATCGGTTTATTTTTAGTAGCGGCATTTATGATTATATATTACCGATGGTTGGGTGTTGCGGCAGTCGCGGCACTAACAATTTATACATTGATCGTTGTTAGTTTGTTTAAATTAATCCCAGTGACGTTAACTTTGTCGGGCATTGCTGGATTTATATTTTCAATTGGAGCGGCAGTTGATGCTAACATCTTAATCTTTGAAAGATTTAAGGAAGAAAAGAAAAGGGATATTCCGATGACCCAAGCGTTAGAAAATGGATTTACTCGTTCGTGGCCGAGCATTCGTGATTCGAACATCGCATCATTGATTACGTCAGGGATTCTTTTTTACATGAGTACGGGACTGATCAAGGGTTTCGCCGTAACACTGGCAATCGGTATTTTTGTTTCTCTTTTCACATCGATTATCGTAACGAGAAATATTTTGAGAATATTTATTAAAAACAAACAAACATGAATATAATCGCGCTTAGAAAATTCTGGATTATCCTGTCCGTCAGTATGGCGGTTGCAGCAATTTTGGTGATAATTTTTTTCCGTCCCAGTTTTGGAATTGATTTTACAGGAGGGACTTTAGTTGAGATCAAAACATCAAACAACATATCTGTAAATGACGTAAGGACTAAAATTGTTGATATTTTAGGAAGCAGAGAAGTTGCGGTGCAAGAGTCGGGGACTAACCAATTTATTATTAGAACGAAAACGCTGGAAGGGGACGGATATAACAAATTTGCCGGAGAGCTGGATAAGACATTTAACGGGGTTACGGTCTTGCAACATCAATCAATCGGAAGTGTCGTGGGGGCAGATCTAACCAGAAAGGCAATTTATGCAATACTGATTGCTTCGGCACTCATTATTATCTATTTGGCCTATGCGTTTCGATCGGTTCCACGGTCAGTTTCGCCGTGGGCGTTTGGCTCAATCGCAATCGGTGTCTTGGTTCACGATTTAGCTGTTTCCTTTGCTGTTTTCTGTATCTTAGCGAAAATATTCGGGTTTGAAATTGACAGCATGATCATTGTGGCCATTTTAACAATTTTAGGGTTTTCGGTACACGACACGATAGTTATCTTCGACCGTGTAAGAGAGAACATCATTAAGAATCCGCAAAATTCATTGGCAGACAACGCTAATACCAGTGTTAATCAAACGTTTGCAAGGTCGCTAAACACGTCTCTGACGGTTATTTTGGTTTTGGTCGCCATGATCATCTTGGGTGGTTCAACAATTCAGCCATTTGTAATTATGCTGGCAATCGGGATTGCGATTGGAACATATAGCTCGATCTTTATCGCCGCACCAACTTTGGTGATGTGGTACGAATATCTCAAGCGTAAAAATAAATCCTCAAACGCGTAACCAGACCTATACCATAAGCCGAAGTGGGGGAGTGGTGAGAAAAATTTAGCGTTTTTTAATTTAATGTTTTGCTATAACATTGGCTCTGGAATGACGAAGCCGGTTAAGCGATCTAAATTATAGTCGAAATTCAAGCCGAAATTATCGGCTAATTTTTTGAATTATTTTTGATTAAATTTTTTGTATTTTTCATTAAATTTTTGCCGGAAATAATTTTTGTAAAACGACCGTAAATTTACTTAGTTAAAATTAATCTTAGCCGATCAATTTATCGTCTAATTAATAAAAACGCGTCTACGGCGACTACAGCGGCAATAACAGGTTCAAATTGCTCTTATACGACCGTGATTTATGATAAATATAACTAAATTTCCACAAGATATTGCCGATCAGTAAAGTGACTGCATAATTAAATATGGAAGGGGACGAACAACGGCTGTAGGTCGTTTTAAAGTTTGCTGAAATTGACCTGCTTGTGCGTGTTTACAACTAATATGTTAGTACAATAGCGACACCTTTCACGACTTTGGCCGATGTCGCCAAAGGTATATTGTGCGACTTAGTAACAAACTCCGAATTCATCTTTGTCTAATGCGCAAACATGTCCGGCAAACGGACACTTTAAATCTATTAAAATAACTTCATTAATGACCGGTCTATTGCGCCCTCTTTGTGCCCCTGATTACGCTTTCTAACTCTGACCTTATAGCTTACCCTTATATTGTGGCAAAAATCCTCGTTTTATATACATTTTTCTTGCCCTCAATATCTCTTGTTTTATAAGCCAAATTTGACCTCTATTAACGTGTTCTTTTCGATAACATTACTGCTGAAATACCCATACTGGCATGCTATACAACCCCAACTAGACCAGAATAAGTTTATTCCGATGTCGCACAATATAAGAGTACTACACTGCTCTTCCCTACAATTTTTTTATAAAGCAAACAACTACTTATTTTTATCAGGATCGTCGGTTACCGGAGTTACCGGCTTAAGTTCGCTATCCCCACCCTTACCGTCGTCCGCTCTTCCCTCCCGCTTTTTAGTCCCGTCCTCGTTCCTATCGGCTGCACGCCGATAATTAGTTCGATTGATGAAATACCATTTCTTTTGATCGTAATCCTCTGCCGATTTTAACGAATGTGATTCTTCTGCTATCGCTTCTTCGGGGTGTCCTTCTGGGGTTTTCATCTGAGATTTCTCCAATATCTCATTTTTTGGAGCCACTCCCCCGCCTTGAGTATTTAGTCCTTGAATTACTTCTCCAGGACTAACAACTTCAAGCTTTTTCTTAATTTCCTCCTCGATGTCTGTACGGTTTTTTGAATATTTCTGTCTTGATTGAGCAATTATCTTTTCGGTGTTATTTGTTTTGTCAAAATCCGTTAATAATGTTTTGGCCGAAAACGGTGTACTGGTTACTCCGTCAATTGCCATCTTAACGTATATTGTGTAATTATTCAGGTTTGTTAAATCCGCTGGTTCAAAAACCGGAACAAATTCCTTTTGCAACATATCTGCATCACTAGCACCAACTCTGAAAACAATTAATGTACCAACGTTTCCAAATACTGCGTTGGCGACGTTTTCAGGCATTTGGGCTATGTACTGATTAGTAACAGTCAACGATAAACCGTATTTTCTTGATTCCGAAAGTATAACCGCAAACGAATCTGTCGCAAAATTCTGAAACTCATCTACATACAGATAAAAAGGAACCCTCTCCTCCCTTTTCATATCCGCGCGGCTCATCGCTGCCATTTGAATTTTTGTAATTAACATCGACCCCAGAAGTGCGCTATTGTCCTCCCCAATTTTTCCGATGGACAGGTCAATTAATAATATTTTTTTCTTATCCATCACTTCGCGCAAATCAACCGTGCTGTGCTCCTGACCAACAATATTGCGGATTACGGTTGAGGACAAAAACTGCCCGACTTTATTTTGAATTGGCGCCACCGCTTCGGTTCTAAATTTCTGATCATAGCGTTCGTATTCATTTAGAAAGAAATCGCGGATAACCGGGTCTTCGATTTTGTCGATGACTCCCCTTCTAAATTTTGTGTCCGTTAGGATCTTAATAATACTAAGCATGGTTGCACCAGGATAATCCAAAAGTCCCAAGACAACGTTTCGTAAAATATACTCAAGTCGCGGTCCCCATGATTCACCGAATATCTTTTTAAATACACCGACAATACCGGAGGCCACAATATTTTTATACTGCGGATCGACGCTTTCTAACAGGTTAAATCCGATAGGATAATCTCTATCGGCGGGTGAAAAATAAACAACATCGTCTATTCGCTCGTCTGGAATATACTCTAAAACGTCAGCAATCAAATCTCCATGTGGATCAACAACGGCAACTCCCCTGCCTTTGACAATGTCGTCAACGATCATATTCCCAAGCATAGTCGATTTACCCGTTCCGGTTTTACCAATTGCATAAACATGAAGAGCACGATCCTTAATCTTTAAACCGAATTTGGAAATCGTGCTTCTGAAGTTTGTTTCACCAACCAACGATATATCTTCCGACGAAACCTCTTTAATAAGCGGGATATTTTGCGGTGGCTCACCCTTTTTAGCACCGACCCAATCCATCGTTGGAGTCGCAACGTTTTCGCTCGGAAGGTGGAATATAGAGGCAAGTTCGGCTGTATTTAAAATGTAAGCATCCGGCCCCAAGGCACGGCTCATATAGAGTTCCTTTATTGGTTCGCCCTCAATGAGACGGCCCTGGATAAAACCGTTCATATTACCCGTATTGTATTGCTTAAAGGCCCCCACGACCGCATTTAATCTCTGTTTCGCCTTAACCGGATCGTTTGAAAGAGAAACGATTCTGATTTTTGTTTTAAATCCAAGTTTAGTCGTCTTGTCTTCAATCCCTTTAAGGGCAGTCGCTTGCGGACTTGAGATTGAAACAGGTTGTTGGGTTGTTGTTGCCTCAGCGGTTTTACCTACATCTTTAACCGCTCCAAAAACACCTTTGACCAGCGACTTCCAAATCGGCTCGGACGGGTCTCTCCCCGCCTGTATCGCTGACGAATAGGCAATCCCCTTCTTTTGCCACAAATCATCAGCCGGAGTCACACAGATCTGAATCCATAGCTCCTCTTCACCGTCAAGCTGGCTTAAAATACTGGTAATTCCCGACATCGGATCATCCTCGAAGCTTTCAAAGGTTTTTATGGGATAAACATCATCCTTAGTAGTTTTAAGATCCAGCCCAACCGTGGATTTTTGGTAAAGCATTTTCGCCGCATAATCGTCAGCGATTGAGATCTCAATCGCCGGATACTGGGCATAAAGCTGTCCCTCGACAAATTCCTTTAGATATTTTGGTGCGTAAAAATAAAATTGTATATATTTATTGATCGACACAATTTCAAAGCTCATCACCGGCTGATATCTTGCCGAGTAGTCAAATGTCCCGTGTAAGGCCGCAAAAAACAACTCTGCGGCTGTCGGACCCTTTTCGTTATTTTTTGGTACTAAAATTTTAACCAAAACATAATCGTTCGGATCATAAATTGGTTTTGCGGGCGCTTTAATCATTTTATAGTTTTGCCTCTCTGGATAAATCCTGGGTTTGTTGCGGTGGGGTGGAAATTTTCATCTTCTCGCCAATCTCCGCCTCGACCACAGCAACGTCACGGCCGTATTTTAGTCGCGACAATTGCTGTATCGCCTTACCCATCTGTACATTTTCCGACACATTATCCTTGATGGTCTGCATGCTAAACGGTTTGGTCGGTGCATTGTCTACTAATAGTTTAACATATGCATTGTAAGCATCAATTTGATTCAAATCAAACTGGTCTGCAACAGGCTCAAATTCCTTGGCCATAAATTCTGCATCAGGTACACCCACTCTAAAAGATACCAGAGTCCCGACGTTGCCGATAATCGCATCCCTGATTGGTTCAGGAATCTGAGCAATGTATTGATTTGTAATATTCAAGTCAAGACGAAATTTTCTGGCCTCAGATAAAATTGATGAAAACGTATCGGTAGCGAAGTTTTGAAATTCATCCACATAAAGATAAAAATCACGGCGTTTTTCTTCGTCTAAATCAGATCTCGAAAGCGCCGAGGTAAATAATTTTGCCACGAAAATCATACCTAAAAGATTGCTGTTAATCTCCCCTATTTCGCCTTTAGATAAATTAATGAGGAGTATTTTTCCCGAGTCCATTACTTCGCGCAGATCAAATGCGGATTTCGCCTGCCCGATTATATTACGCATGGTGATATTGGTCATAAAACGGCCAAATTTAGAAATAAAATAATTGTACATTTCTGATTTGTGAAAATCGGCTGTTTTCGCTAATTGCTGAACCCAAAAAGCTTTGACTACAGGATCCTTGAGCGCCCTGACCCTGTCTTCCCTGAAGCCATCGTCTGTAAATAACTTAGGAATCTCAATCAATGTCCCGCCACCAGGATAATCCATAAGAGTTAAAGCAGCGTTTCTCATCCAGTGCTCAAATTGCGGACCGACAAAACCTTGCTGATTTGGATCAAATAGTTTGTAAAAAATTTGGATTGCTTCCTGCACCAAAAAATCTTTCTGTTCTTTCGTTTTCCATTCAAGCAAATTTAATCCTAAGGGTCGCGCCGTATCTGAAGGATTAAAATAAATTACATCCTCGGCTCTTTCGCGCGGGATTTTGCTAATCAGTTTTTCGACCAGCTCCCCGTGTGGATCAAAAACAGCCACGCCCTCACCAGCTCTTATGTCCTGAAGAATCATTGATTCGAAAAGCGTAGTTTTTCCCGTACCGGTCATTCCAATTGAGTAAAGGTGGCGTCGGCGGTCGGCTTTTTTGAGACGCACCAGCATTTCTTCACCACGGTATACATTTTTGCCAAGGACAATCCCCTCCTTCGGCAAAGCGGCCGAAACTGGAGCACGCTTAGCCATAAACCATCTGATCCCCGGCGTATCCAAGCTCTCAGACGGAAAGTGATAAATACTGGCTAATTCCTCAGAATTAAGAATCATCTTTCTCGAACCCAGGAAGGAACGTAGGATGTAATGAGTCAAAAAGTTGTTTTTGTCTGTGACCGAATGAAGCTTGAAACCGTTTCTGTCCGGTGCAGAAAATTGCGATAGCCCGTTAAAAACGTTTTTTAAATTAGAATCGGCTTCGAGTTTTGTTTTAGCCATTGAAAGAATTTTGATCTGAACTTCAAATCCGGTCTTTGCACCCTTTTGGGTTAAAAGCTTGAGTGTTTCCTCCTGTATTGGTGTAGATTTTTTAAGTGGATCATCCCCCTTTGCCGAAGATGAATTAAACTGGCCAAGAAAATATCCCACTTTGTTATACCAAGAGACCCCCAGCGGTATGCCTTTCCCTTCCTGAATCCTGCGCATCATCCAGTCAAGTTGGCCCCTCCAGCCCTGACTAATCGGCCGAACTAAAATCTGAACCGCTGCCCTCGAGCCCTCCCCTATTTTAGACAGTGAATTGGTAATAGTAGAGATTGAATCATACTCAAACTCCCTAAATGTTTTAATAGGAAAAACAAAGCTTCTGGCGGTTGAAACTGAGCCGCAAGAAACCTCCAGCCCTTCTTTAAAAATCCTAAATTCGCTGCTCGGTTCAATACTGGCGTTCGGATAAAAACTCTGAATTTGCTTTTGTATTAAATCAACGTGTGATCTGGGAGCTCCTACAAAAAAAATAATCTCCTTATCTTTTGAAACCAGTTCAAACGAGATAACAGGCTGGCCTTTGAGCAAACCCTTTACCCCATCTTCGTAAAGACCGCTTAAGGATGCAAAAAACTGTTCCGAATAAGATGTGATGTCAGCAACGGTTTTTAAACTTTCGTATTCATGCCTCTCAAACTTCTTAGGAACCTTAACTTCAAGAATGACCAAGTCGTTTGCCCTTTTGACAAGGTGTGATTTAAGATACTTGCGATAAAGGAAATAAATTAGTATTAAAACAACCAACCCTATACTTACCCAAACCAAAAACAAATATGGGCTGATTGCTTGAGAATTTGCCGTTGAATAGTCAACCATTGTCCCTCAAGTTGTATTATACCAAAAAGAAGCCCCACAAATAAGAAGAAATAGGGTTGCTCGTTATGCGAGATTTTTGCTGATTGCGCTTCTGAGATCAGCCACCAAACTATGCACGAAATAGAGATTATGTTCGGTTACCAAATGAATGCCAAGTGGCTCGTTTTCTTGTATTAGATGGCGTAAGTAGCTTCTTGGGAAACCTTTCTTGCAGGTATAACACTCGCAATTATCCGATATAGGACGCATATCTTCCTTGAAAACTGATTTTTTTAAATCAACATTTTCGTAAGAATATTCAAGATTTTTTAATTGTTTTCCTTTTTTACTTTTAACCCAAGATAGTCCGTGCCTTGCCAGACGCGTAGGCAAAACACAGTCAAACATATCAATGCCGCGTAATATTACTTCGACGATATCTTCAGGATAGCCGATTCCCATCAAATACCGCGGTTTGTTTTCGTCTAAAATATCAGTACACCAATCGGCGACCTCGTAAATTTTCTCCTTCGCCTCCCCGACCGACACACCTCCTATGGCATTACCCGGCATGTTTAAATTGTTGATATAGTGAGCCGACTTCTCCCTTAGATCTCGAAATATTCCACCTTGGCAGATCGGAAAAAGCGCCTGGTCTTTACGTTTCTTGGACTTGATGCATCTTTTAAGCCAAATATGGGTCATGGATACTGCTTTTTCAACATCTTTACGCGAGGCATCACCGGGTGGGCAAACATCAAATGCCATAATGATATCCGCCCCTAACTGCTCCTGAATTTTGATTGATTTTTCAGGATCAATATAGTGCTTTGACCCATCAAGATGCGAATAAAAAGTTACTCCCAGTTCATCGATTTTGGCTTTCTTGAGCGGAAAATCCCCTCGATTCTCGCGTTTCCCCTCGCCAAGTGAAAAAACTTGAAAACCTCCCGAATCCGTCAAAATAGGATGCGACCACTTCATATAAGAATGTAATCCACCCGCTTTTTTGATTAATTTTTCCCCTGGCCTCAGGTAGAGATGATATGTATTTGAAAGTATTACCTGAGATCCAACCCTTTCGAGGTCATCAGGTGTCATCGTTTTTACCGCCCCTACGGTTCCGACAGGCATAAAAACAGGTGTCTCAATAATACCGTGAGGCGTCACGAATTCCCCGATACGGGCTTTCGATTTTTTTGATTTATTTTTAATTGTATATTCAAACATTTTTCCAAATCAGCCCCGCAGATGCGGGGCTGATTCTCAAATTTTATCAGTAAGCATATTGGCTATGAAAGCCGTGTCGTAGGCAAACTGGCTTGGTTCCCGCAGGGACAGTTTGCCGAGACTGAGCAGGCCCGCCCGCTGGAGGCGGGAACCGCGTGCTTTCATGTTAATATGCGAACGCTCTTATACCAACTCTACTGTTGCGCCAGCCGCTTCGAGTTTCTTTTTCGCTTCTTCGGCTTCGGCTTTCGGCAAATCTTTCTTGACCTCTTTTGGTGCACCGTCAACTAAGTTCTTGGCGTCAACCAAACCTAGGTCTTGATTAATTTCGCGGACTGCTTTGATAACAGCAATTTTCTGAGCGCCACCGTCTTTGAGCATAACCGTGTAGCTTGATTTTTCTTCTGCAGCGGCATCACCGGCTCCTGCACCAGCACCAGCTACAGCAATTGGAGCAGCGGAGGCGGAAACACCGAATCTTTCCTCAAGCGCTTTGACCAACTCGGCCAAGTCGGACACAGAAAGCTCTTCGATATCTTTAATCAAATCTTTGAACTTTCCTGTTGGTTTTGGTTTTTCAACCGGCTTTCCGGCCTTCGGCTGGTCAGCCGTAGGCTGATCAGCTGGTTTTTCTTCAACCTTTTCCTCTGCTTTTGACTCTTCTTTTACTTCCTCGGCTTTTTCCTCAGCAACTTCCTCTTTGACTTCTTCAGCAGCTTCTTCTTTTACCTCTTCAGCCGCTTCCTCTTTTTCTTCTGTCTTTTCTTCTTCTGCCATTTTTATTCCTTTCTTATTCTATTAAATTTTAATTTTAACTTTTCACTTTTGCCTGATATTGACTCAATACGCTGACTAATCCCCTCATGTTTCCTGTTAAGACATTAACAAATCCAGTGAGCGGACCAGCAATGACGCCAACCAGTTTTCCGTGTAATTCTTCCCTGCTTGGAAGCAACGCCAGTGACGAAACCTGCTCTTTGCCGACCTTTTCCCCCAAAACAAATCCGCTTAATATTTTCAGGTTTTCGTGGGCTTTAGCGAACTCATAAAGCTCTCTTGAAACTTCGACTTCGTCTGATCCAAACGCAAAAATCAACGGCTGATCAAGAATTTCTTGATCCATTTCAAGTTTTAACTCGCCGAGGGCTTTCTTGACTAATGTGTTCTTGGTAACAATCAGCCGGACACCCTTTTCTTTGAGTTTTTTTCTTAACTCGGTGATTTCGGCAGTTGATAAACCGGAATAATTCGAAGCAATTGTCGCTGAAGAATCGCGCAATAAATCTTTCAACTCGCCTAGCGACTGTTCTTTTTGGGCTCTTGTTAATTTCATTTTCTCCTCTTATTACTCAAAAAGGCGCTTTCGCGCCAAGACAAAACAAAAAATTTTATTGTTTTACCTCGGCAGGCCCTTTCGGATTAACCCAGCACTCTTAAGTGATGGGACCGGCTTTCTCAGGTACGATTATTATTACAAAAATTGGCGACTATGTCAACCTTTGCTTACTTCAACCTTAACGCCAGGACCCATTGTAGCCGATAAGGTAGCTGAGGCAATCTTAAATCTGGCGAAGGATTTGAATACTGTTTTTAGATTTTCCTCAATTTTCGCTTTATCCCACGAAACTTTACCGACAGGAATATGGAAATTGTTACCCGAATCGGAACGATAGCGGACAATATTGCTTTTTAATTCTTCGACTGCTTCTTTGGGATTTTCGACAACTGTGCCATCTTTCGGATTTGGCATTTTTCCTTTAGGCCCGAGAATTTTTGCGACAACTCCAAGCTGCGGCATGATTTCAGGCGAAGCGACTAATATATCGAAATCTGTTTGCCCTTTTTTAATCTTTTCGATAATTTCCTCTGTAGCAATCTTGACTTTAAGTGTTTTACCGGTACCGTGTGGCAGACGAATTGTGCCTCTGGGAGCATCTTCGGCTTTCTTACCTTTTTCTACCCTTATAACCAGGCTTATGGTCCCGTCAAATTTCGAATAGGACATCTGTTTAACTGCGTCAATCGCTTCAGACAAAGGATGAATCTTGTGGTCCAGCTTTTCAGCTTTCTGTAAATACTGTTTGGATCTTTTTTTCGGCTTTAATTCTTTACGGGGTTTTTTTGCCGCTTTTTTTACTGATTTTTTCTGTTTTTTTGGTTCGTTTCCGGCATCGGCCTCAAGCGCAATTTCCGTGTCTGCGTTGATTGCCGAGACCTCCGGAGCAACTTCTTCCTTTGTGCCGGTTTCCTCCTTAACATCCTCAATATCTACTTCCTGTCCTGAAATGTTGTGTTCGGGGGTGCTTAGTTCGTCAACTTCGGATAATTTTTGTGCCTTTTTCTCTTCGGCAACTACATTATCTTCGACAATCTCTTCCTCGAGAGCTTTTTCCTCTTTTTGACTTTCGCTTTTTTTTGCCATTTTTCCTCCAAGTGGTTCAACGCTCAGCATTTATTAAAAATATGCGGGGCTCCCACCAGATTGGTTAATTAATTTTGTAAGATTTGTTTTCTAAATTACCACTGACAATTGAATCTATCACATCGTTGAGGGTAATGTCAATAATTTGATCAACAATCTTTCGATCTTTGGATGATATTTTTTGTAAAACATAATCCTCAAGTTTAAGAACGCCTTGATCGCCTATACCGATTCTCACACGCCAAAATTCGTTGCCGCAATTTGAAATAATTGACTCCAACCCGTTGTGACCGCCTGATTGGCCGCCAAAACGAACTCTAGCCTGACCGACTTCCAGATACGTGTCGTCACAAACAACGATTATATCGATTGGATTAACTTGGTAGTACTTCGCAATTTTTGCAATAGCCTCACCCGACTTGTTCATAAATGTCTGCGGCTTAACAAGCAAAAGTGGTTGTTTTTGAACTTTTATTTCGGCTACCTCGACGTTGAATTTTTTTTCTAGTTTAAATTTTTCGCCCTTTAACATTTTTTCGTTTAAGTAATCCACAGCCCAAAAACCAACGTTGTGACGCGTTGCCTCGTACTCTTTGCCCGGATTTCCCAACCCTACGATTAATTTCATTTTTGTATTTTCAGTATGATTTTTTAACTGATACGCATCTGAAGACCCGTACGCGCAAGGTGAAAAGCGTAAATCAATCCTTTTCACATTCCCGGAAGATTGATCCCCATCTCCCCCATCAGGCCTTTGGTCTTTTCGGCCGCAACTGCTTGAACGCGTGATAATCCTTCGGAAATAATCCTGACCAACTTATCTTCAAGCTCTTTCTTCCTTCCGGCATCCAAAAGCGATTGATCGATTTTGACTTCTTTGATTTTTTGATCAGCCGTAAAAACAACACTGATCATGCCGTCAGCACTTTTGGCTTCAATCTCGGTATCGCGCAATTCTTTTTGAACTTCCTTGGCTTTTTTCTGCAATTGATATAATTGCTTGGCTTTATCAAACATTTTATTCCTTTCTTTTTTCTACCTCAAGGTATGATTCTACAAAATTATCCAGGTTGCCGTCAAGGGTAGAGAGAGGATCGCTTGATTCTAACCCTGTGCGATGGTCTTTGACCTGCTGATATGGCTGTAACACGTACGAGCGGATTTGATTACCCCACTCGGCCGATGTGTGTGAACCAATAATTTCTTTTTCTCTGGCTTTTTTTTCTTCAATCTGGCGCAATTTGAGTTTCATTTTTAGTATCTTCATCGCCGTTTCTTTGTTTTGCAACTGACTTCTCTCATTTTGAACCGAAACAACAATTTTAGAAGGTAGATGAGTGATTCTAACAGCCGAATTAGTCGTATTAACTGACTGCCCACCGTGTCCACCGGCGTGAAAAACATCGATTTTTAATTCTTTTTCGGGAATTTCAA
>Ga0172380_10002930_pt1 | contig 24811 bp, 17 predicted proteins | sample Leawe162metaG_FD_119747 | JGI IMG/M metagenome (GOLD analysis project Ga0172380, IMG submission 119747) | Leachate microbial communities from a municipal landfill in Southern Ontario, Canada - Leachate well 162 metaG | ecosystem: Engineered > Solid waste > Landfill > Unclassified | place...
GGACTTGCCGACTGGAACACTTCGGCCTTGTAATAGACTCCCGGGCAGCACGGAATCGAAACCGAGAGGTACTGGCCTTCGTCTTCTTTGTCATACGGCACGCATGCCTCGAGTGAGGCTTCCGGATGCTCTTCTTCACCATCGGAGACAGGAGTCAGCCTGGCTTTGTAGTAGAGCGGTCCTCTGACTTCCCAAAGACCGATGTTGGTGGGTTTTCTCCACTTGACTGTGATGACAGCCTGCTGCTGGGCAAAGGATTCCCGGGGAACACTCGTCGGATTGGCTCCATTGGTTACCATGAAAGTAGTAACCGACTGAACATCAATGGGCGCCAAGGAAGAAAGGCCCCAGCTCGAGTAGTAGGAAAGAATGCTGATGCAGCTTTCGCTCTGTCTGCTGTTGATCATCACTCCGCCCATGCTGTACGTCAGCGTGGACAGCAAGATCTGTGTTTCGGGATCCTCCACGGTACCATTGATGATCTTGATGACAACGCCAGTTCTCCGAAGGGTCGGAGCCGAAAGCGATGATATCACCTCTTCATCAGGTAACGGACGAATGCTGCGGTCATGGGTTTCTTCATCTACCTGCTCGAGGATGACGCTGTAGGGTTCTGTCTGCAGTGATGGCCCTTCCAGAGTGGGAAGAACGATGCTGACGGTAGTATTGGGGGGAGCCACGAAGACTTCATAGTTGCCGAACACACATGCCCCGAGATGGACGGCAATGCTACCCTGGCTGGCCGTTACCAGCCATGCATCGCCTTCCAGGCGCAGGCCGGTCTTGAGTACGAATGATCTCAGGTATTCTTTGGCATTGGCAATGTTGGCATCCTGGATGGCATCATAGAGCCCAGTGAGGCTTTTTATCTCATGGCTCTTGCAGAGAATCCTTTTCATTCGATACCGCCTACACCAGGAAGACTGGCTTGCATTTCAAGCATGAGTATACCACACAGTAGATGTCCGCTGGAACCATACGAATCATCGGATTCAAAAGAAATGTATATCTCTACTGTTTCTCCGGGAGTAACAATGACTTCCAAACCAGTTTTCTCAAATGAGGCGGTGTAGGCAGGATTTGTTGGTGACGTGCTGAATGTTGGCATGTCAAAAACATCACCACCATGATCGTCCTTATCCCATTGCATAAGACTGGTTACGACACCGCTTTGGTTCATCATCAGCTCCATTGACAATGGGCAAGGCGTTTGAGAAACACCGACGTTTCCCAGCCCCAGCATATGTATCCTGGCTTCCGTAATCTTTCCAACCAGGCTGCCTGATGGGCTGTTCTTCGGGATCTTGATCGTGCCTATCTTTGCAATTGTAGGCTCGCCTTGGTCTAAATGCATTGATTCCGTCATCAACGCATCGACAGGGATAACCAATGTCAGATGCTGAGAAGAAGAACTGCCTTCAACTCCGCCATCCGTACCCAAGACACTGACGCCGTCCGACCACGGTGATAACGTATTGTTTTTGTACTTGTACTTGATGTAAAATACACTTGGATCCAATGGAGCGGCTTCCAGCACTACCGAACGGTATCCGCCTTCGTAGACAATTTCTTCGTTGTTGCGCCACACCCTTTTGAAGCAGACGCTCTCCAGGCCGGCAGGCTCGTCGCCTATGGGCGTCCAGAGATAAGTACGGGGATTGATGCCGTAAACAGTCAGTACCGGTGTCGGAGGCTTGGGCAACACAGGAGATACATCGACGTATATGCCGCCAATGGTTTCCTTCCAAGGCCCGATGACCCTTGCCAGAGAAGAACTGAGGGCTCTTATGGCAACGTTGTACTTGGTCCCTCGGATAATGGGATGCTGGTAGGAAGCATAGTACTGCCCTGGCTGTCCCAGTACCATTGTATGAAAAGCCTTGTTGACATCGAGAGTCGCACCGGCATATGGCGTTATCTTGACATGATAGGCCCACACGACCATGTCTCTTTCGACCGTAGGCCAGATGATGTCGAGGAAGGAAGCGTTTCTCAATGGGTTTCTGGGATGGGACTCAAGGTTGAATGAACTCAGCAGGACTCCGCCGCCTTCTGCTTCAGGCTGCAGTGCGACCTGCAGATCGGACAAGTCTTGAACTGATACCGACACCGATTCTATGGTCATGTCGCTTTCGGTCAACGAAATGTCGCTGTTCAAGATCAGGCAGACATCGGTCCGATAGTCTTCTTCGATGGTGAATGCAGTCCCGTCAAATGAAACGCAGTACACCGGGATGGCATCGGGTCCCCGCTCGTATTTCTGGGCTACATCAACCCGAACCGACACTTCTTGCTCAGTGTATGAGTCGCTTTCGTCGGGATAGCCTGGCATGAAAGTGCCGGCCACGGAGTCAGTGACCACTTTTCTGATGATGACGTAGTGCAGACCTTGAGGAGGTACTGTGATGAGGTGGCTCAACGTTACAAGGGTTTCAGGGCACCAGAAATCGTAATCATCGAACACCACGACTCCCACGTCCGAGAGATCGAATTTCCATATACCGGCTCCAGGAACCTTGTTGATAATGGAGAGATCCAGCTTGGCCTCGGGATCGTAACGAGGGCCTGGGCGGGAGCACAGCATACGCATTCTGCGCTTGAGATTGGTCTCAAACGCTGCGCCTGCTCCTTCGAAGTCATCCTTGAGGCTGCCGACAAGCCCTGTCCGAACGATCCGTTTCTTCATCGTCAGTCCCTGTACATCCTGTTGGTGATCTGCTCGCTGAACGGAGAAGTGGCGCCGTAGGAGTTCTTGAAGCAGCAGCGATACAAGGTATCTTCGATCGGTGTTGAATTGACCCACACCGGATGCACGACGTCGGCATGGTCGACAGGATACTCGCCGTCATCAACAGCGGTTGTGATGATCTCGACAGAGAGCTGGTTGAGTAAAATGTCCCCGGGAGTTACATCGCTGGCTTCAACGATCTTGATCCACCGACCAAGAGTAGGAATGGGGATGGTTTCGTCAAACAAGCCGGCGACATCCAGCTTAATGTAGCCGATGTTCTCCCAGTCTGCTCCCACCCCGGGCAGAGTTACAGAGTCCTCTCGGCTGACCAGGACTGCCAGAATGCCATCGGCATCGATCATCTCGCCGGTTACGTGAATGCTCCTGATCGCTCTGACGCCAGTGCTGGAATAGTCAGGGAAGTCGTCTTCTTCTCCTTCTATTGCTCCCGGTACCTGGCCGTTGGCCAAGTCGACCGCCACGTAGCTGCCGTTCCCCGCGGAAAGGACTACCGGTCCATCGGTCTCGATGTTGGTGAGATCGCCGGCGAGGAATGTGAAATCGCCTTCCTCAGTGCCGAACCAGTCTTCCGTGGGCTCGGCAATGGCGCCGCCTTTCAAATCTATCTGCCAGGCTGCAGGCTGACCCCATGCTTCGAAGGAAACCGAGACTTCATGAGCGGTAGCCGGAGTGATGGGGCCCAGAACGATGAACGAGTCTCCGTTCTCGACCCAGCCTTTCTGCTCGCCTGAATCGGCACTACAGGCAATGGGTACTCCGGGATCCGGGCTGTAGAACGACAGGTAGTACCTGGTCTGGAGAGCTCCGGGGAAAGCGATCGAAGTCTCGAGCTCTACGGTGTAGAAGGTGTCGGAAACCCAGCCCACTCCGTCGTGAGGAGCAGCAAGCGTGCGCTCAGCGAAATAAACGATATCGTCTCCAGTCGTTACCTGGGAGAAAAAACCGACCTTTATGCTGGCCGCAGCGTCGGTTACCGTTCCCGTCCTGAATCTGACGTGACTGATGCGACCGCCGGATGAGCTGATGGGATAGGCCGTCATGAAGTAGGTTTTGTCCAGGTCTGTTTCTTCATCCCGCTCCCGGGCTCCGCAGCCGCAGAAACTGGCCGACCCTTTATTCCTGTAGACGTTGATCCTGTTGTAAGGTTCTGTGAGATCTCTGGTGACTTGAATGACTTCACCCATGGCTGGGCCCCCTATTCATGAGATGTCTCTATTCTCAAGGCTGCAGGCGCCATGGGCGCCCGGTAAAAACTGGTTTGGATCCTCGTGCTCGGAATGATCGTCGGGACTCTGCTGAAGATTGTGGCAATTCGGGCTGCAGGCATCGGAGGGAACACAGACAGCCATGTCTCCAGGCTTATCTCGCCCATCGATGGCATTCTACCGTTGGAAGATTCGAGGCGGACAGCCGGCTGCAATGGAAGCCTGAATGCCGATGTCACTATTTCGGTTTCTGGTATGATGTCCATCCACATCACAATGTCGTGATTCGTCCCGAAAGCTCTCATGCGCTCGATAAAGATTGCCGAGGCTGCTGGTTCCAGCAGTTCGTAGTCGTCATTCTTCAGCCTGACGAAAAACATGTTGCGAGCCTGGTCGAAAGAATACGGTATTCTATCCAGAATGCTGGCATCGATAACGACTGAGAGAACTTCTATGGCATCGGTCAAAATTTCAAAGTCTTCTATGATATCGCCTGCTGCAACAGGAGTCCATGTACCGGCGACTCGAGTTTGAAAATCTCTTCCGGTGGCATTGTTGATGACCCTCACTTCGCCATTGCGGAGAGATTCGACTGTAAGCTCGGTGGGCTCAACATTCAAAACCCTGGCCTTGAACGGACAGTAAGGGAAGTGATTGAGTATCGTAAGACCCATCTCCAGATTGGCGTAAGACGGCCCGTGGTAGTAAATGTAGAACAGGAGCAAGAGGTCGGTGAAGATGTCCCTTTCGTACCAGCCTTCCCATCTGGGATTGAAATCGTAACCAACGAAGCTGCCAAACCGCTCCACCATCTCTGTGATGGACTTCATCTTGTAACCGGTAGCCCACATGGTATCGTAGTAGTCGACATCTGCATTGAAGGTAATGGTGCCTTTGGCATTGTCCACTACTGAAGTGTCGGTAACGAACTGACCGGTATCAGTGTTGCCTGTGAGATTGACTACTGGCCTTCTGAGGAAGTCCTGGAGCCTGTTGATGCTCCTGAATCCCGACGGCAGGTAATACTGGTCTGCCACTCCGGTAGGCAGGCAGAGAACGGCTCCATCTGGTATTTCCTCGAACTCGGCTGCCTCCCCGAAGAACAGTTGCAGAGGAACAGCGGAGAACCTTACAGACAAATACTTCTTGGACCACATGGTATGGTCGTATTCCCTGAAATCCGCTTCCTCCAGAAGGGATCTCTTGATGACGTCGTAAGAAGCCCATATGACGTCCAGAAGCTCTTTACCGCTGATCGTCTGATAGAAATCAGAAATGGCCCCCCAAATGGGATGGGGCCTGTCGATCATAGTCCCGCGGTGGGCTAAGTAGTCGTTATCGGTAAGAGACAGCCTGGGCATCGTTCTCCTATGTGAACAGAATGTGAACTGTGTCGTCTATCGTGAGGAACTGCTCTATCTCTTCGTAATCCAAGGCAATGGCCCAACCAGATGATTCGTCGGCTATGATCTCGTCAACGCTTCCGTCCTGGTTGTGACGCAACACTCTGATCTGATTGACAGTTGCGTTTCTGACGCCTTCATTCCCTTGAAGAGCTATCTCAATGCTGTTATGGGACAACTCGGCATGGTGCTCTGAATTGATCCAGTTCACCAGAAAGTCTCGGTCTTCATAGGGCATGTTGTCGGAGACTCTCGTGATATCCAGGAACGTCTCATACACAGTCATGGATTTGATAAGCAAGTCATAGACTACGTTTTCCCTGGCAAGCTCTTCGGTAACGGACTGAGCCTGAAGTATCGTAGGGAAAGTGAAGTAGTGGATCCTGACGTTGATCCCGACCGGAGTGAACAAGAAGTAGTTGTTCTCCCTTGTAGAGTTTCTGAGAGCTGACTCAGAAACATGGAAGGTCCAGTCTGTCAGTGAGTCAAGGAATACACCCGTTGGCTCCATGCTGCCGTCCAAGACTTCGATGCCCTTGATGAGAGCGACCGGAAGGACAAGGTCTCCGGTTATCTTGGAGTTTGAAGAATTGAACCACTCCTGAATGTCGATGTTCTCGAGGTCGACATATACTTCTTCGAGACCTGTTTTCTCATGGATGTAGGCGTCTCCGTATCCACCGACATGAACCCGGCTGTCACTCCATGATTCCAGCTTCGCTTCGTCTATGATGATTCTGGCATCGTATCCGCTGGCGTAATCGCTCATAAGGGTGCTCATTACCATAATGTGCGCAGTGGAGTCGAGATCCGAGTAAACAGTGATGGGAAGGTCGTCAGCCCTCAAGGAACAGTTCTCGATTTCGCCGGGGCCGAAGGTGTGTGAGTCCTGCAAAACCCAAGCTCCAGTGATGCAGTTCTTGACGTAGAGGCGTATCCCATACGCCCCGGGATCATTCAAGCGGTCACCCCATCCATTCACTACGACATTGAACAGGCTTGGAAAACCGGCGGTCTTCATCTTGTAGTAGTTCCCTGAATAGCTGGGATCGATGTTGTGGAGATGAAGGGCTGTCCATGTGGCTTGATATGATCCGCTTTCGCTGAGGCTTACACCCCAGTATTCGCCGGCGCTCAAAAGGCTGTGGGCTCCATAGGAGATGTCGGCAGTTGCCGGCTCGCCTGTTCCGGCTTCCCATATTTTGAACTCGAGGGCCCCGCTGTCCCTGAAAATAAGGGTAAAGTTGTAATTGGTGTTCGGCAGGATTTCCTTCGTGATCGCAGCCAGATAAGCGTAATCGCCCCATCCGGTGTGCAGTACGTTCTCCAGCACGACATCTTTACGGGCCAAAGAGCTGTCCACGACAAAGATATTGGGTTTGCCATCAGCGACACCCTTGGCGGTGGTTGTCATTATAGCTATTCCGGAACCATCGTAATAATGGGAGATCATCGATCCGTCTTCAACGGCATTGCGATTGGCGGTGATGAAAGCTATGAAAGGGTCTGTCCTGTCATCATTGCTTCGGAAAGTCCCGCTGATGCCTGTGTTATCAAAGGTCGGCTCGCCTGTCCCCGGGTCTAGTTTACCGGCAAGCCTTCGGATGCAGATGGATGAACGATGTTCTTCTGGCACCGTAGATGGATCAAGAATAACATCGTCTTCATACCCAGTAACTACGCCGCTTTCGCTAAGGATTTGCTCTGGCATCGCTTCCCTTCCTATACCGGCGCACTGGTTGTGGAGTCGGGTTTGCCCATTCTGAGCCCTTGCTGCTCATATACGCTATCATCATACCTTTTCTGTCCAAAAGGAAGACCGCTGTCGGAAACCACCCAGTCCGGAAGCTTGAAGTCGCGCTTGGTGCTGGGGAAGAAATCAGAGAAAAGACGACTGGAGTAATGGGTGAAGTGTATCTGATCAAGCACGGCTATCTGTCGATACTCGTCTGTGCTTAGTTCAACAGCTACATTCTCGAGCATTTCAGTGGTTATCTCATCGATGTCGACCTCGGAAGAAAACTTGTAGGCTTCGTTGGGATTTGATGAAATACTGCCGCTGATCTTGTGTATGAACGTACTTGCGAAGTAAGGGGCGAATCCACCAGGCCCTGTCAGGCCGAAATGGATATCTCTCTCCATGTGGGGGTCTCCCTTGCCTTCAACATGTACTTCATCGATGCTCGGGAAAAGCCTCATGAGGGTAGTGCGGACGCTGCCTTTGGTGATAAGAAGGTCCCTGGTATTGACGCTCTCGGACATCCGGGCGTGGTAAGCCTCGTTGTCTTCATGTATAACTCCGCCGGTTGCCGGAACGATGTTGGTCGTCCTGGTCCACTGAGCGTAAAGCGGATCCTTGATGTCCGATATCATTCCTGTATCGACGTTGTACTGGTCGCCCTGCGCTATGGCTTGAACAGTGAACTGGATGTAGTATTCATTGCCGATGCGCTGAGACTGGACACGAGATGCGCTGAACTCGTGCTTTTCAGTCGTGGCGAAAATCAGATCCATTCCCACTCTCCACCCGACGGGAATTACGATTCTGGAGGGTGAAGAGAAATAGATGCGCTGTACGGTACGGGCAAAGCCCCCGGTGTTTCTGGGGAGGAAGACCATGCCTCCTATGGCATCGAGCTGAGTTTCGGACATGTCGTTGTGAGCCGCTGGATTGGTGGCAGCCGCTATGGCGTCTATGCGCCTGTAGACGTAATCAAGGATCTCGGCAACGGCGTGGATGAACAAGTCGAAGACGCCTGTGCCCTTTGCATACGCTATCTTGGGCCGATGTTCTTTAAGCCATCCTACAATGAAATTGATGATGTTATTGACCATTTGCAGCTATCACCTTTCCGGGCGAAGAAAGAGTGAGGGGCCGCAGCCTTCCTGATACACTCTTCCTTTTCAAAGGTATCAACCAGATCCCTTGTTCTTCCTTGTAAGTTATTGCTTCGTCAGGGCTGAGTACGAGGTAATCGAGAAGCATGTCATCCGGATAGCCCTGCCCTCTCTGCATCGCCTTTATCTGAGACTCAGCCTGCTTTATAGACAAGGCTATCTCCGCCCTGACATCGGCGCTTTTGCTGCCTTTGCCGAGGTTCATCAGATTCACGCCGTAGGGGATGATGTTGTCGCTGCCTCTGGTGGTGAACAGTGTTTTAACAATGATCTGGTCCAGGACATCCTCTCCGTAGGATGACATGCCCAATGTCTGATGAATACTCATGTCTGCTGTGATGGTGCCGTCGGTATTGATCACCTTCTGGACAAAGATGATGTCCTTCATCAGCACACCCTCTCGGCTATTTCCAAAGCTGTATCGATGTTGCCCTGTAACTCATCCAAGCGCTTCTGAAGACCGGCCAGTGCCTGGAACTGCAGAGCCGGAAGCATGGTTGCCGACCTGGCTCTGGCCAAAGACGCTCCGGCTTCATCCTGATAAAGCTGCTCCACCTGTCTCCTTATACCCTTCGATTCGCCCGGAGCTATCTCGTCTTCCCCCATGTTGGATAATACTCCGGAAAGGCATTGGGCGACAGTGCTTCCAGCTACTACCGATTCAATCGTCATCTCGAGAAAGCCAGGGATGAAACCTGACTCCAGCATCTTCAACGGTGCGCTCCATCCGGCGTTTGCAAGCCACGTAATCACGTAATCGTACTTTTCGTCTTCATACCCGGAGAACCGGTTCAGCATGTTCTCCATCTGGGCATCCCGATTGGATATGGCATTCACGTCCGTCTTGATCCTGTTGAGCTCGAATGCCCACTGGTCATGCCGCAGGAAGAATGAAGAAAGGTCGGCCGTGGTGGCCATCAACCTGGAAAGAATCTGCTGGATCTCCGAAACACTGTAGTTGACTTCGGACAAGGATTTCAACCCGTCGTTGGGCGTATGGGGATGAATGATGTACGCCAGGTCGGAGGTAGCCTCCTGGTTGGTCGCGTACGAACTCACTCCGAAAGGCTGAGGAAGCTGGCCCAGTGTTTTGAGCATCATGAACAAGCCTTGCAGCTCGTTACGCCATGCGGCGGAGTGGATGGGAGCGCTCGATCTGCGGTTGTTCTCAACGACGTCCCTCATGTCGGCCCTGATGTCACTGATCCTTGTTCCAACGAACCACAGGGTATTGTCGCTCAACAGGACATCGAGAGCCAGACCGGTGTACTGATTCGACTGCAGGAACTGCAGGGCGCCTTCTGCATGGACGATAAGCTCTTTGTAGTACTGCAGCCTGACTGTCGTTTTCAGAAGGCAGTCATACCACTTTTTGAGATCGGTGAGGGTATCGCCCAGTCTGTCTATGGAATCCAGGGTCTGCGACAGCTTGGTACGAAAGAAAGCAGGATCCAACGGGTCGAAGGCATGGTCTTTCATGAAGCTGGTGAACATGTCGAGAAGGTCACCCACCAGCCCCCGGGGCGCCAGCTTCTGGATGGCCGTCAGGATCCTCCACTGTACCATTTCCAATTGGCTGTTGTCCCATCTGCCGTAAGCAGCGTTGGTATGGGCTCTGTAGGTTTCCTGTTCTGCCACCCTCAAGTTGAGATCGGCAGCCACTACGGCTTTCACGAATTCTCTCCACCAGTCGGTTTCCGAAAGATCGTTGATGTCACCCTCGAGGGTGGAGAGCAGATTGCGGATATTCCCAAGGATGATGGTTCTGTTGTGCAGCTCAGTCTGCATCTTGTTCACCAAAGACTGGACTGCAGCGAGAAGAATGGTCTCGGCATAACGGCATACCATGGTTTTCAGCATGACCCACATGATGTCGCTGAAAGATTTCCCCTTCGCAGCTTCGGATATCTGGTTTACAGTTCCGGAAGCGAATGAGACAAAATCGTTGATGAGATTCTCGAGGTAATCCTTGGATTCTCCCGCCCACAAAAGAGGCTGTCTCAGCATGATCTTGCCCAAAGTGATGACACCGTTCAACGCACTTGCCAATGCCTCTTGTATGCCTGCATACCGAGTGGTGGCTGATGAGTACAGGGAAGCCACGAAACAGCCATAGAAGCAGGCATCACCCGCTACTTTGGTCATCATCTCAGCTACCTTGCGAAGGTCTCCCCCGACCGGTGGACCGTCGCAAAGCAAAACTGGTTCTTGGCACTCCGTTGAGACAAGTTCCTCAGACACTCCGCAGCCTCGCGCTCCAGTTCTTCCGCCATTTGTAAACGTCTTCGATGCTCACATTGAGCTTGGCCGCCACCTCGGCCGGCTTCATCTCTTCTCCGCGGTTCATGGCCAGTACGAACAGATCGTACGCCTTGAGTTCCTTGCCACTCAGCTCCGCCCTGTAGTACCGGAGATTGTCCATGTTCCGGGACCGGATGGCTTCATGGACATTGGCTTCGGTCTCAGCTTCATCTGCTATCGAGCTGATGAGAGTAGTCGGCTGAATGCCCATGTTGACCCGCTCCACCGTGTCTTCATCAATACCGGTTGCCTTCGAAAGCTCAGTGATGTTCGGATACCGGCCTTTGGCGGTGAAGAAGTCTTCGTTGGCCTTACTGACCTGACCGAACAGAGATGATACTCCTTCGGGGAGATAGGTCGGGTTCTGCCTGGACGTCACGTATCTCTGCAGCGGGGCGAGGTTGGACATGACATGAGTGCTGATCTTGGCCTTCTCTGGATCGTACTTTTCCATGGCGCTTCTGGCGAGGATGTACGCTCTTCCCCTGATGTCGGACATAGGTACAGGGTATCCTTTGAAACGGCTGATGTAGCTTCGGATCAATGGATCCAAGGACTCTGCCAGGGATTCATAGGCTGTTTCGTCGCCGCCCTGCCATTGCTGCCACAAAGCGAGCTGATCTTCGTCTCTGGCCATGCTAGAGCTCCTCAGCCTGGGTTGAGCCATTCAAGAGGTTCCTGGTGGCTTCCTTGACGAGGTTGTCTATATTGTCGCTGTTCAATACCTCGCCGTCGAAATACGTTACGTCCACAGGAACATTCCAATTTTCCTGGAAGAAGGAATATGCTTCGAAATAGACTTCCTGGCGTTCCCTGATGTAACATCCGGCTATCTTGGCATCGTCGGGGATTTTGTCTCCTATTTCAAGGTCGCCCATGTCCTCGAGGGACACCGCCGATGTCCTGATGCTCACCCCGCCAAGGGCGATATTCCCGTCCTGAGACCACTTGCATCTCATGAAATCAGAGAGCCACTGGTTCTTCGTTATGGGTGTTCTTCTTCCATATGCCCGGGCAAAGGCGAACTTGTTCGGAGACAGGTTATACATCTCATAGAGCTTGTCGGTGGCGTTCTTTATCGCCAAAGGATCGGCCTTGGCGGCCCGTAGGTCTTCATCGCTCATGTCTGCCACCAGAAGATGGGCCAGGATGGAAAGGTCGCTGTAGGTATCTTCAGCTTCCCTGCTTCTGGGTATCTCGTCTTCGAAGGGCAGGCCGACCAACCGAGGGTACAGGTAAGACCCGATATGCTCGGGAGCGAAGAACCTGTGTTCAAGCCAGGCGCCGCCTTCATTTGCGGTGACTGGTTCCTGATAAGGCCGCATGCCGTCGAAGTGATAGTCTGTCCTCTGGCTGCTGCCAGCGACATAAGACATCGTCACCCCTGCGAGACGTCCGATTTTATGCTGACCGTTCCTGGCGAGGACAAGAGATGGAAACCCGGGGACAACCGAGAAATTGAGGAAGTTGCTTGAAAGAGAAGTGTGATGGACGTGCTGGGCCTTGTAATACTGCAGCTCCATGTACTGCTTGATGTATTCACTGCCCATGTCGCCCACGTACTCAGGACGGTTGAGCGATGCGTTGTGGTGGACTACTCCTGAATAACGCTCCTGGGGCAGATTGAAGTAACGGCCTTTCTTCTTCTCGGAGACATTCTCGCCTTCGGTCGCCTTGATGCCGTCCTCGAGTTCCTGGGGAAGGATTATGGTGGTCTGAGTAGAGCTGTTGGTCTGCAGGCCTCCGCGTCCTCCCACCCGGGCGATCATCCTCGTGGGGATCTCTCCAAAATCGATGCTGTGCTGCCAATCCTGGTAGTCGCACGTGAAGATCACGTTGAACCTCGGGGGAGGCGACAACTGCCCTATGTCTGGCATCATGAGAAGGTCACCGACCAACACATCGTATGGATTCTCGAGTACTACTTCATTGATCGTCTTCTCTTCGCTGTCGAACTTGGGATTAAGGAATGACGGACAGGGGATATTCAATACTTCGTAATCGAGGAGCTGGAGAATAGTAAAAAGGAGCTGGGACACCGGCGCCGTACCGGTCATCTTGTTGACGGTCTTCTCCAGGATCTTTTCAAGCCTTGAGCCTTCGAAATACCCCAGAGCTTTGGGGTTTGATACGATGTTGATCCTTCTCTCGAGGCGCTGAAGCCTCCAGAGTATGTGAAGCCGCTCGGTGGTATTCAGGCCGGCATCTTTCAGGATATCCATCAAACCCTCGGCCAAACCCTTTTCTTTGAGCTTGGCAGACAGGTCGCTGTAGGAAAGCGTACCGAGCTGGTCTTTCCAGTCGGAGGTTTCCAGCCCCATGCTGCTCCCGCGGTCTACCATGTAACGATGGCACTCGCTCATGAAGTTGGCACTCCCGGCGGCTGTAATAGTCATGAGATGCTGGGGGCCCACATGGGATTGAGTGACTTTCCCGAACAGACGGCCTTCCACTACGAACTGGTCTATATCAGTCAAATCGTCATAGGCGAAGATCTGAACGTATGTATCGGGCTGAACTCCCTTGAGGTCGATGTCATTCAGAATGGTCAGGCCTTGATCATCAACGCCGCCATCCACGCTTTTGAAAACACGATGCGAAATGGGGTCCAACAGAGGAACATACGGAAGAGTCAGGCTGATGACGGCCGGCGAATCGACTTTGAATGAAAACTGGGCCATCAGAACAGGTAGAGGCACTCCTTCCAAAAGCGCAGTGAGCCGGATATTCGGACTAAACTCAGCCTGGCTCATCAGGATTCTCCCTGCAAAGCATCCGAAGCAGCAGCGGATACCACTTCTCCCGCTGCTTCTGCATCCGTGGCGGAGCCTTCCGGATCCAACGGCTTCGATGGAAGGGCATACTCTACTCCGGTCTGGAGCAATCCCTGGGTGTCGGCCGACCCCACCAATTTTCCGATCTGCCCGTAGAACTGCTCGGAAGTTCCTTTGAACCGTTGGAAGTTCTGTCCGTTCTGAGAATAGACATTCATTCTCGGCAATGGGATGCGATCGGTTATGTACATCTGGAAGCTGAATGGAACCTCCGGCTCTCTGACGGCGTTTTCGAACAGGTTCAAATTGAGAAGATAGCCGCCGATGATGGTCGCCTTGTAGAGAATGTAGACTCTCCACTTCCTTCTGGCCAAAACGCTGCCTCGAGCCAGTTTGTCGTAGACTTGTTCCCATGACCGCATCCAGTCGAAGTTCTGGCAGTCTATGAGTTTACCGGAGACGGTGGATACCTGGGGGCCTTCTTCACTGAACGATCCTACGTATCCTTCCGTGGAGCGTGTGAAGTTGACGCTTTCCTTCCTGGAGCTTTGAATGTCTTCTATCGATATGTTGGTAGTGGCGTAGATGACTTCGCCATCGATGCTCATGATCCTGAATGTGGCGTAGCGTTCCGGATGCATGGCGATGCCGCCGTGGATACCGGGACGACGAGCCGGAAGGAAACCGGCCTGAACGGCGTAGTAGATGTCGAATTTTCTCTGGTCGACTTCGGGGCCTTCATAAAGGTTACCGGCAATAAGCTCGGGATCCAAGGCTCTTATGCCTCCAGGGCCTCCGCTGCCGCCCAAGGATCCACCTTCGACAGTGTAAGCTTCTCTTGGATATATATAAGTTCTATCTTGCCTTATCTGCTGGTCCGTTATTATATATTCTAACCCTTGGTCAACAAGATAATCATACATAAGACCATTACCAACGGAATTTGAATGCCGATATTCGCTTGTTTGAAAAAGCATTCCAAGTATAGGAGGTGATGAAAAAAGGGCGTCTATGTTGTCCTGATGAGTAAGAGTGTCATTGACAAGAGTACCAGCGGATTGTCTAACCGTCAGCCTGCCAATAATCGCATCTTTACATTGCAGTTCTGATAGGTTGGAACCGGCTGGTACAGAGATGCTGCTTACTTGCTGGTCTATAAAGCCTGTTATATTTCCAAATATTGACATTAACTTCCTCCCACGAATCTTCTTATTACTCCCATTGCTCCGCCAACGCCGCTGTCATTAGTAGGAGGTGACCAACCCGGGAGAAATCCTTCGTCCCAGTTCACTATGTACGAAAACACAGCATCACCGCGAGATGTTCCTCTGGGCGCTCCATCGGTTCCCGGTCCTTCTGTCAGCCTGAATTGGCCTGGCCTGAGAGGCGTCTCTACGTTCTCACTGGGCTGCAGTTGAATGTTGAAATGTTCCTGGGCCTGGGCATGAGTAATAAATCCGCCTTCTTTTTCCAAAAGGTCCATCAAGCCGGAAGGAAGATCTGCTGCAGCAATCGTTGCTTTTGCGCTGGCGTCCAGATTATTGTACCCTCCAGGCGCGAACATTGCATTCGCCATGTCTTCTGTTATTCCCGAATTGGATGTTGTGATCCCCGCCACTATTTCAGAACGAGCTTGTATAAGGTCAGCAGAGCTGCTTGCCACTACAGCCCCGGCAAAGCCTTCTCCTGGAAGAACTTGACCGCCAAGAGCCTGGATAGCGGCTCCTTTGTCTATGTAAGCGGAATGGATCCCCTGGTCGAACGAAGAATTCTCGTTACGCTCCATCTCGTTTACAAGCGCCCTGGTCTGCTCCAACTGCTGATTTTCTGCTTCAGTCCTGTTGCTCTTGGATTCCAGAATATTCATGGTCTCGTAAGCAAACCCATATCTACTGAGTTCCTGGACCTGATCCTCACTGAGCCCCATGACCTGCGTGGTACGGTTAAACTGGGCTACTGCGCCTTGATCTACTCCAGTCAGTCTGGCTTCAGTGCTTTGGTCAACGGCCTGTCTCGCAGTTGCCGCCAGATTTTCTGCTCCAGCAGCCACTACGTCGTCATCGAAGTTGCCCCATTCAGGGAAGTTGGAACCGATGTAGTAATTGACAGCTCTCTGCGTATTGGGATCCAATGCATCCCAGCTTTTGTTATAAAGCTGTTGTACATAGGCTTCTACAGCGGCGAATCTTTCATTTGGATCGCCTGAGCTTCTACCCCTGGTAGCGGCATCCCATGCTCCTGCGTTGTTCGAATCTATGGTTCTTCTCTTGAGATCATTCCATTCCGGATCGCCTGAGGTAATGATTTCTGAAACGCTCTGCATGGCTTCCGGAGTGTACTGCTGCTGAGCAAACTCCAAGGACCTCTGCGCTTGTGTGAAAGCAAACCCGGCGCCTTCATCGTTACCTATAACGCCCAACTGACCTCTGGTATTCAAAGCATCAAGGATAAGAGCATCATCACGGGACGCTCCGAACCAACCACCAGGAGCAAATGCCTGCTCTTGAGCCACTGACCGGTCATTCAGATCTTCCAAAACTTCACCAAGCGGTGCATCCGTTCCATTTAGAACATAATTGACAGCGGATCCTGCCGTTATTGTTTCAGTAGATGTAAAACGACTGTTGAAAATAGATTGAACATTGTTTGCCCCTTGTTCCAATCCAAGGATTCTCATTACAGAATCATTAGCATCTACTCCCCATTTCACTAACCCAGTAACCTGTGAATCAACCCAACGCCCTGCTCCGCCTATGGTGCTCAGAATAGAGGAGTTTCTCACCCGCTCAGACCATGGTTGTCCTGCTGCCAACTGTCCGGACTGCAGACCAGGCCACATATCTGCATATACTTCAAAAGCGCTTTTTTCTCTCGTAACATTCGCTACAATCTGGCCGTCTTCAACGCCGAAACCATTGATCACGGACTGAGCCTGACTGGTATCACCAAACCCTGTACCCATGGTATTGGTGGATCCAACGCCGGCAAACGGCTGCAGTAATTCCATCGCTTCATCTGAAGTCATCGTTCCATCTGATACCCATCTGTTGGCGCTGCGGAGAAGCATTACGGCATCCATGGAATTGTTGCCCATATATCCCGCTGCTCCTGCTTCACCAGCCTGAAGTGCGGGAAGATAGTCTGCTGCTCCAGCATAAGCAGGATCAGCCATCTTCATCAATAGATCGGTAGCATATGATCCTTCTACAGCCTGAAGATCCAACTGAGAAGCAGTGAATCCAGCCCCGGACACAGTGCTCATGGCCGATGATACCATCAAGTCCCGGGCGATCATGGATTCTTCCCGCAAAGCCCGGTTATGGAAGGCTCCCTGAGCGGTAGCCAATGTCGCACGTATATCGTACGAAGGGTCGGTCCGTGCTCTGTAATTGTCAATGTTGGCGAGGGCAGCAGCAGGGCTGTCGTAAATGCCTTGGTCGGCCAGCTCAATGGACTGGGCAATGGGGTCGTCTATATCCCGTCTCTCGAGGCCTCCCAACAACTGGCCTACATAAGCGTCCCCCCATTGATCAGGCATCTGTGAGGCTTGTATGGCGCCTCTATGACGGGCAAGCAGACGGTCCTCTCTTGACATGCCTTCGAGAGTAGTCCCGACCGACTCCGGCCTTTTTTCACCGGAGAGGATTTCGTCCATCCCGCCGGCGCCCGAAACACCCATCCATCCCAGCATGAAAGGATCTGCCATGAAAGCAGCTCCCCGGGCTTCATAACCAAGGCCTACTTCTTCGAATCCACCTGCCTGGTTCCATGCTGTCTGAGATCCAGAGGCTCTGTAAACCATGTCACTGTTGGCTATGTTGGTGGCGATGGATGTAACCACGTCAATGTTTCTTAAACCCATCCCGTTCCATGGTCCCATCGCTTCAAGAGATTCGGACAGCAGCCGCTCTCCCGGAATTCCAGAAGCCTGAGAAAGATTTTGGATACCCGAGATGAAGCCGCCCATCTCACCAAAGGTGATACCGGTACCGGCCGATATAAGGGATTGACCGTACTGGCCCATTTCTTCGATCCCCATGCCGGTCTGTCTGAAGAACTCCTTGAACTTCTCAAGAGTGGCCAAGGTCTTTTCTATGCGGTCGTCGAGCGATGACAGGTCGTCAAACTCGCCCAACTGGCTCATGGTTTGCATCATGCGGCCAAATTCTACGCCTTGGAATCCGCCTTCCTGCATTCTCGCATAGATGTCCTCACCGTAACCCTGGGCATCAGCCCTTGTGATGGATCTCGACTGACCAAAGGTGCGGGGGCCTTCGTAAGCGAACTGATGCACTGCAGAACCTATCAAGCCCTCCATCTGGCTGTCCCATGTTGCCACCGGCGGCTGGTCAAGAACACCGAGATCTTCAGCAATACCTTTCATCAAAGCATCGGCAGCAACAAAAATGGGCAGAGACAAGATACCTCCGCCGGCGAAAGCGCTGACCGCTCCTGCCGCCAACCCTGTAGTGAGCTCGAGCATGAGTTCTTTGTCCTGCCTTGCCAGCGCTGCTTCGCGCATGGCACTGGAAGCCTCCAAAGCTCCTATGAGCTCCATGGATGGCATCATATTGGACTGGTATGATTCGGTGCGCGAACTCTGATATGGGTTCTGGGGACGTATGATGTTTTCCGCCGGGGCCATCTGGTCGTTGGCCATCGCGGAAGAACTGTAAAGATCCTGACTCACCCGATTAAGCTCTGAGCCCATTGGGTAGGTATCAGCCACTTGGTTTTTCCTCTCTCCATTCCTTTATTATACGCGAAGCCTCTCCGGGTTCAAGCCTCTGGAACGGAGGTAGTCCACCTTCAAGCGGTGCGTTCAATCCCTTGATCCTTATGTTTCTTCCCATGAGGTTGGAATTGAGCACGGCATTCGTAAGCTCTGTCGCCGATATAATGTAAGAAGTCCATGGCATAAACTTCTCTCTGACTGTCGCTTCCAGCTCTGGAGTCATCCTGGGGCTTGCAGACATAGCCTTGACATACTCCCTCTCCTGGTATTTCTGCGTGGCAAAGACAGCAAATTTGAGCTGGAGATCGTTGTCTATCCCTGATCTTCCCCCGCGGTATTCTTCTCCAAGGTAGAATCCGTACGGGGTTCGGAGAAAAAATCGAGTGCCTTCACCTTGAAAAGGGACTCGATCTTGCTCATGAAGGCGCCGAGAACTGCAAAAGCGTTTCTCTTGAGCTCGGGATGCCATTCATCGGCGATGACCTTGGCGGTGTCGTTCAGCTTCGCAACGAAGTCAATACCGGCCTTGGGATCCGATCCGGCGGCAGGAATTGCCGGGACTTCTACCAGAACGTCATTGATCTTTCTCAGAGACAAGGCCATGATGTAGATCATTTCGGCCTGTCCATCTATCTCCAGCTTGGACCCCGGGATAATGTTTTTGGTATCGGGATCAAAAACATCTTTGTAGTTGGTGATGGCCAAGCGCCTGGCTGCAGTGAACTCTTTTCCGAAGAGCGACTGAAACTCCATGGTGGTGCTTTTGGCAACCATCTGGTCTCCGCTGTAAACGCGCTGTCCGGTGAGTATTTTGGCAATAGCCTGGTTTTCTTCATCAGTGTTCGTGTCTTCTGCTTTTTTTGATGCCACGTCCTTACTGACGGCTGCAAGGGCATCCCTTAGAGGCAACCCCGACGCCAGCAGGCTGGTCTTACCAAGTTCCGGCATAATCCCTCCCTGTGTTGAAAGTGCAAGGGTAAGATGGTCGTTAAGCAAGGGAGAGTCAATGAGGTAAGTAAAAAAAAAGAGACAACCTGCTTCCAGGTACCTGTACTGTTATCTTATCTATCTTATAGTTATACCTGATTAAAGTAGTTTTTGGAGAGAAGAGTCTTTGCTGAGAAACAGAACGCCCCGGCGGTTTTGCCGGGGCGCCCGGGGAGTGCAAGGCCAAAAGGCCTTTGCTTATATAACCAAGGGTTAGAGGCGGAGCAAGCTTTCAACCATGTCCTTCTCGGAATGGTTATGCCGTTCTTTCCATTCTTCCTGCTTGCCTCTGTTCCAGTCCTGGACCGGTCGGTAGTAGCCAACGATCCGCGAGAAGACCTCGCATTTAACGCCCTTGATTTGTCTTGTTGTTGATGCCTTCTTGACATCTTCTTGCTGCGTAAGTACATTAGGCATAAGAAACTCCTTTCTGGAGAATCTCGGGGGATTCAGGAACGACTCGAGGCGGAAGTTACAGGCTCCCGCCTCGCTTCTTTATCTCACGTCACGGCGTCTGATATTGTCATAGTTCAAGGCATTACCTCCTGAATAGATAGCCCCCGCCATACAAACGACGGGGGCATCATTCATTCCTAGCCTTCGATCAAGCCCGGGTCGACCTGATAGATCTCCTGGTACATGATCGATGCGTTCTCGGCTGCCATGTTGGTTCCGCTCGTCATGCTCAAGCTGTGCCCCGAGATGTAGCACACCTCGAAGAACAGGCCGGCATAGAGCTGCATGCGCATGTCGAACATCAGGAAGAACAGACCTGTCGGATTGTTGAACAACTCGGAGTTGACGTTGAAGAAAGCTGATCCGAAACCCGGCTTCCTGAAGAATGCCTGAGCCTCTTCATCGGTAACATCGGGATAGAGGGCTCTCAGAAGGCTGGGACCTGCAAAGAGCATCCTTCCGATGGCAAGAGATCCAGCACCACGGCCCGGCACCAGGAAGTTGCCACGAGAACCGATCTCGAAGCCTCTCCCTATCTGTTTGCCTTCGCGGTGTCCGAACTGCTGGACAAGACCAACGGTTTTGATGCTGTCCAGATTGGTGTTGTTCGAGAATACTGGATCACCTACGCAAACAATCGATGACTCGGCATTGATGTGCTTGCCCAGGTAGTCTTCCGCCGAGTCATGGCCTACCCAGCCCTTCCTGTATTCCCAGTCCTTCAGCAGGTTGCTACCCATGGCTTCTCTCCTTACACCATATAGATCTTGATGTGACCACCATTGAAGGGCGGCGTTGCCAACCCCTCCACTTCCAGAAGAATCAGCGTCCTGTCATCCTCGTCGACCTGGAACTTGATCATGGTCAAGCTCTGGAGAGCGCCCTTTTTGTCGACGATGAAGTTCCTCGAAGCGGTGTAGATGGTGTTGAGAAGGGCCATGCCCTTCGCATCCAGCTTGAGGGTTCCAACAACCGAGTCGAAGTTGGTGATCAGGACTGTACCAGCGTAGTCGAACTGGTGAACGATGCTCTGCTCCATGGTATTGACGGATGACATGTCAGTGGTGACCTGATGGATGCTGTACAAGGGCGAGTTTTCGGTGTCCTGCCACACAGCCTCGATACCACCCGAGATCAGATGGTCGAGCGTGGCTTCGTCCTTGAAGCCGTCATCGGGCAGCACAATGCCGGTGAAGAAGAAGTTGACCTTGGCCTTGGTATGGGGCATGCCGACGTCATTGGAGGCTGCCAGCCTTGCGCACCAGTACACCTGCCAGTAGTACGAAGGAACGGTGTGAGTCGCCCCTCTGTAGGTCCCCTTGAGGAAGTGTGGCCAAACAAGACGGAATGCCCTGTTGGCGTAACCTTCGGCATAGGCTTTGTAGAGGCATGCTTCGTCGTAGGCTGTGTAGTAAGCGTTGACCACCCGGTAAGTCCAGTCGGTCATGTCGACGTCGGGGGTCTTGCTGTAGAGCGTGAGAGCGTCGGTTGCCACTGTCTTGATCCTCAGTTGGTCAACCACTTCTCCATCGGCATCGGAAAGCTCGAGATACCCTCCGGCAATAACCTCTGAGTCCACGAAGTCCTGAGTGATATCGGTGAAGACCAGGTTGTCTTCCTGGCCGCCCGGTACGTCCTGGGTGTCAACGGCCACGTTCTCCGAGATCCTGGGGAACGAACCGTATCCGCAGACCATTCTCGCGGTGTCGGGATCCCTCATCCAGTTCACGAACAGTTCCAGGAGGGAGTTAATCTGTGTGTTCTGAACCAGTGATACGAAGGAGTAGGCTGTTTCGTACCGGTTGAAAGTCCTCAGGTAGGTCAATGTCTTGGCCCACTCGGTTTCATCGCAGAGGGAGTTGTCGACGAAAGCTTCGGGGTCGGATTCGTCGGGGCAGGAGATGAAGACTTCCTCGGCAACCTGCAGCGCCAGCCAAGTCCCAAACGCGATGGGGTTGTCGGGCACGATCGCCTGATTGCCGCCCATGGTGTCGAGCAGATTGGACCGGGTGACCCGTATGCGGCTTTCGTTGAGGTCCCCCCTGAGGGCGTAGTAACCGACGAAAGCCTTTCCCTTGGCCGGAAGAACGATCTTGTAGTCGACATACTGAAGGTTCATCATCGCCGGCAAGGAGAACGTGCCGAGAAGAAGGAGTGAACCGTCGTCCTGGAGAGCAACGTAGATGGGATCGCTTGCCGTACCGTCAGCACGGTAGAGAACCACCATGGAGTAACCGGTAACAAGCTCCATCTCCGAGAAGTCAACGGTGTCGTCGGAAAGGCTCATGTCCGTCTCGTCTATGACGCCGTTGGCTGCCCGGGCTACGATCTTGTAGTAGTCGAAGTCGCCGCCTACTTTGTCTCCTGCCAACGGCAATGTACCTTCGACCATAAGATTGGCGGCTACCGCGGTAATCCTCTTGATCGTTGTAGTGACTCCGTCGTCAGCTCCGCCCGTCATGCCTGAAGCCGTTACAGTGGTTTCAGTGAAGGTGATGTCGATGTTACCTGCAGCCGAGTTGTTCTGGTTCTCGAGATCGGCCTGTTCGGAATCTACGCCGTTGACCAGTGCGTCGATTTCGAGTGTCGATGCGTTGATGGCGTCAACCAAATTGGAGATCATCAAGGTGTCATCGTTGACATCTGATGAATCTCTTTCGGTGGCGACCAGGGTATAGCCGGGAGTGAGGTTGGTTCCTGGGATCCCTCCACCGGTAAGGCCGGCAACGGTGATGTTGGCGCCGGCTGCGACTATGGCGACATCGCCATCAGCCGAGTGGAAGTTGTTCGCCACGTAGACGTACCCGCCACCCGGGGTGCTGACCACGAAGACATCGGATGCCGCTACATGCTGCGCTGTGATTGCGTTGGCAAGGTTGGCCACTGTAGCCGGTATGTCAAGTCCGATGAGAACCGCTACGTTGCCGGGTCCCACTCCACCGCCGAGACCGTCATCGAACTCGTACGTTACGGCAGGGTCACCGGTACCGTCATCGATGACAATGGTGTCTCCATCCGCAGGAAGGCCGGTGAGGAGGATAAATCCAGTCGGACGGTTGCCGTGGTCGAACTGGAAGGTGACGGCATGGCCTTCTCCATCCTCTATGTGGACGATGCTGCCGTTTACGTATGTGTCGGCGTTGATAACGCCTTCAGCGGGATGGCCAATAGAGAACTGCCTGAGCATCAGGTAGTCACCTATCTTGGCGTCGGTGTCAGTGCTGAATCCTACGGCCAGACTGGAATCCTGGAACTCAGAGGCTCCGACTCTCCAGTCGTAGGCCGGATCTCCGGAAGCTTCCACTTCGTCCTTGACCGGGGTTGTGGTCTGGTCGGAAGTCACGACCACGATTCCGTCTTTGATCGTGATGGAATCTCCCGTCACTTCCCAGTTGTCACCGTCTTCGTCAGGTATGATTTCCTCTTTGCCGTTGGCGTCGAGAACGATCTTTACTGTGACTTTGCTCGGTATCACAGTTGCCTGATCCATGATGTCCGGAATCGCTGCCACCAGGTCAGAGCTTCTGTCGTAGTCACCGATGTAGGCTCCAGTTTCAACCTGGGCCAGGTGACCTACAAGCTGGAGTCTCAGAGTCGACGGAAACCTCACCCTGGGGGTGGAGGCGTCAATGAACTCCATCGACATATGCGGTCTGCGGTAATCACTCATGGTATCCTCCTAAGGCCCACGTACTTCAATTCGGACGACTGGAGCGTCTCTATGGTAAACATAATGTTCGCTTGTCTCGACTCTGAGCAGCACCGGTACATCCACCAACTCCATTCCTGCCTTTTCATCCTTTATTGTACTCGCTTTTCCCTCGCTGTCAAAGGTGATGCTTCTGTACCTTCCGAGGGCATAAAGCTCATCCTTGTGAAAGCGGAAGATCATGCGTACGTACTTGGCCACTATCTCGGCGATGAACTTGTCATGGTGGAGGCAGTGGATAACGATCGGGCTCAGATCGGAGAACATGAATGAAGTCTTTGCTTCTCTAAAGTCGTGGTGTACAAGGTTCTGATGGAATGCCTGATATCGTTCTCTCTGCTGAAGAGCTTCGACCACAAGATGAACCGCAGAGCGCTGCTTGAGGGTTTCCTGGGAAAGAGAGTCTTCGAACCTGACAAACAGAGTGGATCTCTCCGGGCTATCCGGAATTGCCAGAAGGTCCATCGTCTTCCCCGGACCTATCTCGATCGACCTCTGTCTTTGGAAGAAACTCTCGAGGAAATCCGCAAAGTCCTCCTTGACAGTCTCCTTGGTCATCACAGGCATCTGGTAGCACTACCTTTCCGCTGGTCCATACGATCAGGGATCCAGGGGCGACCATTTGCAGGTCACCCCCGGATCTCCTATCCCTAAGCCTCTTCGACGACGACTGTCCAGCCATTGATCTCAAGGGCTGCCATAGCGGCCAAGCCTGTCGCACTCGGCACGGCATTGCCGCTGAGGTCGATGTAGCAGGGATCCACGACACCGTCGTCGGTACCATTCTCCATTCCGGTAGCGGTGATGGAAGTACCTGCTTCAGTAATGACCACGTTCCCGGCTGCTCCACCGTGCTGGTTGACAAGGTCGATGACCAACGGGCTCAGCTCCCGCACAAGAGCATCAATGTCAAGCGCGGAGAGGTTGATGGCATCGCAGAGGTTTGAAGTCGTTTCCTCTTCGTTGGCGGTCATGATCACAGGAATGTTCGGGGCTACCACGTTGTCCCCGGGATCCACTCCGCCGGACATCCCAACGAGCTGAAGATTGGCGCTCGTGGTTGTCATCAGTACGTTGCCTGCCTCGAGGTAAGCCGAGTTCTTGAGGGAACAGACATTGAGAAGACCTCCGGCTGCATCGAAATCAAGATGCCCCAGGCCGGCCTCAGCATCAATCGCAGCTCTGAGGGCAACGCAAGTAGCGTTTCCGATCGTCGAGTCCGCTCCTCCAGCCAACCCGACTACATCGAAGGTTGTACCGACCTCAACCATGGGAACGTCACCGGCCACTCCCGGAACGTCGTGCGTGATGTTGAGCTGTTCGTCGTCGACTCCATCTACTTCCGATGTAATACTGATACCAGCGGCATTGATCGCCGTGTTCAGAGCTGATATGACAGCAGCTCCGTCAATTGCATCTGCCTTGCTTCTTTCAACAGCGATCAGGACATTGCCTTCGGTTACATTGGCCCCTGGAGCCGCTCCGTTGGAAAGGCCTACGACGCTGATGTTGACGCCGGAGCAAGTGATGGCCACGTTGCCGTCTTCGCTGTGGAAGTTGCTTATGAGTTGGATGGTGTCGTCTCCAGCAA
>Ga0172380_10002931_pt1 | contig 24791 bp, 19 predicted proteins | sample Leawe162metaG_FD_119747 | JGI IMG/M metagenome (GOLD analysis project Ga0172380, IMG submission 119747) | Leachate microbial communities from a municipal landfill in Southern Ontario, Canada - Leachate well 162 metaG | ecosystem: Engineered > Solid waste > Landfill > Unclassified | place...
CAGCTCACACCCGCGCGAAGAGGTGTTTACCGCGTACGAGATTCTGAAATCCCTTAACCTGCGTCAGCGGGGACCGGTGCTGATAAGCTGTCCGTCCTGCGGGCGCAGCGAGTACGATATAGTGGATCTGGCCGTCAAGGTCAGCAATTATCTCGACTCTATCGACAAGCCCGTTAGAATCGCCGTCATGGGCTGTGTGGTCAACGGCCCGGGCGAAGCAAAGGCAGCAGACCTGGGCATAGCCTGCGGCAAAGGCAGGGGCGCTATATTTAAGAAAGGCCGTGTCATACGGACCGTCAGCGAGAGCGGCTATTTACGGGCGCTCAAAGACGAGATCGAAAATTTGTAGCTTCGCCCGCCTGAGAGTCCGGGCCCACCGGGCAGCATCCGCCCTTTTTATTCAAGCTTAAATATTCTAAAATGAGCTACTGATTAAATTTGAGGGGATTAATAACATGCGTTTCTCCAGATTACTGGGTAAGACATTGAAAGAGGCGCCGTCGGACGCCGACTGTGTCAGCCACCGGCTGCTGGTGCGGGCCGGCATGATACAGCAGGTGGCCACTGGCGTGTACTCTTACCTGCCGCTGGGATGGAGGGCGCTGAAAAAAATCGAGGATATCATCCGCAGCGAGATGGACAGCGCCGGCGGACAGGAGTTGATGATGCCCTCGCTGCAGCCCATCGAGCTCTGGGAGAAATCCGGCCGCCTGGCTTCGTTCGATAAAACCCTGTTTACAGTGATAGACCGCAAGGAACATAGGCTGGCTTTGGGCCCGACGCACGAGGAGGTGATCACGGACCTGGTCAGGCGTTCCGTGCAGAGCTACCGCGACCTGCCCCAGTTGCTTTATCAGATACAGAATAAGTTCAGGGACGAGCCGCGCTCGCGGGGAGGTCTTTTACGGGTGCGTGAATTCATCATGAAGGACCTCTACAGCTTCGATGTCGATGAAGACGCACTGGATGAAAGCTACAATAAGATGATACAGGCATATAAAAACGTATATGCCAGGTGTGGGCTCCCGGCATTGATGGTTGAGGCCGACAGCGGCGCCATCGGAGGCAAGGCATCGCATGAGTTCATGCTGATAGCCGAGAGCGGCGAAGACCAGATCATCTATTGCAGCAAGTGCGGCTATGCCGCAAATTCAGAGAAGGCCACCAGCGTGAAAACGTCTTCACCCGCAGAAAAACCTCTGGCCATTGAGGAGGTCTCCACGCCCAAGATGACGACCATCGAGGAAGTGGCCAATTTCCTGGGCATCAAAACTGAACAGACCCTGAAATCCGTATTTTACGTGGCCGACGGTGAAATCATTTTCGTGGTCATCAGGGGCGACCTGGGCGTGAATGAAATCAAGCTGAAGAACCTGCTCAAATGCAACGATTTACACATGGCGACCGAAGCGGAAACGAAGGAGGCGGGCCTGGTTGCAGGCTATGCCTCGGCCATCAGCCTCAAAGGCCACAGGATAGTGGCCGATGATTCTATCGAGCTGGGCGGCAATTTTGTAGCCGGGGCAAACAAGCCTGACACACACCTGAAAAACGTCAATTATCCCCGTGATTTCAAGGTTGACACCCTGGCGGACATCGCAGTCGCCAGTGCGGGTGATCAGTGCCCGAGGTGCGACGGCAGGCTCCAATCGCAACAGGGCATCGAGGTAGGACACATCTTCAAGCTTGGCACTTTCCTGAGCGATCGCCTGGGGGCCTATTACCTGGACAAAGACGGCGCCGGCAAGCTTATTGTTATGGGATGTTACGGCATCGGTGTGGGAAGGCTGCTGGCCGCAGCGGTCGAGCAGAGCCATGACGACAAGGGAATAATCTGGCCGCTGCCCATAGCGCCTTTCCAGGTATGCCTTTGTCCCCTGAAGGTGGAGGACGATCCGGTGATGCAGGCTACTGAGAAGCTGTACGACGAGCTGACTTCTGCCGGTATCGAGGTACTGCTGGACGACAGGCCTGAATCGCCCGGGGTGAAGTTCAACGATGCCGACCTGATCGGCATACCCCTGCGCATCGTGATCAGCGCACGCACGCTGAAAACCAACAGCGTGGAGTTGAAATGGCGCAGGGACAAACAGGCTGAAATACTGCCGTTAAAAGGCCTGGTTGACGCTGTCACGAAGCTCGTAAAATCCGGCGATAACGGTTGAGCGCGGCGAGGCATTTAATAGCGATCGCGCCTGAGGGGAAAACGGGTATGGAGTGCGCTTCGAGCCACTCGATAATGTTGGTGTCGAAGCGCAGCATGTGAGGTGGCCAGACAACCAGCGGTTTGCCTTTGTTTGGAGCCGCCAGGAAGGGCGGGCAGAATATCCCGGGATCGATGGGAAAGATAGGAGGAGGAAGCTGGGCTGCGATGCAATCGACTTCCTCGTCATCGGCCATGGCCTCAATGAAGGCACCGTGGTTATTGTTGAAAGAGCTGAATGTATAAATGATGCCGAAGTCATATGGATTGAGCGCTATCTCCCAGGCTGGGAAAGTCTTGTGCAGCCTCTCGTAGCTGGCCTTGCCGGGCTCAGCCATGACCAGTCCGTTCTGATAGATGGTATCAGTGGCTAAGACAGCCTCGCCGCCGGGAAATGTGGCGATGGCGACACGGTTTCCCCCGGGAACCGGAAGATAGGAAAACGCCTTGGCCAGATAGAGGAAATCGTCCAGCGTATCCGCTTTTATGGCCCCGGCCTGCTTCAAGGCAATATCAAAAACGATATCGCTGCCCTGTAACAGCGACCCTGTATGCGACATGGCCGCCTTCGCCCCGGCCTCGGTCCTGCCGCCCTTAAGGACGATCACCGGTTTGTTAGGTGTGGTCTGTTTCAGAAGCTCGTAGAAACGGCGGCCGCTTCCTTTAATGGATTCCAGATGCAGACAGATAACCCCTGTGTCGGGGTCCTGAGACAGGTACTCCAGCGCGTCCACCTCGCTGATGTCCATCTTGTTGCCCAGATCGATCAGTTTGGCCATGCCAAGATGGAAATCGGAGAGCATCCAGTTTAAGCGTGGCTCATACATACCGGACTGAAAGATGAAGGAAACTTTACCCGGAGGCAAAGCGGTCATGGTGAAAAAGCTGATGACCAATTTGTTGGAGCTGTTAATGGGGCTGAGAGCGTTGGGACCGATAGCCCTGATCCCTTTTGCCTTCAGTATGCCGGCAATCTCATCCTGAATTACCTTTCCCTCGGGGCCGATCTCCGAGAATCCGCCCGTAACGACGACGGCGCCGCCGATCTTGTCGCCCGGCAGCTTCCTTATGATATCGAGGACGTTGCGCGCCGCAACGGAGACTATAACAAGGTCTACATATTCGCCTATATCGTCGAAGCTCTTGTACGTCTTGATACCGTACACTTCATCCTGGTTGGGATTTACAGGGTGGATTTTGCCCTGGTAGCCCATGTTGACCAGGTTTTCCACCAGGTGATAGTTAACGGCGAATTTATTGTTGGAGGCGCCGATGATAGCGACGCTCGAGGGATAGAGAAACCTGTGAAGGAAATGTTTTTGCATTTTATTATTTCACATAGATTGCTTCGTCGCTGCGCTCCTCGCAATGACATTACTGATATACGGGCGCACCTGACGGTACGCCCTTACCCTTACTAATCAGGAACGCAGGCTGGCGCCCAGCTCTTCAGAGAGCCGTTCCAGGATACGCTGCTGAACTTTATCTACTTCCTCATCTTTGAGTGTGCGGTCAGCGGCCTGGTAGATCACTCTGAACGCAATGGACTTTTTACCGTCGGGCACCTGTTCTCCTACATACAGGTCAAACAGCTGCATATCAGATACCAGTTTAAAGCTCTGTACAATGTCCGCTATTTTCTGATAACCGATGCCCGCATCCAGCAATACTGCGATGTCCCTCGTGATGCCCGGGTATTTCGAGACGGCTTTGTATATCAGCGGCCTGGATGCTAATTTGAGCAGCCTGTCTACATCAAGCTCAAATAAAAAGGCGGGGTCTGTGATATCGAATTGCCTCAACACGGCGGGATGAACTTCGCCGATCACACCGATTTTAACCGAACCAGCCATCACATCAGCGCATTTGGCGGGGTTGAGCGTCGCATCGTTGCCCGTCGGATATTCAGCTTCAATGCCGAGCCTGGTCAATACCGTCTCCACAATACCCTTAACAAAATAGAAATCGACCGGATCGGATTTATGCTGCCAGTACGTATCGGGTACTAGACTATCTATTAATCCGCACAGTATTTCATTTTCTACTGGCAGGTCCTTCGACCGCGGTAAAAATACCCTGGCTATCTCAAACAGCCTGATGTTGTTTTCCCTGTTGCGCTGGTTGCGGGCCAGGGCGTTGAGGATGCCTGCCCGCAGGCTGGTACGCAGGTATTCAAGCTCCCTGCTCATGGAGTTGGCCATTTTCAGCGGCTCGGGACTCTGTACTATGGATGCTGCTGACAGCTTTGCTAATACTTCAAGGCTGGTCAGGGGATAGGTTATGATCTCCTGGAATCCGCACCCCACCATGATATCCTGCAGCTTGCGTCTGAAAGCCACGGCGGGAACGCTCTCTCCGGTCGGCAGCGGGGAGCTGAGCATGGACTCGGGAATATTCTCGTACCCCGTGGCCCGTGCCACCTCCTCAATCAGATCAACCGGTATGTTGATATCGTTTCTCCACCAGGGCACATCGACCAGCACTGTCCCCTTCCCTCCCTTTTTGCAATTCAAGCCAAGGGATTTCAGACACTTTTTAATATTATCCGCATTAACATCCATGCCGAGTATGCGCTTTACTTCGGCTTCTGAAACCGGTATCGGTTTCCTTTCCTGTTTGCCCGGATAGACATCGATAATGCCCCTGGCGACCTTACCCCCGCCAAGCTGCGCCATAAGCTGTGCCGCCCGCCTGACGGCCATTAAGGCAAGCTCCGGGTTCAGACCCTTTTCAAATCTGGCAGAAGCCTCGCTGCCCAGTTTAAGCTGCTGGCTACCACGGTGAATGGCGGCCTGGCTGAAATTAGCGGACTCAAGCAGTATGGTGGTGGTTGAATCCCTGACCTCCGAGCTCAATCCGCCCATAATGCCTGCCACAGCCACCGCCCTCTCCGCATCCGCTATCAGCAGTATATCACTGCTTAACTTTCGCTCCACCTCGTCCAGCGTGTACATGATCTCGCCGTCAGCCGCCCGCCTGACTATTATCTTTTGTCCCCTGATCTCCCTGTAATCGAAAGCATGCAGCGGCTGTCCGAACTCCAGCATGACGTAGTTTGTAACGTCTACGATATTGTTGATAGGCCTTGCCCCGCAGGCGGCCAGGCGATCCTGCATCCATTGCGGCGAAGATTTAATGGTGATCCCATCGATTATGCCGGCGCAGTACCTGGGACAGAGATCCGGGTCCTTGATCTGCACGGAAGCGTAGGACTCGGCGCCCTTGCTTCCCTCTTCATAAGTCAGATCGGGCATGCGGAACGGATGGCCGGTTATAGCAGCCACTTCACGGGCTATGCCCATTACGGAGAGACAGTCAGCCCTGTTGGGTGTGATATCTATATCTAAAATAGTCTCCCCAAGGTAATCCGCCAGAGGTCGACCGATCTCGTAATCCTGCGGTAGAACCAGAATGCCCTCGTAGTTGTCGGAAATGCCGAGCTCCTTTTCGGCGCAGATCATGCCTTCGGAAACAACGCCGCGGATTTTAGCCGGCTTCAACTCCTCGACCTTGCCGGTATGCCCGTCTATCAGACTGGCCCCGACCAGCGCGAAGGCGATTTTGTCGTCAACAACCAGGTTCGGCGCGCCGCAGACCACCGTTATCTGCCTGCTTCCCAGGTCCACCGTGGTCAGCCTCAGGCGATCGGCATTGGGATGCGGTTCGACGGTCATTATCCGGCCGACAAGGACTTTATCCCAACTGCCGCCGATGACCTGAATGTCCGAGACCTCAAGACCGGCCAGCGTAAGCTTCCTCGCAAGCTCATCGACAGGAATGTCGATATCGACGTAGTCTTTAAGCCATTTCAACGGAACTTTCATCAAGCACCTTCAGGTCAAAACTGCTTCAGGAATCTCAGGTCGTTGCCATAGAAAAGCCTTATATCGTCAATGCCGTAACGCAGTATGGGTATCCTCTCAACACCCATGCCGAATGCAAAACCCGAGTATTCATCGGGGTCTATATTGCAGCCTCGCAGCACTTCGGGATGCACCATCCCGGCGCCCAGAATCTCGATCCACCCGCTGTTGCTGCACAGGCGGCACCCTTTCCCCCCGCACATAAAGCAGTCGATAGCAACTTCGACGCCCGGCTCCACGAACGGAAAATAATCACAGCGGAAGCGGCATTTACGGTCCTGGCCGAAAAGCCGGCGTGCGAATTCAAATAACGTGCCCTTGAGGTCAGCCATGGTGATGTTCCTGTCCACAGCCAATCCCTCAACCTGCGAGAACATCCACTCGTGTGTGGCATCCGTAGCCTCGTAACGGTAGACCCTGCCGGGAGCGACCACACGGATGGGGGGCTTCTCCTTCTCCATCGTTCTTATCTGAACCGGCGAGGTATGCGTGCGCATCAACATCGGCCTGCCACCACCCGGCGCCTCATAATCCACCCATAACGTGGCAAAGCCGTCCCGTGCAGGATGTTCGGCGGGCATGTTAAGGGCCTCGAAATTGTAGTGTTCCCACTCCACCTCAGGCCCCTCCACAACTCTAAATCCCATCCCGGCGAAAATATCGCAAATTTCCCTGATGGTCCTGGTGGTCAGGTGAAGGCGCCCGAGCTGATAGGGTTGCCCGGGCAGACTACTGTCTATTTTGTCGCGCTCAAGCGATTCGTGTTTTGAAAGTTCGATCTTCTCTTTGCGCGCTTGATATAGCTCTTCCAGAGAGGATTTAACCTGGTTGGCCCTTGCTCCCAGCTCGCGTCTTTCATCTATGGGAACATTGCCCAGTGAGCGCAGGATATTGATTAATTTGCTCTTTCTACCGAGGTAACGAACGCGCCAGGATTCAAGCTCTTCAATGCTGGTTATTTTTTGCAGTTCGGCATTGGCTTGTACGGAGACTTCTTCAACCTGGTCTGTCATTTACCGATCATTCAGGGGATTAGTTCTTTAATTTGGCAGCCGCCACCTTAACCAGCTCCGAAAATTTGGCCGGGTCGTGTACGGCGATATCGGCCAGAATTTTGCGATTGATATTAACATCCGCCTGTGTAAGGCCGTTTATGAACTGGCTGTAAGTTAATCCGCCGTCCCTCGACGCGGCATTGATCCTGGCGATCCACAGCTTGCGCATATCTCCCTTGCGCTCCCTGCGATGTCCGTAGGCGTAATCGAGGGCATGCAGCATCGATTCATGAGCATGCCTGTAAAGGGAATGCCGCTTGCCCCTGTGTCCTTTAGTTAATCCAAGTACCTTTTTATGGCGTTTGTGGCTGACAACGCCGCCTTTAACTCTTGGCAACTGAGTCCTCCTGAATACCTACTGGTAAGGTAATACTTTTTTAATCCTTTTGACGTCGGCTTTGTGCAGGGGTATAGTCTCATCATAAAGCCCTTTAACCTTGGCCGCTTTTCTTCGTCTGAAATGGCTTTTGCCCTGCTTCATGCGCATTATTTTACCGGTGCCTGTGAAATGAAAACGCTTTTTAGCTCCCTTGTGAGTCTTTAGTTTAGGCATCTATACTGTTTCCTTGACCTTTATTTCTTTTACAGGTGCGGCCTCTTTCACCTCTTTCACCTCTTTAGCCTGCATCTGCTTGGCCGAGATGGGTGAAAGAATCAGGCTCATAATCCTGCCTTCATGTATCGGCTGGCCGTCCAACTGGGCGACTCCTTTAAGGTCATTCGCAACCTTCTGAAGCAGCCTGATGCCCAGTTCAGGGTGTACCATCTGACGCCCCCTGAAGACAACCAGTACCTTTACCTTATCTCCATCAATAACAAATTTTTTTGCCCGATTTATCTTTATGTCAAGGTCATGATCCTTAACCTGCGGCCTCACCCTTATCTCCTTGAGCAGGCCGGATCTCTGACCGCTGTGTACCTTTTTTTCCTTCTTGGTCTGTTCGTACCTGTACTTGCCGTAATCGAGTATCCTGCATACAGGCGGGGCTGCCGTTGGCGCCACCTCTACAAGGTCCAATCCCTTTTCATTGGCCATCTGCTGGGCCTTGTCAGTGGCTATTACACCCAATTGCTCCCCTTCATCACCAATAAGCCTTATCTCCTTTGCGCGAATGCGGTGATTGATATTCAGTTCTTTAAATATTTTGTTCTATCCCTCCCTTAAAATTAAACTGCACGGGTTAGAATATATCATATTTCATAGCTGTAAATCAAAGTTCCTGAAGCTCGCGGGATTCGATTATTTTTATCACCCTTTGCATAAAGACGGAGAATTTCTGCGAGCCGAGGTCTTCACCGTTGCGCAGTCGGACCGATACCGTTCCGTTCTCCACCTCTTTGTCACCTACCACCAGCATATACGGTATCTTATTCAACTGAGCTTCCCGTATCTTCATATTCATACGTTCCGAACGTTCATCCAGCTGGACCCGCATATCATGTGACCTCATTTCCGCACACAGCTTTGAGGCATATTCTACATGCCTGTCAGCGATCGGTATCAAAACAGCCTGCACAGGCGCCAGCCACACCGGGAAAGCGCCCGCATAGTGCTCGGTCAGGCAGGCGAAAAAACGCTCCATGCTACCCAAAACGGTGCGATGGATCATCACGGTACGGTGCTCGCGTCCATCCTCAGCCACGTAGTTGACATCGAAACGTTCGGGCAGCTGGAAATCGACCTGTATGGTCGGGCCTTGCCAGAGCCTGCCCAGCGCATCCTTCAATTTGATATCTATCTTGGGACCGTAAAATACGCCTTCTCCCGGGTCCACCTCATAATCGAGCTTGAGCTGCTCCAGAACGTTGCGTAAAGCTGCGGTAGCCATATCCCAGCTCTCCACCGTGCCAGTATATTTCTCAGGCCTGGTCGACAGCATCATTTCATACTCGTCAAATCCGAATGATTTCATCATGAACCGCGCCAGCTCCACTACATCTTTTACTTCGGATTCAAGCTGGTCCGGCCTGCAGAAGATATGGGCGTCATCCTGTGTAAAACCCCTGACCCTGGCCAGCCCGTGCAACACGCCGGAGCGCTCATAGCGGTATACGGTGCCAAGCTCGGCGTAGCGCATGGGTAGGTTGCGATAACTGCGCAGTTGCGTTTTATACATAAGTATATGAAAAGGGCAGTTCATGGGTTTGACGACGTACTGTATGTCATCGATTTCCATGGGCGAGTACATGTTTTCACGATAGAAATTCCAGTGGCCGCTCGTCTCCCAGAGATGCACCTTTGCGATATGCGGAGAATAGACGATGTCGTAACCGCGCCGCCGGTGTTCAAGCTTCCAGAAATCCTCTATCATTTGCCTGACAGTTGCTCCCTTCGGATGCCAGTAAGCCAGGCCGGGGCCCGCTTCCTCGTGCAGGCTGAACAGGTCGAGCTCTTTGCCGAGCTTCCTGTGATCTCGCTTTGCAGCTTCGGCTAACTTTTTCAGATGATCTTCCAGGTCAACGCTCCTGGTGAAGGCCACCCCGTATATCCGCTGCAGCATGGGCCTTTTCTCATCGCCCCGCCAGTAAGCGCCCGCCACGCTGACCAGTTTGAACGCCTTTACATCACCGGTGGTTTTAACATGCGGTCCGCGGCAGAGATCGGTGAAATTGCCCTGCCTGTAGATGGTAACCTTGTCGGCGCCCAGGTCCTTTATCAGCTCGATCTTATAAGGTTGATCGGCAAAAAGTTTATTCGCCTCATTTATACTTATCTCTTCGGATGAAAACGGCAGGTTGGCAGCGATTATCTCCCTCATCCGGGCTTCGACGGCCGGCAGGTCTTCCGCGCCGAGCGGCCGGGGCAGGTCGAAATCATAGTAGAACCCATCCTCGATAGCAGGCCCTATGCCGAACTTGGCTTCAGGAAACAGTGATTGGACCGCCTCAGCCATAATATGGCTGGCCGAATGACGCAGCGCCTCCAGTTTCTGGGATTTATCTTCCTTAGCCATGTAAATTACTCCCTAGTATCCAAATAAAAACCTCACGCATATGATTGCGGGAGGTCGATGAGACGATCAGGTTAATACGGCGTACCGCAAGTGTCAGATGATTATAGCAGCCGGCATGTGCTCACGCAAATGTGCCATATGACTGTTTTCATGTTTTCAGTCTCTCAGCAATCTATCGATATCGACGTTCTCTTTAACCAGTCTCTGCATCAGGGCGATCTCCTCAGTATCCTTCGCGGTGATCAGGGGGGTCAGGGATTCAATCTGTTTGGCCGTTTCATATACTCCAACCGGCACCATCAATACCGGAATATCTTTTTCGTCAGCCTTATCCAGGATATTGCGGGGCGGCTGAATATTATTAGTGATAACTACAGCCGCCGTGCATTTGTCTTCGAAGGATGCCAGCAGCATGTCGGAACGGTCGCCGCTGGTTACCACCAGCTTATGCTCCCTGTGAAACTTAGCATCCGCATAGGCTGAATCAACAGAAGCAGCGCCCACAAAAACATTGTTTACCCTGCGGTTCAATCCGTTCTTGCCTGCCACCACTTTCGCCAGCAAGTATTGAGACAGGTATTCCATGGAAAAGAAGGTCAGCTCCGCCTGATAGGGTATTATCCCGAGGATATCGATACCCGCTTTCTGCATCATCGGAACATAAACCGTATTAAAATCCTCCACGTTGCGGACTTTATTAATAATCACGCCTCTGAAATCGATGCCGTTGAAGTAAAGGAACTTTTTAATAAAAATCACGTTGTCCACAATGTAGTTTTCCTCACCGCCCACCACTATCACCAGCCTTCCCCCGAGATATCTGGCCAGCGATAGAACGTTCAAGTAGAAGGAGATGCCGAATTCAATATCCTTGCCTCCTTCGACAAAGAGCATGTCTTTGCTCTGGCTGACATCTCTCGCCATAGCCAGCACCCGGTTTTTCGTCCCCTCTTCGTCATATTTGAACCGCATCTTCAGGTGTTCAAATCCAACCGTTATGTCCTCCGGGCCTTGAGTCATGCCGAATATATTGGTCAGCAGGGCGGCATCATAGTCCCACACCCTCTTTTTACGGTAAACCAGACGGTCGCCCAGAGGCTTAATGTAAGCGAATGATTTACCGGTCGCCTTAGCCAGTCCGATTATCAGACTGGTCTTGCCGGCATTGCCGTCCATCGATCCCACTATCAGGCTTTTCATACATTTACCTCCTGCCGGTAAGCGATATGCCCATATCCGCAGCCCTCAATCCCAAACCACATGTGAAGCCGATACGGCCTGTATCACGCTACTATATCAGTCCTTGATCCAGTCAGGCTGGATAGTGCTGATCAGCAGTCCACCGTCTATAACCATCTCGGTGCCCGTAGTGTAGTTTGAAGCCGGCGAAGCGAAGTAAACGGCGGCCCCGGCGATCTCATCGGGATCCCCGATGCGGCCAGATGGGAGCATGCCGGCCACCATATCGTGCGTCTTTTTTGCGTCCTCCGGTGGAAGATGAGCCCAGTGCGAATTCATCATCTTGGTTTCAATGGGGCCTGGGGCGATCGTATTAACCTGGATATTGTCGGCAATTAACTCGGCTGCAAAAGCTTTGGTTATCATGCGTGCTCCCGCTTTGGATATGGAGTATACACTGACTGCCGGCTCGGGTTTGAAGCCGTCTACGGAAGCTATGTTAATGATCTTGCCGCCTCCCTGCTTCTTCATTATATTGGCAACGGCCTGACTGGTAAAATACATGCCTTTGAGGTTGACGTTCATGATCGTTTCCCAGAGGCGTTCGTCCGACTCAAGCACGCTGGCCATGGCAGGGCTGGCGCCCGCGTTGTTCACCAGTATGTCGATGCGGCCACCCAGTTTTTCCATGGCGGTAGCCACCATCATCTGGATCTCTTCCATTTTCCCCAGATGCGCCTGGATGGGATAGGCCTCACCTCCAAATTTCTTGATCTCAGCGGCAGTTGATTCGAGGTCAGCTATCTTACGACTGGTGATCGCTACTTTGGCCCCCGCTTTAGCGAAGCCGACAGCTATCGCCTTGCCGATACCGCGGCCACCGCCTGTAACTATAGCTGTTTTGCCCTTCAGAGAAAATTGACTGAGCTCAAACACAAGATTACCCTCCTGATATGCTGATTTATATAATAATCGGCTGTTTGCCGACAGCAAATGATAAGGCAACCGGCCTTTATTTTCAACGCAGGCCGAGTAATAATCAGGGACCGGACACACCGGCAGCGATTGCCGTTGGCCAGTGTCCAACCTGACGATATAATCCCTGGCAGCCGGGGATTCCAGCCTGCCCACCTGCATATCGGCGCCGAGAATACTATGTTCAGGCTTTTTCTGATATGCTACATATAGAAATATTTCATCACCAATTTTATCTACCTATTTTAAAGGATCCGCGACCCGGTTATTTTGGAGGAGGATCATGAGATTGATTCATTTCATCGCGAGGCTGCTACCGGTTCTGTTCCTTACTTCAAGCTTGATATTACCTGCCATACCCGTATCTGCCGACGGCGCCCGCCCCGAGGGCAACTGGAGCGGGACATGGCATACCACGTGGACCATCATGGAATACGGGACCATCAACTCCTACGATCTTGATATGGTGTTCACACAGTCGGGAAGCCAGGTGACGGGCACCTCCGATTACTACGGATGGCAATTGACCGGCACTACTTCAGGTAATAACCTTACCGGGACATGGTCCAACACCTGGAATAACCCGAACCAGCATCCGCATATCAATGGCCAGGTCAAGCTTACGCTGAACAGTTCGTCCACTTCTTTCTCAGGTTTAATGATAGGGCAATATCACTATGGGCAGTGGGACGACAGGTTCACGGTAACCGGCGCCAGGTCGGGCTCCGTTACCCCACAACCGGTCACACCCACACCTACTCCACCTCCATACGTTCCACCGACGCCCGATACTCAACCCAATGTTATCCCTACTCCCTACGTTCCACCTACCCCCACCCCCATCACCCCATCCACAACCTCATGCCAGTTCACCGGCGTATGGGATACCGACTTCGGCGACCTGACGCTGAAACAGGACGGCAGCAGTCTTACAGGCAACTATACTTATCAGGGGGGCAGGATAGTCGGGACTGTAGACGGATTAACCGCCACAGGCACCTGGTCGGAGGCAGACAGCTACCAACCGCCACGAGATGCCGGCGATTTCACTTTTACCCTGCAGCGCGGCTGCAAATCATTTGATGGGCAGTGGAGATACGGGTCCTGCGACTGGGACGGAGATATCATAGGAACCAGGACAGGTCAACCCACACCCACACCCACACCCACACCACCTCCAACTCCAACTCCAACTCCAACTCCTACTCCTACTCCGGTATCAGGCCCCTGGGCCGGAACCTGGGCAACCGAGTGGGGCGACATGGTCTTGTCCCAGAGTGGGAACCAGGTTTCAGGCACATATTCGCATGACGATGGTAAAATCAGCGGCACCGTGACGGGAGATACATTTAAAGGTTGGTGGTCCGAATCGCCCGATTACAGCCCTCCCAATAACGCAGGAGATGTTGAGCTGACTATAGGCCCCGAGCACCAGACGATCACGGGCCGCTGGCGCTACGGTTCCTCCGGAAGCTGGTACGAGAACGACTGGTCCGGCACACGCAAAGGTCTAAAAATGATACAACCCCAGGCTGAACCATCGGCGCCCTGCGACTGGACCGGCACCTGGGATTTCGATTGGTCGAGAGAGCTTCAGTTGACGCAATCGGGCAACAGGGTCGCCGGATCATTCAAACCTTCAGGCTGGAACTATACCGGGTACATCGAGGGTACACTTTCTGGTAGCACGCTCAGCGGTACCTGGGTCGAAAAAGATCAGACAGGTAAAATCGAGTGGACCATGTCAGGTGACTGCAACTCCTTCACAGGCCGCTACACCCACAGCATGTCGGCGGCTTCAAGCTGGTACCCCTTGCATAAACCGGGAACCAGAATCGGCCAGCCTCAGCCACAGCCGGAACCGGATAATCAGCCATCACCTCAGCCGGTCAACTTCAGCTGGGCCGGAACGTGGAATACGGACTGGGGGACGATGGAGATATCTGTATCCGGCGCTTCAGCCACCGGCACATACACTATCAATAACGGCAAATTGAACGGGACTATCAACGGCCGCAACTTCAGCGGAACCTGGTCAAGGTCGCCATCGTATAAGACGCCCAAAGACGCCGGCGCCTTCCTGTTCGTCATGTCTGAAGATGGGAATTCGTTCAAGGGTGACTGGAAATATTCCGACTGCTCCTGGATGGGACCCTGGGATGGCGAGATGGAGGGATCGGATGAAATAATACCGCCTGCCAACCAGAAACCCGTGGCGCAGTTTACGGTTATACCGCAATCCCCCACCACTGCCGATACTATTGTCATAAGCAGTCAGTCTTATGACCCGGATGGAGACAGCCTTTCCTATGCCTGGTCGATTGATGGATCGCAATTACCACAGTATAACAACATGGTCTACTGCATATTCCCCGGTCAGGCCGCCGGTTACCACACTGCCGTGCTGACAACATCAGACGGCAAGGGCGGTGTGGCCACGGCCCAGACTCAATATTTTGTGGACTCTTTTGAGCCGCCACAGCCTACTCCACCTCAACCGACGCCGGACAGCAACCAGCCACCCACAGCATATTTCACCGTCACGCCACCATCGCCGCAAACGACCAGCAACATCGTGGCCAGCAGCCAATCCTCGGATCCGGACGGTGATACGCTGACCCATGCCTGGATGATTGACAATATAGCTATAGCGCAGTATGCCAACCAGCCTTACTGCATTTATCAGAATCCGCCGGCGGGGACGCACACAATGAGTCTACAGGTAACCGACAGCACCGGGTCATCGAATTTCTATCAGATGCAGATAACGGTTACGCAGGCGCCGCAACCAGAACCAGGCCCGCAGCCTGTTCCCGGCGCCAATAATCCTCCCAGGGCCGCCTTTACCTTCGATCCACCTCAACCGCAGGTCGGACAGACTGTTCAGGTGATCAGCCAGTCAACGGATGCCGACGGCGACAGGCTGAGCTACTCCTGGTACCTCGATGGCGACCTGCTATCCCAGTACACGGGCCAGTCACAATGGAAATGGAAGATCCCGTCGGGCGGGCACGTTATGCAGCTCGAGGTGCAGGACGGCAGGGGCGGCAAAGATACCATCTCGCGTAAGATTAAAGGATCGGACGCCGACGGCTCAGGTAACAAAATAGGGCCATTCAGCTGCTTCATCGCCACTGCTGCTTACGGCAGCCAGACAGCGGCCGAACTCGATACGCTGCGTTCCTTCCGCGACCATATTCTGCTAAAGAGCGAATTGGGACGTTGGGCTGTGGATACTTATTACCGCTGCAGCCCTCCCCTGGCGGAATATATCGCCACCCACGAAGAGATGCGGACTATGGTCAGGGAAAGGCTGCTTGATCCCATGGTCAGTGTGCTCAAGAATACACGCAGCCTGTGGGACAAAGATTAGATTAAACTGTGCTGAAACAAATGATCAACGTGCCTGTGCTATCGCAGGCGCCGGTATATGCGTCAGGATTGCAGATGTGTATCTGTCTTATTCCTGCCTGACAGCACGTCGACCCATTTCTGCATCTTCGGCCAGTGTGAGAAGCTCTGCCTGCGCCTGTATCCCATGAGCGCTGCCTGCCCGGCAGACACACACGCCATATAGTACGGATACTGCGTGATCAACAGGAATATCGTAACCATGGTCATCCCGATGATCACGCACCAGGGAGTCTCCCTGATGAAGATAAAGAGGAGACCGAAAGAAGCAGCAATGATTACAGGCCCCTGCCACCCGGTCAGCGCCAGCCATGTGCCGTAGACCACCGCCACACCGGTTCCCCCGTTGAACCGCAGGAAGGGTGAAAAAATATTGCCCACCAGCGGCGCCAGCGCCACCGGTAACATAGCCAGCCCTGTCACTTGTGAGACCTGCTGGGAAAGCCACACCGGCAAAGCCGCTTTGAAAGCGTCCAGCAGTATCGCGAGGACATACAACACGGGCCCGCCGGCATTAAAAACATTTGTGGCGCCCGGGTTGCCGTCACCGTAACGTCTGATATCTTTGCGCACAAACACGCGGCCCACCCAGTAGGAAAAAGGCAGGCACCCCAGTATCAGCCCGACCATAGTCCAGATGGCTACTTCCACGGTCCACCCCATGACACCATAAGCATAATATAATAACCGGCATTTTCCAATCGGTTCAAGAAAAAAGCTGATACATCAAGCAGGGAATTATACGGGCATAGCTACCTCGGCGCCCGCATATACTATGCTAAGCAATGTAGTTATTTGCTTGTTTCCAATAACCCCATGGAGCGGTCCACATCACGGGCGCGCTGGTAGTCGGCGTTAAAGTGCCGGCAGGCCCACAACAGCCCCAGCGAAGAGGCAATACCGATTGCGCAGATTACTATATAGGCGTTCTGTATGCCCGCCACATCGGAGACCGCCCCCATAATGATGGGCCCCCACATTCCACCCAGGAAGTATCCGGCAAACATATACAGGCCCCAGGCCGTAGCCCGTCGGTAGATGGGCACGATCTCCTGCACCGTATTAAGTTGAGCCGAGACTCCGAAGGGGATGAAGAAAGCGCCGGCCACAAATATCGGCAGAGATCCCAGATAGGCGCCTGCCGCCATGAGTAATGAGCATGCCCACAATCCTGCTATCATAACAATAACTTTGTTGCGCGGATTATGGCGCGAGACACGGTCTGCCACCCATCCACCCAGCGGCATGGAGATCACTGCCAGCAGAGCTATACCTGAAGAGGCTGTGGAAGCCACGGCATTGTCCATTCCCATATTCCGGTTAAGCAGTACCGTCAGCCAGGGTATTGATCCCTGCTGTAAACACATCGACAGGGCCACAGAGACATAAAGTATGGGCAACGTCCTGATACTGAGCATCTCCTTAAGAGTTGTGGTTAAAGCCGTTTTCCCTCCGCCGGCTTTTTGCAGCGTATCCTTATGGATTTTGTAGTCCGGCAGGAACCAGGCCAGTATGCCGAAGATGACGCCCGGTGCCGCCAGCGCCCAGAAGGCCGCCTGCCATCCATAATCCTTGCTTACCCAACCACCAACCAGGAAGCCGACGGCGGAACCGAGGGGTATTGCCGCGGCCCAGATGCCAGTAACAAAAGCCCGCCTGGCCTTTTTCACCATGCCGACTATGAGGGCCATGCCGCCTGAAACGAAGCCGGCCTCGCCGATTCCAACTACAGCACGCGTTGTTACCAATTGCCCGAAGTTGACGCAGAATCCTGAGCATATGCTGGCCAGGCTCCAGACAACAGAGATGATGGAGACCAGCTTGGCGCGCCTCCAGCGGTCCATCAGGTATGAAAGAGGCAGGGCGAAAACAGCAACGCCGATCAGCACCACCGACATCAGCCAGCCTATCTCGGTGTCGCTTAAACCCAGGCTGGATTTAAGAGCGGGGGTAATTGGGCCTATGACCGAACGTAAAGCGTAGTCCATCATATAAAGGATAAACAGGACTACGATGGTATAACCTACCTTCCAGCGCGATACTTTAATTAAGACGTCCTGATCTTCCTGCCCGCTCTGCATGATGCCTCCTCAAACTTTCAGTATTTTGTCAGCGGCCGGTCTTTTCCGGCAAAAGGCTGGACACAACTATATATTTTTAGCAAATAGCTGTCAATTCAACCGGCACGTTTATTCTATCCATGTCAGACCGGCCGGGCTCCTGCGGATGCCGCGGGAGTATTTATACCTGGGATAACCCAGCACCATGGAGGCTAAAACCGTGTTGCCTTCAGGCACTTGGAACATCTTCTTCAACTCCGGATTCCTGTTGATAGGTGGCGGTATCAGGCCCACGGCGCACGCGCCGAGGCCGAGTGAGTGCGCGGCAAGCAACGCATACGCCAGCTCAATAAATATATCCTCATTCTGAACAGGGGCGTGGAAAAGGATCATGCACGGCGCTCCGCGGGCGATGGTATCTTCGGTGCCTGCCTTCAAAGCCGCCATCCTGACCTGCATGAGCGGCAGCACATGATCGACGAGCACCTGATATGTATCTTTTCCCACCATCTTCTCTAATACGGCCCTGGATTCCGCATTGGCCTGCATCTTGAGCAACATGTCGTACATTTCAGCCATCACAGGAACGGCCCGCCTGATCAGATCGCGATCATTCACCCCTGTCAGCTCGACGGTGAGCGGCGTGAATCCGGGAGGCGCAAACGTTACGGCCTGGACGATCTTCTCCAGCAGCTCACGCGGAACCGGCCTGTCCTGAAATTTTCGTATGGAGCGGCGTGAACTGATCAGATCTAAAAAAGTCTGTTGCCAGCTTTCCTTGCGCTGAGGCAGCTCGAAGAAATCCCTCTCATAGCTGAGACCTTCGATGAATATGGAACTGGTCGGGCAGGCGGCCATACACTGGCCGCAGTGGATGCACAGATGTATTCTGTCAGCCAGAAACCTGGCTTCATCGTCCGCCCTGATAATTCCAGCCGGGCAGATCTCGGCGCACAGATGGCATTTCTTACAGGTAGTTAAATCAACTGTGTGCGTAATCCGCTCCGGTGTCTTTCCGTCTCCGCAGGCGTTTATATTACTATGTGAATCCATTGATCTCCCCCCAGTATTATTTCCGGGCAGCAACTCATGCCGGTATTGCGTTAATCGTATTGCATATGGCACAAATTTATCAAATGCGCCACTTACGTGAGAAATGTCGCGCACAGCATTGATTTAATTGGCATTTTATGATACGTTGCTATTAGACTTATCTGGTTCACATTAGGGCTTATATCTAATCTTGAGATAGGAGAACTAATATGACGATTCGCAAGAAGGTTGATGACGGCGTGAGGAAAACGGCGGCTCCTTCCACCTACGCTAATCTGCAAACAGCGAGCAAATCACCCTTGTCCGTTAATGCGCCGGCGGAGAGCGGGGAGCGTGTGGACCAAATAAGGGAAATACTGTTCGGCGCACAGCGGCAGGAGTATGAGAGAAGGCTCACCCAGCTTGAAGAGCTCCTGGTCAAGAATATCACCGAACTGAGCAAAGAGACGGCCGCTAAATTTGCCAGCCTACAGCAGGAAAATGATAAGAAGTTCGCAAGGTTGGAGGAACTGCTGGTAAAAAATATCTCGGACATCAGCCGTGACACCGAGCGTAAAATCGATTTACATACGACTGACAATGAGAAGAGATTCAAGCAACTCGAACAACATCTCGATGAGGCCATCTCAGAGATGAAAAAGGAGACCGCCCGCCAGTTCAATCAACAGAAGAACGAATACAGTCAGATTTTCAGCAGTCTGGAGGAACGACTATCAAAAGCAGTTGCGGAGATTAATAAACGGTTGGATGCTGACATCGCATCGTTGACTAAACACATCGATACTGCCAGATCAGAATCAGCGCGCAGCCTTGAGCAACTCGACAGGCAAAAAATGGACCGTGTCTCCCTGGCAGAATTCCTGCATAATGCCGCAACAGGCATCGAAGGCAAAGAGCACAAGGCTGATGCCGGGGGTAAATAGACATGGCCGATATTTCAGCTGGCAATAAGGGAAGAGACGGCGTGCATGATTCCGATGAACTTAATTCCCTGCGCTCATTGATATTGGCTCCCGAGCAGTTCGAGATAAACGAACTGAAAGAAAGGATGGATGATCCCAAAATTCGTGCTGAGGAGCTGAGCAGGGTTATTGCCGAAGCTATAGTGATCAGAGCCTCCATAGACCGCAAACTGGCCACAGCCCTCCTGCCCACCATAGAGGAGGTTATCAGAGACTCGGTCAAACGCGACCCCAAGTTTTTAGCGGATTCCATATTCCCCATCATAGGTCCGGCTATCCGCAGGTCGATCGCGGAATCCCTGAGGGCCATGGTCGAATCCATGAGCAATACTCTGGAATATACTTTCAGCTGGCGGGGCATCCAATGGAGGCTGGAATCATTCAGAACGGGAAGGCCCTTTGCTGAAATTGTGCTCATGCACACATTGGTCTATCGCATGGAGCAGATTTTCCTGATTCATAGAGAAACCGGACTGGTGCTGCAACATGTAGCGGCTGAATCGGTTGACCTTAAAGACGCCGATATGGTATCTGCCATGCTGACGGCCATCCAGGATTTCGTAAATGATTCGTTTGCCGCCAGGGAGGATAGCTCCCTTCAGAACCTAAATATGGGCGAGTTGGCCATCTGGATCGAGCAGGGTCCCAGAACTGTCCTGGCATCCGTAATCAGGGGCAATCCGCCATCCGAGTTGAGGACTGTCCTGAAGGAAATCCTGGAAAACATCGAGTTCGAGTACAATTTGGCGCTGGAAGGTTTTAAGGGCGATGCCTCGCCCTTCGAACCGTGTAAACCGGATCTTATGTACTGTCTTACACAGGCTCAGAAAACCGATAATAGATCCAACAAAGCAGTAGCTGTTCCGGTTAAAAACAAGGGGAAGAAGAAGAGGCCGGAGAATGTAGTACTATTTATCTATATCGCGGCGGCTCTTTGTATAGTAATAATAATCGTCGGGTTTATTTTATCGATATTATGATGGGAACAGCGGACGCCGCTAATTTATGAATATCGGGGCGCCTGTTGAATTACAGTAAGGGAGACGAGACTTCATGATCCAGAAGAAAATATGCATGTTAGGTTCCTTCGCTGTCGGCAAGAGCAGTCTCGTCCGCCGCTTTGTGGAAAATATGTTCTCAGATAAATACATGACGACCATCGGCGTCAAAATAGAAAAGAAGGTCATCGAACTGAAGAACCAGAGCCTGACTCTTGTCATCTGGGATATCGCCGGAGAAAACGGCTTTCATCAGATTCAGGGCACCTATTTACGCGGCATGTCAGGCTACTTGCTCGTGGCAGACAAGACTCGCACCGGTACTCTCGATACCGCTATCAATATCCAGAAAACCGTTGGACAGGCTTTTCGCGATGTGCCGTTTGTCCTGCTTATGAATAAGATGGATCTCACCGGACAATGGGATGTACAGGAATCGGCAATCGATAAGCTGAGCCACGAAGGCTGGGATATCTTCAAAACCAGCGCCAAGACAGGGGAGAACGTCGAAGAAGCGTTCAACAGGCTGGCACTCAAGATGCTGTAAAAATGAGTACCACGTTTATTTGACTAAATGGACGACAATTTTTATTTTAAACTTCTGGATGCTCTTAATTTAGCCGTCCTTGAATACGTCCAAGACCGCTCCTTTAGATTGCTATCTTCCAGATCAAATTGGCTGCACTATTATTTTCCCGATTCCACTGCTGCCGATGCCGTCACACACCAGGACGAACTTGACTACCTGGGGAACTTTCTCACGGATGCGATACCTTTCTGGCATGAAGGGACCGCAACAAAAGTTGATTCCGGCATCTGGAGCGAGGTCATGCCGACTGGAGAAACCTGCTGGTTCGAAGCGAGCGCACGAAATCTGGACAACAGAAGAATTCTCATATTGAAAACACACGGCGCTGAATTCACCGGGGCACAGATGCGGGAACAGGCCGCTAAAGACAACCTCCTGGCATTTGAAGACCTGTTCAGAACCGAAAAAGATCTGGAAAAATACAGTTTTTTACTGGAATCCGAGGTAAATAAGCGAACCGCTGATTTACGGGAAAGGGTTAAGGAATTAAATTGTCTTTATGGAGTCTCCCGCCTTATCAGCGAGAAAATCACTTCGCTTGAAACCATCTACAGGGACGTGGTGAACCTGGTTCCGGACGGTTTCCAGCATCCCGATATCGCATGTGCCCGGCTGATTACCGATAACAATATATACGCAACGCCTAACTGGAAGGAAACGCCCTATATAATCGCCGGCACAATCAAAAGCCAGGACAAAGAGATCGGCCGTCTGGAAGTATGCTATCTCGAAGCAAGGGCGGAGAGCGCTGAATTGCTTTTCCTCCCGGAGGAACACAGCATGCTGGCAGCTGTATGCGAGCGCCTGGGCCAGGTTATAGCGCGCTATACCGCACAGCAAAACCTGCAGCAAAGTTACGAGGTACTGAACCAAACCTTTGAGCAGACAATACTGGCATTCAGCACCATTGTCGAGATAAAAGATCGCTATACGGCAGGGCACCAGATCCGTGTCGCCAGGATAGCGGAGAGCATCGCCAGGGAGATGAACCTGACCGATGAACAGGTCCGCGTAACCCATATCGCAGGGATTATTCACGATATCGGAAAGATATATGTGCCTGCCGACATACTCTCCCGGCCGGGCAGATTGAGTGACCTGGAATTCGAGATAATAAAGACCCATTCTCAATATGGCCATGATATTTTAAAGACGATTAATTTCCCGTGGCCGATTGCTCAAATTGTATTGCAGCACCATGAAAAGCTGGACGGTTCCGGTTATCCCAACAGACTGAAAGGAGATGAAATATTGCTGTACACGCGGATTCTGACAGTGGCTGATGTGGTTGAAGCTATGGCAGCCCATCGGCCTTACCGCGCCGCCCTGGGAATAGACAAAGCATTGGAAGAGATATCGAATAACAAAGAGAAGTCATACGATGCGGACGTCGTCGATGCCTGCGTCAGGCTTTTCAGGGAAAAGGGATTCAAACTCGATGAATAATCCAGGTTATAGTAATATTAATTTAAACATATGAGAAGTACGTTCACGGAGTAAAATTGTGCAAATAGCATCTGCACTAAGGGTTTGCTTATATAGATTACTCCCCGTCGTAATCTTTCTTGTTTTATTGATTTCCATCTGGGGCGGAGCAGTTGCAGCTGACGATTCAATAATCGTCAGGGTCGGTATATACGAAAATCAGCCTAAAATCTTCACCGATGATGCAGGGAAACCCGCCGGATTCTGGCCGGATATCATTGGCTACATCGCATCGCAGGAAGGGTGGACTCTTGAATACAGGCACGGCACATGGACCGAATGCCTGGAAATGCTGGAGAATAACGAGATCGATATCATGCCCGACGTCGCCTACACGGAGGAGCGCAACGATAAATATGCCTTTTCGCACGAAACGGTCTATATAAGCTGGTCCAGGGTATATACGCGAAAAGGCGTTGATATCAACTCAATCCTCGACCTGGAAGGAAAAACCATCGCAGTATTAAGGGGCAGCATCAACGTTGAAGGATCCGATGGAATAAAAGAGATCATTAAATCGTACAATATTAACTGCAAGTATACCGAGGTGGACAGCTATAACACAGTTTTTGAGCTCGTGGCAAAAGGTGAAGCCGACGCAGGAGTAACCAGCAAGGATTTCGGCTATCAACATGAAACGGATTACGGCCTCATTAAAACGCCTATCATCTTCCAGCCTGCGCTCCTCTATTTCGCTTTGACCAAAGACTCCGCATCGACTCCGTCTCTCATAGAGAAAATAGACCGCCGCGTGAAAGCTTTGAAGCAGGACAACGGCTCAATCTACTACCAGTCTCTGGATAAGTGGATGGCTGTTAAGTCGGCTGTAACACCCGTGCTTCCCGGCTGGGTTGTCTGGGTCCTGGCTTCCGTAGGAGGGCTTGTATTGCTGTTTGCCGGCGGCAGTTTTATCCTAAGGTCGCAGGTCAGGGCCAGGACGCGAGAACTCACGGATGAGGTCGCAGTCCGCAAACGGGCGGAGGAACAGCTGGCGAAATACAGATATCGCCTGGAGAAACTGGTCGAGGAAAGGACGGCCGAGCTTGAGCAGAAGTACCTTGAACTGGCAGTCGCCAACTGCGAGCTGCAGGATGCAAAGGAGGCGGCCGAGTCAGCCGACCGGGTCAAATCAGCTTTTCTCGCCACCATGTCTCACGAGTTACGTACACCGCTCAATTCAATTATCGGTTTCACAGGGATACTTCAGCAGGAACTGGTCGGCCCTCTGAATGAGGAACAGAAGAAGCAGATGGGTATGGTGCGCAATAGCTCTGCGCACCTGCTTAATCTGATCAACGATGTGCTGGACATTTCCAAGATAGAGGCAGGTCAATTAACAGTCTCACGGGAGCCCTGCAATATGCGCGCGGCCATCGATAAAGTCACAGGAAGCATGCAGCCGCTGGCCGATAAAAAAGGGATTGCCCTGGAGGTGGAGCTATCTCCCGAGGTTGGAACGATCACCAGCGACCAGAGGCGCGTGGAACAGGTGATCTACAACCTCATGAGCAATGCTATCAAGTTCACAGAGCATGGATATGTCCGCGTGAAATGTTCTCTTGAAAACGGAGAGATACTAACCCGTGTTATCGATACGGGTATGGGAATCAAGGATCAGGATATGGAGAATCTGTTCAAACCTTTCTATCAGGTCGACAGCGGTCTGGTCAGACAGCACGAAGGCACCGGGCTGGGGCTATCGATCTGCAGCAAAATCCTGGAACTCCTGGGTGGGAGGATCTGGGTCGAGAGCGAATGGGGCAAGGGCAGCACATTCAGTTTTGCCCTGCCCGTGTAGAGGTAATTATGAGTAAAGGAACAGTACTTTATATCGAGGACAACGAACAGAATTTCTACCTTGTGAACGTATTACTGAAAACAAAGGATTACCGGGTTCTGTGGGCCCATGATGGTCGGGAGGGCATAGAAAAGGCTCTTGAATTAAGGCCGGACCTCATCCTGCTGGATATCCAGCTGCCGGTCATGGACGGCTACGAAGTAGCA
>Ga0172380_10002932_pt1 | contig 24782 bp, 27 predicted proteins | sample Leawe162metaG_FD_119747 | JGI IMG/M metagenome (GOLD analysis project Ga0172380, IMG submission 119747) | Leachate microbial communities from a municipal landfill in Southern Ontario, Canada - Leachate well 162 metaG | ecosystem: Engineered > Solid waste > Landfill > Unclassified | place...
GGGCATCACTGCAGCTAGCATCGGTGCCGTCTTGCAGGCCAAAGGTGCTGCCGTTTCAATTCAAAAATGTGACCCGTATCTCAATGTAGATGCGGGTTTACTTAATCCTAAGGAACACGGCGAATGCTTTGTCACCAAAGACGGGGCGGAAACTGACCTCGATCTGGGCCACTACGAGCGCTTCCTCGATATCGAGCTCACCCAAAAGAATGCCACCCTGGCTGGGCGGCTACTGACCAACCTTATCGCTGATGAGCGCGCGGGCAAGATGCAGGGTAAGACCGTGCAGCTGGTGCCGCACCTCACAATGGCGATCCAAAAATCGATCCTTATTGCCGGTGATGGTAGCGACGTACACATCGTCGAGATCGGCGGCACGGTGGGGGACTACGAAGGGCTGAGCTTTGTCGAGGCCATCCGTGAGTTTGCCATGAAAGTTGGCCGCGAAAACTGTATGTACATTCACGTGGTGTATGTGCCGTTTATTGGTACCAGTAAAGAGTTTAAGAGTAAGCCGGCTCAAAATGCCCTCAATGACCTGCGTGGCTTTGGAATTGTGCCTGACGCCGTGGTGGTACGCACTGACGACCCGGCGCCGCAGTCGATCGCCCGCAAGATTGCGCTATTTGGCGGTCTCAACGAGCGCTCGGTGCTGATGATGCCCAATGTCGACACGGTCTTTCGTATCCCGCAGGTGATCGCCAGCTCGCCTCTAAACGAACTACTGACGGAGTTTACGGGTAACACCACAAGGCCAGATCTATCTAAGTGGGAGACGGTGATTGCGCACCAGAGTGCAACACCCAAAAAGACGGTGTCTATTGGCCTGGTGGCTAAATACATCGATAATGAAGACACCTACATCTCGGTGCTCGAGGCATTGAAAGCTGCCGCATGGAACGAAGAAGTTGGCCTAAAAATTAAATGGATCAATGCCGAGACAGCTACGCACGATGACTTTGCGTCGGTCGATGGACTCGTGGTGCCAGGCGGGTTTGGTGAGCGCGGCGTGGAAGGCAAGATTGCCGCCGCAACCTACGCGCTGGAACACAAAAAACCATATCTTGGCCTCTGTCTGGGTCTGCAGGTAGCAGTGATTGCCGCAGCGCGAAAAGCGGGCCTCAAGGACGCCAACAGTACCGAGTTCAATCCGAAAACGAAACACGATGTGGTGTACATTATGGAAGGTCAGCAGGGCAAGGAATCGACTGGTGGCACATTGCGGCTAGGTGATTATCCTGCGATACTAACTGCGGAATCGAAGGTAGCTGAACTCTACGGCGACACCCAGATTGTGGAACGCCACCGCCACCGCTACGAAGTGAACCAAAAATTTATTAACGAAATTGAACAAGGCGGACTCACTATCACTGGCACCTCGCCCGACGGAAAGCTCGTCGAGTTTATCGAGGCCAAAGACCACCTATACTTTGTCGCCACCCAGGCTCACCCAGAGTTTAAGAGCCGACCGTTCAAGGCTCATCCGCTGTTTGTCGGACTGCTAGAATCCGTCAAAAATCGCTAGTAGACGCGGGCGTAATTTCTCGTATTGGTAGAGTTGGAATACAGCTCTACCATTGAGCCAGCACCTGTATTGCAGCCTGAGCCACTCAATTGCTCGACGACGGTCTGTGTGGGGGCAGGATCGATGAAGCGCGTCATGACGACGCGGCGAGTATCATTTACATTTGTGCAGGGCGCAATCAGGTAGTCACTCCCCGCGCTAGACCCTACTAGGTAGCCAGCACTTTCTAAGACCGTCTTCATAGAGACCGATGTGCCGGCATAGACACTATTGAATGATCCAATCCACGCTCCTGTAGACCCAGCGATATCACCAGCGAGGTTACCTTTTTCCGCTGCGTAGAGTCTGATTGCCTTGCCGACAGCATCAACTTGCGCCTGCTGGGAGGTACGTTTCGCGCGGTCTTGGATGCCGTTATACGCCACAACCGTAATCGCCGCCAGAATACCAATCACCACAATGACGATTAGTAGCTCGACAATGGTGAATCCGCTCGTGCTTTTTCTCATGTGTTTAGCGTAGCACTTCGTACTTGCAAGTAGCAAGGTAGCGGTCATTTCTAGCGGGTGATGACATAGTCGTATTCATTTGCTGTATTGTTTATGGTGGCACAACTAGGAATGCCGTCGTCTGCTAGGTCACTCTCCTCTAACTCGGCGGCTATTCTATAATTATTGCCGAATCGCTGATAGATGTAGTCCTGGTATGTTCCGGCTAATGTAGGGTCTTGGGGCATCTTATTGTTCATGTAGGGCTTTAGGGCGTTTAGCAGTTGAGGGTAGGCAGGATTCGAGAGTTGAGTACACCAGGTAGTGTTTCCTACCGGCGGCAGCTCGCTATTGTCTGTTTTAAATAGCTCCACCGCTTTGGCGATCGCTGCAATATCGTTCTTTCTAATTGTATCCCGGGTTCGTGTCTGGAGGCCACTGTACGCGACAATCGTAATTGCTGCCAGAATACCAATTACGACAATCACGATGAGGAGCTCCACGATAGTAAACCCATGACGCTTATGCATGATTTAAGTTTAACACACGTTAATCGAGCGTAATGCGGCACTGGATAACGGTACCGTAGGTATATTTGCCACCGCCAGCGTCGCAGAGCGTGCTAGCACCAGCAAGGTGGTAGCGGATCATTTTTTCTGAATAGTTCCAGTTGGCGCCCGCTACGACCTGGCCCGTTGATAGGGTGAGGTTCTTGGTGCTGAGAGCGGGCAGTGACCCAACACTAGTCAGGGCAGTATTGAATGAGCTGGAATTAATTGCCGATGGGGTAACGCCATCGCTTCCAGTCATGCAGGTATCATTGACATAGCCCGTGCCTATACAAGCTAATCCATTAACAGGATAGTCGCCATTAATAGTCTTGTATGCGAGGAGCAGTTTGACTGCCTGATTGACACCGGCCACCGTCTTGGCATTCTCAGCTCGGGTTTGGACACCGTTATATGCTACAATTGCTATCGCTGCGAGGATGCCGATCACGACGATGACAATAAGTAATTCGACAATCGTGAAACCGCTAGAGGTTTTTCTCATAGGTTTATTCTATCACGAAGAGGGGTGGCATCTTATCTTGTAATAGTGATTTGAGGGTTTCGATAGCAGGTATCGCTTGTATAGTTTGACGGCGATGAGCTGATAGTGAATCTGATATACGCGACGTTTGGTCCTGTCTGTGGTCCCCACTGATGGGTCGTCCAGGTGGATAGATTCACGGCTTGTGCATTACCATTACCTATGTAGTTAGACGTATTATAGGCATAGCTTGTACCATCGAAACCGTAATAGTCTGAGTGATAGAGAGCTCCAGATTGGGGAGTAAAGGAAGGCGAGGGTTGGGTAGCATACACGTCTACTATAAGCCGAGAGGTTAGTGATCCCTCGACTCGGACGAGGGGAGAGATAGCATTTCCGGCGGTTGAGCTTGCGCAGAGTTGTCCTGAGCTGCTGTTATATGTGATGCCGCCAGAAAGAGTCCACGATGCAAACCCTGCCACAAGATTGGTGCCGGCGGGGATTGGAGGAATACTACCGCCTATTGGTGTACCAGTCGTCGGAGCAGGGCACAGTGAATCTTTGACGCTACCGCTGCTGCTCACAGAGGCCGTCATGTTCGCGGATCCGTAGCCATTGATACAAAATTGGTTTGCGGGATCGCTGGATACGGTAAGGGATAAAACAACACCAGGAGAGGTTTTGATGTCTGAGGGGAATGACGACGGGTAGGAGCCGTCTTCGGCTCTAGCCAGCTGCATTTTCTTAGCAGCACTTGCGAGGTCACTTTGGAGAGCTGCTCGCTGGGCGCGGTCCCGAATGCCGCTATAAGCCACAATTGCGATCGCAGCAAGTAACCCGATGACCACGATGACGATAAGAAGCTCAACGATGGTGAAGCCTCGTCTATATCTGCTTTGCCGCATCGAATCGATCATAATATCTATGTTCCCGTCGGGTGGTTGAGGTTTGAGAAAACAGCCATATTGCTGCCTTGGATCCAGCCAGCAGTCACGACTCCACTGACACTACAGTTCAGCGTACGAGCATCTGATGGCATCGTGGCCGTTCCGCCTTCCCAGCCGTAGGCCATGAGTACATAGAATGGTTCGGGGCACGAGCCGATACCATTGGCGCCGTAGGCTATGTAGATAAAGTAGTGTGAGTTATCGTTGATAGGATCGATTATGCTTCGTGTCACAAAGCCGGACAGGCGAAGGTTGCGGAGCCACGAGTCATCGGTGGCAACGCTATAGTCATAGGCCGTACTATAGGCTGGCGTAAAACCCGCAGGTTGGTTGGTGCCAATGCCTACGTATGGCGGGTATATACCATTGGCGGCACGATATAGTTCCAGCCCTTTCTGGATAGAGCGTATTGCTTCTACCCGGCTTGAAGTTCGAGCGCGTTGCTGCACGCCACTATAAATTGTGACAGTAATCGCTGCCAGGATGCCAATCACAACAATCACTATCAGGAGTTCGACAATCGTGAAACCGCTCTTGGTTTTTAGCATAACCTCATTCTACCACAGATGAGACATTGAAATTTCTTCGCGCTTATGCTACTGTTTTGGTAAAGAAAGTAAACACAAATATGGCAGAAGAAACATACGAACTCGAAGAATTTGTCGGCGCCAATCACGACGACATGAGCGTGCTCAACTACCTTTTACAAACCGTAAAGGGTATCCGTACCGTCGCTGGCGGGCCAATGGATCTTGCCACCGCCGAAGAAGACGCCGAGTACTGATTCGTCTCTGTTATATACGTACGATGTACGTATATAGTACTGCCTCGCTCGGTATATATAAGCGAGCTTTTATATACTCTCACTTCGTTGTACTATAATAGACCTGATGGAACAACTACTACATTCTACTGTATCTGCGCTTTTTGGCGTGGAAGCCGATATAAAACTAACGCGCCCCGACCCGCAATTTGGCGACTTTGCCACTAATGTGGCGATGCAACTTGCAAAGCAGTTGGGCAAAAATCCCCGTGATATCGCCGAAGAACTTGCCGCAAAACTGCGCGAGAGTGGCGAATTTAGCGAGGTGACGATTGCTGGGCCAGGGTTTATTAACCTACGCGTGAAAGACGCAGCACTAACTGCAGAGCTCGTGGCGATGACCGACGGCTCAGCAAGTTATGGAACGTCGCATCTCTATGACAACAAAGTCGTTGTGACCGAGTACTCAGATCCAAACCCGTTTAAGGTGCTACACGTTGGGCATTTTTATACCAGCGTGATTGGTGATGCGATCTCAAACCTGATCGAACACGCTGGTGGGGAAGTCCACCGCGTCAACTTTGGTGGGGACGTGGGACTGCACGTCGGTAAGACCATGTGGGCGATCATGAAAGATCTGAGTGAGAACCCGAATAAGCTTGAAGAGCTAGGCGAGCACGAGCGTTCCGAGTGGATGGCGCAGTGTTATGTCATTGGGACCAACGCCTACGAAGACGACGTAGTGGCCAAACAAGAGATCATTACGCTGAATAAAAAAGTGTATCAACTGCACACGGATGACGACCACGAATCAGACTTCGCCAAAGTATATTGGCAGTGCCGCCAGTGGAGCTATGATTATTTTGATGCGTTTTATGCCCGTATCGGGACGAAGTTTGAAAAGTATTACCCAGAGAGCGAAACGGCTCCAATTGGCCTCAAGACAGTGCTGGAGCAAAAAGCCAATGGGGTCTATAAAGACAGCAACGGCGCAGTCATCTTTGAAGGCGAGCCCTATGGCCTGCATACCCGCGTGTTTGTAAATGCCGAGGGTCTACCGACCTATGAAGCCAAAGACGTCGGGCTGAGTATCAAGAAATGGGACGACTATCACTTTGATGAATCCGTCATTATTACCGGCAACGACATCACTGAATACATGAAAGTAGTCTTAAAGAGCATCGAGCAGTTCAAGCCTGAGCTATCCTCGCGCACCAAGCATTTTACACACGGCAACGTGAAGCTAGCGGGTAATGCCAAGATGAGCAGCCGTAAGGGCAACTTCCTGCGTGCTGTGGATGTACTAGCTATTGCGGCTGATGAAAATGAAGCCGTGCAGGGTAACCGGGATGATGCCCCAGTACTGGGTGCTATCAAATATGCTTTTTTGAAGAACCGTATCGGTGCCGATACTATCTTTGAGCCCAAAGAATCGGTCAGCCTGCAGGGGAATAGCGGGCCGTACCTGCAATACGCTTTGGCACGAGCTGTTTCGATCATTCAAAAGCACTCAGGTGACATGTCGGATGTGCCCGAGGCAGTGCAGTACGATCAATACGAACGTAGCCTTCTGTTTAAACTAACTGAGTATAAGGACGTCATCGAGCAAGCCACCCAAGAGCTCGCGCCGCATCTTATTTGTACGTATCTCTATGAACTGGCTCAGACGTTTAACCGCTTTTACGAGAAGAGCCGCGTGATTGGTGACGAGCGGGAAGCCATTCGAGCCCAGGTCGTGAAGGCGTATGCAACGATACTACGCAGCGGGCTGACGGTACTCGGTATTCCAACACCCGATCGAATGTAGGCTTGCACCTCTGAGCGGTAAGGTGTAGAATCGTCGTAGGCTATGAAGACGATTACACACAACCAGAATCTCATTCGCGACATTCTGTTTGACGTGCCCTCGGCGACGTAGTTTAGTTTCAACCGAAAATTCAACAGCGCCGAGGGAATCAACCACCTCGGCGATTTTGTTGCTTCGGCTCGAAATGTCCTCACGCAGAAGGCGGGACTGCGGTCCGGTTTTCTGAGTACCTACCAGGAGAAGGTGGCAAATGCCAATAGTGTTAAGAAAGACATCCGACGTGCTCTACAGGAGAGCGCGGAAGGTCGCCTTGAGGCTGGCTCGCTTGATGGCTTGAAAGAGCTGATCGGCGCGGGCTGTGCACCTCTACTTTGTTCGCACTGCTGAGCTCCATGCGACAGCACCGAGAGCTCCGTGTGTTCAATCTCCAGAATAGTAACGCCTACATCCAGGCGTGAACTTCTCCCTCACCGGGGGGCGGCCAAAGCGGCAAACATCCGCAGGCCGCCCCTCGGGGCAACAACTTAAACGATAGAAATGGTATAATCTTCCTTAGATAAGGGAGATTTTTTATGGCCAAGACCACGGCACTAGCAAAAGAGAAGGCAAAAGAGCGCGCAGCGCAGTTGCGGGGGACTAGCACCAAGCACGCCAGCGGCTTTGTAGAATTTATCCGTACCCAAGGTGTAGTGGGGTTGGCGATCGGGCTTGCCATCGGAACAGCAGCTGGCGACACTGTCCGAAAGCTAGTCGAAGGCTTTATTACGCCAATTGTGCAGTTTATCGTGGGGTCACGCGACGGTCTCGAGACCGCGACCTGGCACACCGAACTGTTCGGCCGCACGGCCGACTTTAAGTGGGGAGCGTTTGTTTCCTCGGCCATTGCATTGCTCGCAACGGCATTGGTCGTTTACTGGGTCATTCATGTGCTGAAACTCGACCGCCTCGATAAAAAGAAAGAATAGCCGCGTGCCGAAGATTGAAAAATCAGACGAAGACTGGAAAAAGGAACTCACTGATGAGCAGTACCGGATCTTACGCGAAAAGGGGACCGAAGCGCCATTTAGCGGCGAGTACGACTCAATATTCGATCCTGGTACCTACTCCTGTGCAGCTTGTGGCACAGTTTTGTTTGATAGTACGACGAAATTCGATGCCCATTGCGGCTGGCCAAGCTTTTATGATGCCAAGCCCGGCGCAGTCAAGTTCCACGTAGACGATTCGCTCGGCATGAACCGCACTGAAGTTACCTGCGCCACGTGTGGCGGGCATCTTGGACATGTATTTGAAGGTGAAGGGTTGGGCGTACCGACCGATCAGCGATATTGTATTAATTCGCTAAGCCTACGATTTCACAAAAAGTAAAAACTGTTGTGAAATCCAGTGAAGTGCATGTGCGTCTGTCAATTAGCTGGTATTCTATAGCTAGAATCTTTTAACGGGTGGCGTAGAGGGATGATATGGGCCGAAAGCTTCCGGCTGAGCAGATTGGTGTATTTCCTGGACGTCCTGGTTGGGAAAACCGATACGGTGAACGGAGCCGGGTCCTCAATCGTATGCTTGCACAGCGAGCAGGTCTACCAAAGCCTGAGCAAAATCCCTATGGTAACCTTGGTGATCGTGAGCTTAATGTCTATGGAAAGAAACCAGAGATAGTAGCTGCACTACGTAATAGTCAAATTGTCGCTATTGAAGGAGCGACTGGCTCTGGTAAGAGTACTCAGCTTAGTCAGTATGCTCTTGAAATGGGTTACAAGAAGATTATCCATCTTGTTCCACGGATATTAATCGCGAATAATCTTGGCGATCGGTTGCAATGGGAGTTGAAGGGTCAGCTTGGGGAAGATGGCGCTAACTTGGTCGGTGTTCACCACTCAGAACGTCGTGAAAATCCCGATGCACCAATTCAAGTCATGACACCAGGAACATTCATGCGTATGAAGTCACTACTCGATGATTATACAGATGAACCAGTTCTGCTAGTTGGTGATGAAATACATGAAAAAGATTTTGAAACGGAAATGGGGGTAGCAGTTGCGGCGCAAAGTCTCGGCGATAATCCGAAATGGCGCCTGGCTCTTGTTAGTGCGACCATGGACAGTAAAACTGTTGATGCGTCGTATGGCCCCCTAGTGAAAGGTGACATTCCGCATATCTATGTCGAGGGAAGACCCCACGAGCTTGAGACGATTGAGGAGCCAGACCTAACTCCGGTAGAAGTGTATTTAAAGTATGCCGCTGATCACGAGCGAACGATCATTTTCACGGCAGGTAAAGCAGAAATACGCGAAACGATTGAAGCATTAGATAAAGCTTGTGGGAGCAAAAATGTTCGGATATTGCCACTGCACGCAAAGCTTCCGCGATCAGAAATTTTGAAAGCTACACATGCTGAACTGCGTGAGGGTGAAAAGCTTGTGATAGTGGCGACATCTGCGGCTCAATCGGGCATAACGATCCCAGGTCTTACGCTTGCAATTATGGATGGTACGATTCGTCGGCCAAATCTCGATGAAGACGGAACCGAAGGTCTCTTTAAGGAATACTGTGCGCAAGACGAACTAATACAAGAGGGCGGTAGGGCGGGTCGTGATGTGGGTGGTGGCCTTGCCGTGATTGCTAAGGCTGCCGATCCACGATTCGGGTTTAAGCCTCTGGGTGAACGAGACAAACAGGCACCAGCTCAGATATATAGTACCAATTTATCTCGAAATACGCTGCTCGCCACCTCGCTGGGTGTCAGCTTCTTTGATGTAAATGACTATTTGATTCACAAGGTAGATCGTCGACGTATTCTAGATGCCTATGAAGTGCTGTGGCGCTTGCAGGCTATTAATGAGCACAACCAAATCACAGAACTTGGTGAAGCGATGAATCAACTGCCTCTCAGGCCAGAATTAGCAAGGAACGTAATCGGTGCCATACAGGTCGGTGCACATATTGATCAACTTCGACAACTTATAGCAATTGTCGGCGCAATTGAGGCTGGAGGTCTTCAGTACTTTGAAAAAGGCGCGAGCGAACAGTGGCGTAAGGATATTCAGGCCCATGCGCATGATGACTACATCGCACAACTTGATTTGTTCCGTGCGACTAGAAAGCACTATCACACTTCAGAAGAACCAACATCATTTAGTGCCGATGTAGGCATGGCACGAACGACCGCAGAGGTCAGCGGAAGCTATACATACGTGAACGAAGGCGCGCTCGCCCAGCGGGGTTACGATCCCAAAAACACTTATCGTGCTCATCGCACGTATCATAAGATATGCGAACGACTCGGGATTGATCCGAAGAGTGATAAAATTCGACCGCCGACCGAGGATGACATAGAAGCTTTACAAGATTACCTTACCGCGGGACTCTTCGACTATGCACACGCCAAAAAGCGTGACGAGAGGCAAAGGGGAAGGCAAGGTACTTTGTCGTGGTACGAAGAAATAACACGAGATACGGGTAGTGAGCGATACATTTCAGATCGCAGTATACTGCCAGCAAGCGGTCCAGAGTATGTGATCGGACTACCGCGAAGATTTGAGAAGATGAGTAAAGGTAATCTGGATATCCATAATGTCGTAGAGATGGTGATGCCAACTTCTCTTGAAAAACTAGGCAAGCACGTAGCGCATTTACTGGTTCGCCGACCAGAGCCCGGTGTTCGATTAGTGAATGGTAAATTGATGCGTACAGACGGCCTATATTTTGGTGATGCGCAAATGACAAGTGAACCCACAAAAACACAGCTTGTACACACCGAAGAGACTATACAGGTCTTAACAAATGGAATTTTTGAAAAGCCGACTCAAACGATCAGCGAACTTATTGAGACAAAACGTAGACTCGAGTATCTGGCAAGACGCGTCTCTGACCGAGTTCATGAAACGGTGTTCCCTTCTGGTCTGTTAACTGATGAATGGCTGCGTGAAAAGATTGCAGATGCAATTACAGGAGAGACGGATAGTATTTATGCACTCGACAACAACCTTCGTGCCATGGTAGTGAGGGATGACATCAGTATTCGTACATGGATTACCGAAGAGCATGAGAAAAAAATTATCGATAATTCGCCAGACTATATTGAAATCGGAGCAGGAATTACCTATCCGATTTATTGGACAAAAGGAAGACCAGTTGTAAACGGTTTTAATATGCAAGATATTAAAGAGCTGCCAAAGGGCGGGCTATATCTAGAAGATGGACGAGAAGTGCTCTTTAGCTATACAAACAAAAATGATGATACGAAAAGGATGACTGCAGCGGACCTCATTCATTACTTTGGAGAACAAAATACAGGTAGCGTATAATAGCTAACATATGAAAAAAGCAAAAATTTTATGGATGGACCTAGAGATGACAGGTCTTGACCCGGTGAATGACCGAATTCTTGAAGTGGCCGTAATTGCGACTGATTGGGATTTCACAGAAATCGCTACCTATACGGCGGTCAAAAAAGTTGGTCCGAACCTGATGAAAGAGCAGATGGTCGGGGCGTTTTGGGAAAAGTTTCCAGAATCTCGTGACGGGCTCATGAATCAGAATGAGCAGGGTAAAAATGGCCGCATCGTTGAAAATGAGCTGCTGGCATTTATTGCTGAGCACTTTGATGACGAGAAGCCCGTACTGCTGGCAGGCAACTCGATTCACCAAGACCGTAAGTTTATCGAAAACGAATGGACGCGGCTCAATACCAAGCTTCACTACCGCATGCTCGACGTAACTGCCTGGAAAGTGGTCTTTGAAGGCAAATACAAGAAGAAGTTTTCCAAAGCTGAGGAGCACCGAGCGCTGGAAGACATCCGCGGCTCAATCATGGAGTTAAAGTACTATCTGGGGAAGGTGAAAGCATGACCCATAAAGAACTCGAAGACTATCTCCTGGCATTCCCTGGCACCTGGCTAGACTTTCCATTCGGTGAAGAAACAAGTGTGTATAAAGTTGGCGATAAAGACTCAGGCGAGGGTAAGCTCTTTGCCCTGATTGCCAATAACAGCAAGCCGCTGCGCGTCAGCCTGAAGTGCGACCCGCTGCTCGCCCAAACCCTGCGCGAAAAATACGAGACGGTCGTGCCTGGGTATCATCTGAATAAAAAACACTGGAACACGATTCTTTGTACCGGCCAAGTACCCGATGACGAGATACAAGACCTGGCGCGCCTGAGTTATAATCTTGTGGCTGGCAACGCTTAGCTACTGGCCGACGTGTAGTCTGCAAACTGCTTTTGGAGTGATTCGAAATCTTTCGTCGAGCCATTCAAAAAGGTTTTGAGCGATTTGCTCTTGGTGGTTTTATAGAGGCTATTCATGAGCGCGACCGTTCGATCCAGTTGATATGACATCTCTTTAGCGTAGGTGCGGTCAAAAGTGACGTTCAGCCGACCTTCTTCCAGGGCGGCGGTTAGTGTATCGCCGTTTTCTTCAGTGATGATGGTCTTATCGATTTTCTTCGGGGTGATCTTGGCGGCTTCTAAGGGGGTGGCGATATCACGGTTGGCATTGATAAGGCTCGTCCTCAGATTACTATTGATGGTACGCAGATTCGAACTCTTTATATTGGTGTGTGCCGAGGTGCTGACTTCTTGCAGGGTTTGGAGGCGGAGGCTGAGACGCTCAAGGGAGGTTGCCTTTGAGCCGCCACTTGAAGAAATAACGAGCAGTACCAGAATGATCAGTAGAATAATGCCGCCACCGATCAGCCCGAGCACCAGCTTACCATTCATGATTGGCACCTTTTGAGCAGGTGCAATCTGGTCGAGATAATTACTCGGTAGGGGAGTTGGCGAAAGTTCAGGGGGTTGCTGTGGCTGCATAGTGTCCCTATTTAAGCACAAGTGGTAACAGAGGTAAAGAGTGGTATACTAACAATATGCAGGATGCCAAAGAGGAAGTACGCTCGCGACTCAACATCGAGGATGTTATTTCTGAGTACGTGCAGCTCAAGCGGGCCGGTCGCAACTTCAAGGGTCTCAGCCCGTTTACGAGCGAAAAAAGCCCGAGTTTTGTGGTGAGCCCAGAAAAGCATATTTGGCACGATTTTTCTTCAGGCAAAGGTGGCGATGTTTTTAGTTTTGTGATGGAAGTTGAAGGGGTCGACTTCCGCGAGGCGCTCGAGCAACTCGCTCGCAAGGCCGGTGTTGACTTATCGCAGTACGACACCAAGCAAAGCGGCGAAATAGCCCACAAAAAGAAGCGCTTTTATGAAGCCCACGAGCTGGCGACGCAGTACTACCAACAGAGTTTGGTACGCAACAAACATGCCGTCGATTATGTCTTTGGCCTGCGCAAATTCGATAAACCCACCGTGACCGAATTTCGGATCGGCTATGCGCCCGAGTCAAGCGATGCCTTGGTGCAGTTTCTGACTAAAAAAGGCTTTAGTACTAAAGAGCTGCGAGAAGCCGGGCTGACCAATCAGTATGGCGGTGATCTCTTCCGTGGCCGCATCGTGATTCCGCTGATGGATGGCTCGGGGCGGGTAATCGGCTTTACCGGTCGGATTATGAGCGATGATCCGAAAGCACCGAAATATCTGAATACGCCCCAGACATTGATTTACGATAAAAGCCGTCACGTGTTTGGTCTCAGTCAAGCCAAAGAAGCTATCCGTAAGGCCAATCATAGCGTGATTGTCGAAGGCAACCTCGATGTAGTGGCCTCGCACCAAGCCGGTGTGAAGCAAGTGGTCGCCACAGCTGGTACAGCGCTGACTGAACCGCACCTCAAGGCGCTCTCACGCCTCAGCCCCAGTGTCCGCCTAGCCTTTGACGGCGATAAAGCTGGCCTGGCGGCTACCGAACGGGCCATTCCTATCGCCGAGCACGTGGGGGTGGCGCTGACCATCATATCGCTGCCATCAGATGTCAAAGATCCCGATGAGCTGGTGCAAAAAGATCCGGCGCTCTGGCAAAAAGCGATTGACGACGCCGAGCCGGTCGTTGACTGGGTACTGGGCCAGTATTCCCACCGCGAAGACTTGAAATCGGCAGCTGGCAAGCGCGCCTTTACCTCGGCAGCACTGGCGGTCGTGCAAAATCTCAGTGACGTGGTGGAGCAAGAACATTACCAGGCGCAGATCGCCCGTATGACCGACACTTCGATAGAAGTCATCAAACAAAAGCAGGCGAGTGGTGCCACGACAGATGCTCCCACCCGCCAGCTCAAGATCAGCCAGCGCCAGACCGAGATCGCCCGCGACACAGCCAGCTACCAGGACAACCTGCTGTCGGTGGCGCTGATCGACGTCCCATCTCAGGAACTATTCACGACCATCGACGTAACGATTTTTGATGGAGAAGAGCGTCAGGCTGTCGCTAGCTACCTGCAAAAGCACGCAGGTAAACTAGTCGAGGATACCCCCAAAGCCTTGCAATCTCACGACACGTATGTCAAAATACTACTATTAAAGGCCGAGACTCGCTATGCGGATTGGAGTGATCAAGATCGCTACTTTGAAACCGCCCGCTTGCTCCGCCAGGTTGCAACCGAATACAAGAAACAACAAAAAGAAGTATTAACCTCCCAGCTGCGAGACGCCGAAGAAACCGGCGATGATGCCCGTGCACACGAGCTTCGCGGCCAACTAAACGAACTTATAAAGGAGATCTCCCGTGGGCAAAGATAACGATGACTTGCAGGTACCGATACCTGATGATACAACCGATATTTCAGCACTTGATGAAGTGATTGAACCGGACGTTGCGGAACTCGAAGAAGAGGAAATCGACGACGAAACCCTCAATAGCAACCAGATTTTTGACGATGTCTCAGACGATTCAGTGCGTCTGTACTTGCGTGAAATTGGTAAAATTCCACTCCTGAACGCCGAAGAAGAGCTAGCGCTTGCTCAGCGCGTGGTTGCGGGTGAAAAGAAAGCCAAAGACAAGATGGCCGAGGCCAACATGCGTCTCGTGGTTTCCATCGCCAAGCGTTACAGCGGTCGTGGTCTCGATTTCCTCGATCTTATCCAAGAGGGTAACACCGGTCTGCTCCGTGCCGTCGAAAAATTCGACCCAGACAAGGGCTTTAAATTCAGCACCTACGCCACCTGGTGGATCCGCCAGGCGATTACTCGTGCCATTGCCGACCAGGCGCGTACCATTCGTATTCCGGTGCACATGGTAGAGACCATTAATAAGTTGCTGCGCACTCAGCGCCGCATGACCCAAGAACTCAACCGCGAGCCAACTATTGAGGAGCTCGCGAAAGAGCTCGAGATGGAACCAGAAAAAGTCGAATACGTTATTAAGATCAAGCAAGATATTACCTCGCTCGATGCTGGTGTTGGCCGTGACGGCGACGAAGACGGCGAAAGTGTGCTGGGTGATTTCATCGAAGACGAAGACGGCACCACGCCGGAAGAATCGGCCGCTTCGCAGCTCTTAAAAGAGCAGGTGCAGTCAGTTCTTTCAACCCTGAGTGACCGTGAACAAAAAATCATCAAGATGCGCTTTGGTCTAGATAACGGCAAGAGCCACACGCTCGAGGAAGTTGGCCAAGAATTCGCCGTCACCCGTGAGCGTATTCGCCAGATTGAGGCCAAAGCCCTGGCGAAACTGCGTAAGCACAAAGATGCTAAGAAGTTACACGAGTACCTCGGCTAAGAATAAAAGTCGATATCGGTAAGCTCCGCGTCTATCTGGGCGTGGAGCTTTTCTAAATCACCATCATTGATGATGTAGTGATCGGCGATAGCAATCGGGCCGCCTTTTTCAATATTCTCAATCTCTGCCCAATCTCTTTGATCTGCCTCTGCTTGGGTGAGGGGACGAACTGGTCGCTTAGCAAGGCGTCGATGACGAAGCGCACGAGGAGTGACGATAGCTACGACAAATAGCTCTCCCGGAAATTCATGCTTTAGTACTTTATACTCTGTCCATGAATAAAGACCATCGGCGACAATTCGGTGTTGACCTGCGTCAATCAGGTCGTTGATTTGAGCAATAATTCGTTTCACGACAAAGTCTTTGCCTTCTTTTTCACGGAGTTCTTCACGAATGGGCTGCTCGTTTTCTTGGGTAAGCTCGAGACCGCGTTTCTTCACTTCATCGAGGATAATACCGCCAAAATAGACCCGAGGGTAGCCTTTAGCGGTCAAATAATCAACAGCAACACTTTTGCCGCTACCAGCTAGCCCTACAAAGGCGAGGATTTTTACATTTTCTCTTTGATTCATTGGGATTTATTATAGCAGATATTTAAGTGCCTATGCTTGCGCCGTCGTCATAATCTGGAACAATGAGTATATGACAGAACGACAACCGACTCATGTTGAACGCACCGCCTTCATGTTTAATTTTTTGGCTTCAAAAGGCCTCATATCGGACGACCTGGCTCAAGAAGACGATATTGATCATCAGCGCATGATAATCGAAGATGTGTTACAAAAGTATGAAGATCTTTCGAGCGAATATTTCGCCGGGCCAGACAGAGGAAGTCAACACAAGCGTAATCTTGGACAGATTGGCTTCTTGCGTCTTGCACTCGAGGCAGAAGATGATACCGCACTCTATGAATATTTTGCCGCTAAGGGCTGGAAACAAGACCAAAGCGTCAACCTTCTTGTCGAACGGTCACTGAAAAGCTATTACCAATTTATTACGAATGCGAAGAGTAAATTGGTAGGCGGTGAGGATGATCCAACTGTTGATGAATCAGACAGCGAGCCATCTCAAACGCTTGAAGATACAATCTGGGATAAAGTGGATAGCCATACAATATTACCGGCTTATGCCGGACAGCTATTACTCCTACTCGGGAAATTGCAAGCACCTGAAGGGACGCCAACACCTCATATTGATAGCGCCAAACAGCAGGCAGCAGCTCACCTGCGACACCGCCTCAATGAGGTAGAAAAAAAATCAAAGAAAAAAGGTTTCAGCAAACCAGATCAAGCTACTCAAAAGGGCATGGATTATCTGTGGGGCCTGGTTGGGCTAAGTTTCAATGACATAAAGAGCATCGATGAGCTTATCGAGAGCGGTTTTGTACATTTCGATAGCGGTATAGGCGCAGAGGATAAGAAAAGAATAGTTGAACATTACATTGCTTGCGCTATCGAAGTAATTCACACAAAAGCGTTATAATAAATCATATGACCAAACGCCTGGCAGTTATCGACGGGAAATCAGTCTTTTACCGAGGCTACTATGCCATGCCCAATCTCAGTACCAAAGATGGCACGCCGACGGGCGGAGTGTTTGGGTTTGCCAGTCTCGCAATCGAGCTGATCAAAAAACTCGAGCCAGATTATGTGGCCGTGGCGTGGGACAAGCCCAAGACCAATATCAGGAAGCGCCGCGAGATCTACCCAGAGTATAAGGCCGGCCGCAAACCTGCTCCGGCTGATTTTTACGAACAAATTCCTATCTTGCAGGAGTTGCTCGAGGCCTTCGGCTGGCCGTTTTACGAGCTCGATGATTACGAAGCCGACGATATCCTCGGCGCCTTTGCTATGCAGGCGGCCAAGAAGGGGATTGAAACCGATCTTATCACCAGCGACCTCGACGCCCTGCAACTGGTTAGCCCCACTACTAAGGTCTACGCACTCAAAAACGGCCTCTCCAATCTCGAAGAGTTCGATGTAGCCTATTTTGAAACCAAGTACGGTATCGATGTGGAGCAATTCCTCGATCTAAAGTCACTGAAAGGTGATAGCTCCGATAATCTTCCAGGAGTTCCTGGTATCGGCGAAAAGACTGCCGTGCAACTGCTGCAAGACTATAAAACGCTGGATGGAATTTATGAGCACCTCGATGACATAAAACCAAGCATCGCTAAGAAACTGGAAGCCGGTAAAGACCTCGCTTATATCACCAAAGAGGTCGGGCGTATCTGGGTGGATGCTCCGGTGGAGCTTGACTGGGATGTGGCCGATGTGAATGATACCAATCTTCCCAAGGTCGCTGAGATTTTGAAGCGACTTGAGTTTAACTCCCTTGTAAAGCGCCTGCCAAAACACATGCAAGAAGACGTACAGCATCCGCTCTTTTTTGACACACCTGGCGCGCCGGTGCTGAAGGATGTGGCTTGGCCCGAAACAATCTCGATCGATGGCCCGATCGTGCTGCACGCCGTGGATGATGAAATCTGGCTGTCGCTGAACGACACGACCGTATCGCATACCAACATTACAGATTTACCACGCAGTGCCTGGCGCGTGTTTGAGCTGGCTACTGTCATTAGCTACGATAGCAAACTCCTTTACCATCACCTGGCCGATCATGGGGTCGAGGTGCGCTTCGGGGAACTGCACGACGTACATCAGGCCGCCTTTTTGATCGATCCGCTGCGGCGTGATCGCTCGCTGGAGGCTCTGCTGGGCGGTGAAGTAGCTTCGACTAATGACTATGTAGCCGGACTCTGGCAAGTGTACCACTGGCAATGTGAAGCATTTGAGCACACACCGTCCATCGGCAGGGTAGCCCGTACGCTCGATTTCCCGCTGACCTACCATCTGTTCAAAATGGAGCGGCTGGGCATCAAAATCGACAAACCGTTTTTTGCCACCATGGCTAAAGAGCTGGGAGATGAACACGCCAAGCTTGAACAAGAAATGTATGCGATGGTGGGCCATGAGTTTAATATCGGCAGCCCGGCGCAGCTCTCAGAGGTGTTGTTTACCACTCTGCAGCTGCCAACCGCTGGTATCAAAAAGGGCAAGACAGGCTACAGCACTGGCCAAAAAGAGCTCGATAAACTACGTGGCCAGCACCCGATTATTGAACTGATCGAAAAAACGCGCGAGCTGGCCAAGCTCAAAAACACCTACGTCGATACGCTGCCCGAAGTGGCTGATGAGCACGACCGGATTCATACCACGTTTAATCAAGATGTGGCCGCTACCGGACGGCTTTCGAGCACTGCGCCGAATCTGCAGAACATCCCGGTGCGTACCGACCTCGGCCGCCGAGTCCGCCAAGGTTTTATTCCAGAGGGCGACAAGGTGTTTGTCAGCGCCGATTACTCACAGTTTGAACTGCGCCTGGCAGCCGTGCTGGCGGGTGACGAAGAGCTGATTAACGATTTCAATGGCGATGTGGATATCCATACCAAGACCGCCAGTGATGTCTACAAAGTGCCGATGGACGACGTTACCAAAGCCCAACGCCGCGATGCCAAGGTGATCAACTTCGGTGTGCTCTACGGCATGAGCCCCCATGGCCTGGCGGCTAACACCGGCATGACCTTTACCGAGGCCAAGAAGTTCATTGACGAATACTTTGAGCTGCGCGCGCCGGTCCGCAAATTCATCGATGCTACGCTGGAAAAAGCCCGGGTGGAGGGCTACGTCGAGACATACTTTGGCCGCCGCCGCCCGACGCCAGATGTGAACAGCAGTAACTTCATGGTGCGCGAAGGCGCCAAGCGGGCCGCTGCCAACATGCCGATTCAGGGCACCGAGGCTGATCTCATGAAAATGGCCATGATTGAAGTCGATAAGAAGCTCGGCGATCTGGGTGAGCAAATCCTGCAGATTCACGATAGTATTCTCGTGGAATGTCCGGCTGAAAACGCCGATAAAGTGAGTGAGATCCTCAAGACTACTATGGAAAATATTTATCCGGATCTGGGAATTAACCTGCGTGTCGATGTCTCAGTAGGGAAGAATTGGGGAGAGCTATGACAGACACCTTTTGGCACGATCTAAGCACGCGTTATTCAAAAGAAGACTGGGCAAAAGTGCCATCGATTTTTGCGCAAGAAGTAAAGACATATCTTCCTGTTGGGGCACGTATCTTAGAGCTTGGTTGCGGGCAAGGCCAGGACGGGTTATGGTTTGCCGAAAAAGAGAACGAGATGAGTGTACTTGCAACAGACCTTGAACCATCTGCGCTCGAAAATGCCAAGGCAATGAAAGCAGAGCGGGGCATTGGTACTATAGAGTTTGAACAACTGGATCTAGCGCAGCCGTCTCGATTTGAGGATGAAACATTTGATGTGGTCTATTCTCATCTTGCACTGCATTACTTCGACAAAAAAACGACCGACCAGATCTTTTCGGAAATTTACCGAGTGCTGAGACCGGAAGGAATAGTGGCGTTTTTGGTTAATTCTGTAAATGACCCTGAATACAAGACAGGCAATGAAATCGAACCTGATTATTTTGAAACAGCTGGTACTAAGAAACGCTATTTCAGCGCTAGTACGGCTCACGAATTCGCAAAAAATTTCAACGTAATTGTATGTGACGAAAACGGCGAAACGTATAAAGATAGTGCAAAGGGCGTCCATAGCCTAGTAAGATTTGTAGGGAAAAAATGATGAAACCGCTCTTTATTTGCACTGGAAATGCAGCACGAAGCCAATTCGCTGAGGCGATCTATAATTCTGAAACGAATTCACATGATGCTTTTAGTGCTGGTACAGAAGTAATTGTAGGTAAGCCTATGCCTGACATGGTCGTTTCAGTACTCGAGTCAGAGGGCATATCTAAGGAAGGGCTCTACCGTAAGCAGTTGACCCAAAAATTAGTGCGTGCGGCAGACCACATTTATCTTATGACGGATCAGTCGGTCCCAGATTATCTTCCTGAAGATAAGGTGATTTTCTGGGACGTAGAAGACCCGCGCGGTAAAGATCTGCAAGCACACCAACATGCATTCAATGAAGTCAAGAATCTTATCGAGGGAATCGTACGATAATGAGCGCAGAAGATATCATCGCGAAGGGCAGATTATTCGAACTTGTTCATATCAAACAAGACGATGGGCGAGTGTTTGAAGTCGCTCGTCGAGCACCAGGTGTGCGCATGATCATTTTCGATAAAGAGAATCAAAAACTATTACTGACCAAAGAATTTCGTCACGAACTCAATGACTGGGATTATCGTCTACCGGGCGGTAAGGTGTTTGATAACCTTAATGACTTTGAAACACATCGAGCAAGAGGTGATGATATGCTCGATGCCGCGAAAGGTCAGGCGATTATCGAAGCGCGGCAGGAGGCTGGTATTGATATCACCAACTTGGAGTTATACAAAAAATCGGTTCTTGGTGCGACTGTGGAGTGGGATCTGTATGTATTTGAAGTTACCGAGTGGCAAAAGAGCGAAGCAGGCCAAGAGCTCGAAGACGGCGAAGAGATTGAAGCTGACACGTGGATAAGCACGAATGAAGCGAAACAGATGATATTAGATGGCAAAATGCAGGAAGAACGGATTGCACTCATCTTGCTTCAATGGATAAGTCAAAATGAGTGACATAAATTATACTGTCGAAACAGCTAGGTTTCTCAAGCAACTCACACACATTATCATTGCGGTGGTTGATGAGAATAATGCCCCCTGGGCCGTGCCGGTACGCATCAAGAACCTTGAAGGACTGCATATAGAATGGGAGTCGCACACGAAGTCCCGCCATTCACTGGCGATCGAGCATAACCCCCATATCGCCATGACAGCCTTTGTCTCAAAAGGCGATGAATGGGATGAAATCGGCGTCTACATGGAGGCAGAAGTCATAGAGATTGAGACGACTCACGACGAATTTGCGCGCTACAGAGCACACATTACGGCTGTGTGGTACAACGATGCTGATCATGTGAAACGGCCCATTGATTTGGGAGAAGTTTCCCATCTGTTGACGTAAAACCATAAGTATGATATAATGCAGATATGAACAGAGGTGTCCAACGATTTATCCCCATCATCTTCCTGATTGTTATTGTCGGACTGATTATTGCCGCCGCCGTGTCGGTGGTACGTATTTTTACGAGTGATAACAACACGCCTCAATCTTCGCAGACAGCTGATATCAGCAGCGAGGCGCTGCTGAGCACGACGGCTGATCGCAGCGTCAAGATGACCGTGCGCGGGCCGATTGTCGGTGACGATACCTTCCGCTCGTATCAGGTGAGCGTGACGCCGGGCAAGCGCGAGTTTACCCGCTACAAGGGCTACTTAGAGCAACCACTGGTCAATAAAAGCTATGCCAATAACACCAAGGCATACGACGAGTTCGTCCATGCGCTGGGCCGCGCTAACCTTGCTAAGGGCGAGGGTCTCAAAGGCGATGCCGACGACACCCGTGGTGTCTGTGCCGGCGGTATTCTGTATGAATTTGAAATTATTAACGGTACTAATACCGTGAAACGCCTGTGGACTACGACTTGTGGTGATGCCAAAGGCTCTCTTACGGCTAGCGCTGGCCAATTGCAGCAGCTATTCCTAGTCCAGGTGCCAGACGCCAAACAATACATCGGCAAAGATTAGTCACCAGCAACTGTTATAATAAGAGCATGATACGTGCTCTTATTTTTGATTGTTTCGGCGTGCTCTATAGCGATGGGCGACGACATATTGAAAACCTGTGTCCGCTGGATCGACAAGAGGAACTGCGAAGCCTCTACCGTCAGTCAGACTATGGATACTTGGGGCGCGATGAATTTGTGGCCGCAGTATCTGAACTAAGTGGTATTAGCCGTGATGAATTTCTGGCCATTGAAACCGAAGAATATGTGCGCAACCAACCCCTGGTTGATTTTATCCGCCAGAAAAAAGCTCAGCATAAAATCGGCGTTTTAAGTAACGTCGGCGAAGCTTTTTTCGAATCGCTGTTTAGTGAGCAGGAGCGCCAGGAGTTATTCGATGAAATTGTGCTATCCAGCAAAGTAGGTGTCATGAAACCGTCCCAAGAAATTTACGAGCTGACCGTCGCTCGGCTCGGACTTCTTCCCGAAGAGTGTGTGTTTATCGATGATCAGCCAAAGAACGTCGAAGGAGCCAGACTAGCAGGCCTCCAAAGCCTATTATTTACCTCGAATCACCAGCTGGAGCTCGATCTGAAGCCGCTCTTGGAGGTAAAAAATGCCTGAACTGCCCGAAGTCGAAACGGTTCGGCGGGGGCTTGAAAAACTGATTATCGGCAAAAAGGTGACTAAAGTCGCCCACGACACAGAGAAGTCATTTCCGAATGCGACTGCCGACGTGAAAGAATTTTTAATCGGAGCCATGATCGTGGGTGTTCGACGCAGGGCCAAAGTCCTCCTGATTGAACTCTCAAGTAAGTATAGCTTGGTGATTCACCTGAAGATGACAGGGCAATTGGTGTTCGTCAAGCAACTGCAAGGAGACTCGCCCGCAAAGCATTCAGGAACGGCTTCGCGCAGCGATTCTATTGAGCATACATCAGTAGAATCTCTGGCTGCAGATGTTCCTGAAGCTTCGCAGGCTCGCTCCCAAGAGCTGCGCTTCGGAGCCGGGCATCCAAACGCGAGTTTGGTGAACGAATTACCAGACAAATCAACCCGCGTGACGTTTGAGTTTGATGACGGCTCGCAGCTATTTTTCAACGACCAGCGCAAATTCGGCTGGGTTCGACTGATGCCAACAGTGGAAGTACCGAACATAAATTTTATGCAAAAGGTCGGGCCTGAACCACTCGAGGCCGACTTTACATGGCAGCAATTTGCCGAGCGGTTCAAGCGGCGCGCTAGAACCAGTATCAAGGCGGCGCTACTCGATCAGACGGTTGTCGCGGGCGTGGGCAATATCTATGCCGATGAAAGTCTGTGGGGGGCGAAGCTCCACCCCAAGCGCCTTGTTGGCACCATTACAGACGCCGAATTCAAAGTTCTACACCATGAACTCCGCGAGGTCATGAATCTGGCGATAGAACGCGGCGGCTCGAGTGATAAAAATTATGTGAACGCCGAGGGCAAGCGGGGGGGTTATCTGAGTTTCGCGCGCGTCTTTCGCCGCGAAGGCCAGACATGTCCGCGTCATCCGGATGTGGAGATCATAAAATTCAAGGCTGCTGGCCGTGGTACGCACATTTGTCCGGTTTGTCAGGTAGAATAGAAGCAGATGATACGTCTACTGACTGGTGAGAATAGTTTTGAGATTGACCGCGAGCTTGCGCGCATTATTGCTGAATTTGAGGGCAGGGCCGAGAAGATTGATGGTAGTGAGCTGGAGCTTCGGCAGATTCCTGATTTACTCATGGGAGCATCATTATTTGCCGAGAAGCGCCTCGTTATCATTAAGAATCTATCTGATAATAAAGCCGTCTGGGCGAATTTTGGCGAGTGGCTGCCACGCGTTAGCGATGACATTCAGCTAGTACTGGTAGAGCCGAAGCCCGATAAGCGCACCAAGACCTTTAAAGATCTGCAACAAGCTGCCGATGTGCGTGAATTTAAGCCCTGGGGCGAGCGCGATCAGCGGGTCGCTGAGGAGTGGGCAGCTAAAGAAGCCAAAACGACGGGAGTCAACTTGACGGGTCCGCTAGCTCGAAAGTTGATTGAGCGAACCGGGATTGATCAATGGCGGGTCTTTCACGCGCTCCAGAAATTGGCGGTGCTTGAGACGATTACGGCCGAAACAATCGAGGAGATTGTGGATCCTAATCCGACGGAGAGTATATTTCAGCTGTTTGAAACGGCCCTCAGAGGTGACGTTGCTAGATTACACGCTACTCTGCAGGTGCTGGAGCTCAGCGAAGAGGCCTACCAATTATTTGCGCTGATGTCTGGCCAGGCCTACCAACTGATGGTACTGGCTGCTAGCGATAGACCGAGTAGTGAAGTCGCGAGAGACATCGGCGCCCATCCGTTTGTGCTGTCAAAATTATCGCCCTATGCCAAGAAGCTCGGCCGGTCCGGCGCCAAGAAGGTGATAGCCACCTTTGCAGAAGCCGACCAAGACATGAAAACCTCGACAATTGATCCGTGGGTGGCCATCGAGCGGGCACTGCTAAAAATTGCCACTATATAAAACTTCCCGCCTGAAAAGCGGGAAGTTTTTAACAAAACAGTAGTACTACTTGGCTGTTTTCTTGGCAGCTGGTTTTTTCGCAGGAGCGGCTTTTTTGATAGGTGCTTTTTTAGCGGGTGTTGCTTTAGCAGATGGTTTCTTCGCAGCAGGCTTGGCGGCAGTTTTAGGAGCAGTAGCCTTCGTGGCAGCAGCTTTTTTGGCAGGAGCAAGCTTGACGCCGGCGGCTTTGGCAGCTTTTGCAAGGGCGCTTTTACGACGAGCCGCGGTGTTTTTCTTGATCAGGCCTTTTTTGACGGCTTTATCGATCTCGCTCTGGGCTTTTGAGAGCGCAGCGCTGGTTGGCTTGGCGGCAAGAGCCTTGGTAGCGGTCTTAATATCTTTTTTAATAGTGACATTGCGGTCGCGACGCTTGAGAGTCTGACGAGCACGTTTGATAGCTGATTTGATGATTGGCATGAAGTGTTCCTTTACCTCTTATAATTGCTATAACATTCAAGAGGTGATTATAGGGGAA
>Ga0172380_10002933_pt1 | contig 24782 bp, 20 predicted proteins | sample Leawe162metaG_FD_119747 | JGI IMG/M metagenome (GOLD analysis project Ga0172380, IMG submission 119747) | Leachate microbial communities from a municipal landfill in Southern Ontario, Canada - Leachate well 162 metaG | ecosystem: Engineered > Solid waste > Landfill > Unclassified | place...
GTATATCGGGCAGAATGCAGTTGCCCATGGAGAACATTTTTGGAGTTGCCCGATTATGCTGACCCCCCTGGTGCGCGCCGTTGCCGTTGCCGCGCCCCCTCCCAGTCTTGGCGACAACACCGGTGATCTGGACCGGTTGAAAAAGGTGCTTGCCCCGCGGTTGGGTGGGGTTATGCCGGTGGTGCCCTACCAGCGGCTGAGCAAGGTGGCCGGGCGGTTTCGCGTCGCGGGCTTTGCGGGCGCGGCCATTATCAATGACATGGCGGGCACCCCGGTTCTGGTCGATTTTCTCCCCCAGCCGCCAAAGGTTCTTGCCGGGATGGCCCTTGACCTGGGGACCACCCATCTCGAAGCAACCCTGCTTGATCTGGCCACCGGCGCAACCCTGGCGCGGGCCGACCTGGAAAACGGCCAGATCCGCTTCGGAGCGGATATTCTTACCCGCATCCACCATGCGGCCAAGGAGGAAGGGCTTTTCGAGCTGCACCGGGCGATCATCGATTCGATCAATCAACTGGCTGCGGAGCTGGCCAGGATTGCCGGTCTGGAGGTGCATGCAATCCGGGCGCTTTCCGTGTCCGGCAACACCAGTATGGTGCATTTCTTTCTCAATATCAATCCCTACCATCTCTGTCGCGAGCCATACATCCCCATGGTCAATGCCCCGGACCCCTGCCTGGCCGGGGAACTCGGGCTGGCCATCCATTCGGCCGCGGTGGTCTGGCTCCTGCCCAGCGTGGGCAGCTATTTCGGCGGCGACCTGATTTCCGGCGTCCTGGCCAGCGGGCTTGACCAGCAACCGGAGACTTGCATGCTCATTGACGTGGGCACCAACGCCGAAGTGATTGTCGGCAACCGGGAATGGCTCATCGCCTGCGCCGGGGCGGCAGGTCCGGCCCTGGAGGGCGGCGTGGCCCGGATGGGCATGCGGGCAGGCCCCGGCGCCATCGAGCATGTGCAAATCGATCCGGCCAGCGGCGCAATCCGTTATCAGACCATCGGCAAGGGCAAGCCCAAGGGGCTCTGCGGCTCCGGGCTCATCGATCTGGTGGCGGAGCTCTACCTTACCCGGCAGATCGATATCCGGGGCAAGTTCCGGCCCCAGGCCGCCGGAGACCGGCTGATTGCGGGAAGCGAAGGCTATCAGTTCGTGGTGGTGGAAGGCAAGGATTCGGCGGATGGCCGGCCCGTGGTGCTGGGCCAGGTGGATCTCGACGCGCTCATGCGCTCCAAGGCGGCCATGTACTCGATTCTCACCACCCTGACCAATCAGGTGGGCGTGGCCTTTGCTGATCTGCACCGCATCTATGTGGCCGGCGCCTTTGGCAGGCATATCTCGCCCAGGCAGGCCATTGTCCTGGGGATGCTGCCCGACCTGCCCCTTGCCACTTATGAGCCGGTGGGCAACAGCTCCCTGGCGGGCGCCCAGCGGATACTGCTTGAAGGCCAGGCGCGGGAGCGTTGCCTGGAGCTGGTCAGGAAAATCACCTATATCGAATTGAACGTCAATCAGGAGTTCATGCTCCGCTTTTCCGGCTCCCGCTTTATCCCCCACACCGATCATGCGCTGTTCCCCTCGGTCCCGTTCTTTGACGGGGAATAGAATGCTAAGGGCAAATCTTTGAAATTTTTCCCGGCATGTGGTATAGGGCTTCGGTTGCTTGATGAAGCAAAGAGTTGGGCGACCGATTTTCGGTCTGGTTTTCAGGGGTGGCGGGGATGATGGCGTGAGCGAAAACGGAAGTCTTGAGGTTCCCAAAAAGCCGGTATCCAATAAAAAGAAGACCGCCAAGGAACGTCTGCTCGAGTTGTGCGGTCTTTTCGGCAAGGAGGATCAGGTTCTGGTGGTCATCAACGCCTACCCGGACGCCATTGCCAGCGCCATGGCCTTGAAGCGTCTGCTCCGCTACCGGGTCAAAAGCGTCACCATCGCCTATCCCAACGAAATCAGGCGGCTCAACAACGTGGTCATGGTGGATCTGCTGAAGATCCCCATGGAGCGGCTGCATACGGTCAAGATCGGGAGTTTCACCAAGAAGGTGATGCTGGATTCCCAGCCCAGCCATCTGCCCTGTTTCGAGAATATCACCTTTGATGTGGTCATTGACCACCATCCCGCCACCAAGGGGTGGGTGGCGCCCTTTGTCGATATCCGCAAGGATTTCGGCGCCACCGCCTCCATGCTCGTCGAGTACCTGCGGGCCGCCGGCCTGAAGCCTTCGGTGGCCCTGGCCACCGCCCTGTTTTATGCGATCAAGGTGGATACCCGGAATTTTGAAAAAAAGGCCACCCTGGCCGATGCCATTTCCTTCCGCTACCTCTTCAATATCGCCAACCAGAATCTGGTCCGCAAGATAGAGCTTTCCTCCTTCCGCCGTTCCGAACTGAACTATTTCAAGATCGCCCTCAATGAAATGAAGGTGAGCAACCAGCGGCTCTATGTCCATCTCGGCAAGGTTCCCAGCCCGGATATGCTGGTGCTCATCGCCGATTTTCTCAATCAGGTCCACGATGTCGCCTGGGTGTTTGTTTCCGGCATGCACAACGATAAGCTGGTGGTCATCTTCCGCTGTGACGGCTACAAGAAAAATGCCGGACGGCTGGCGGAGAAGATGTTCAATGCGATCGGTTCGGCGGGCGGACACCGGGAAGCGGCCCGGGCCGAGGTGCCGCTACGGAATCTGCCCACGGAGATGCAGGATTTTTCAACCAAGACCCTGATGCGCCTAACAACGAAGCACTTGCAATAGTAGGCGATCACAGGGCGGCGCATCCGAAGTCTCGCGAGCTCGCTTATCTGCTTCGCAGTCTCGCAAGCTCGCTTAGCTGTCATCGGCCCGCTCATGTGCAATAGCACACTTCGCGGACCTTTTCCGCGCATCTGCACCACTCTGTAATCGCCTACCTTGTGCCGGTTTCAATAATCTTCAAAAAATCTTTTTCCTCTCTCCCTCCTTCCTGTGCTTGCTTTTTGACGCAACCCTTTCCATAATGAATTTTAACTCAGGAAGCGAAGTAGAAATTCCCCTTTCCCTTCAGGCATTCCATGAAACTGAAACCGAAGGTTCTGGCCATGATCCTCGCGGGCGGGCGCGTTGACGAGCTGAACGTGCTCACCGCCTACCGGCCCAAGTCGGCTGTCCCGTTTGGCGGCTTTGCCAGGGTGATTGACTTTGCCCTGAGCAACCTCATGCACTCCGGCCTGGAACGGGTCGCCATTCTCAGCCAGTACCGGAGCTTTTCCCTGATCAGCCATATCGGGGTGGGCGCGGTCTGGGACATGACCGGCCGGTACCGCGGAGTTTCCATCCTTCCTCCCTCGCAAGGCTCTGGGCAGAGCAGCTGGTACCGGGGCTCGGCGGATGCCATCCATCAAAATCTCGATTTTGTCCAGTACCACGACCCGGAAACCATCCTAGTGCTTTCCGGCGACCATGTCTATAACATGGATTACCGGGAGATCCTCCAATACCATCGGGACAAGGACGCCGACCTGACCATCGCCTGCCTGCAAGTGCCCATGGCCGAGGCGAGCCGGTTCGGGGTGGCGGAGATTGACGACGAGGACGGCGAGCGCGGCGGCCGCATCCATCAGTATCAGGAGAAACCGGCCGACCCCAGATTCAACTGGGCCTCGCTCACGGTCTACTGTTTCAGGCCCTCGGTGCTCTACGAGGTGCTGGAGGCCAATGCCCGCGAGGATGATTCCTTTGAGTTTGGCCGGGATATCCTGCCCCGGATCATGGCGGGCCAGTACAGGGTTTACGGCTTCAAGTTTCATGGCTACTGGGGATACACCCGGACCGTTGCCGAATACTGGCAGACCAACATGGACCTGCTGGGTGCGGAGCCGAAGATCCAGCTTGAGGAGTGGGGTATCCGCACCAACCTGGAGCACCGCTCGGTCCGGGATTGTCAGCCCCTCAAGGCGGGTCCCGGGGCGCATATCGAGAACAGCCTGGTCTACAACGGTTGTGTCGTGGAGGGGCGGGTGGAAAATTCCATCCTCTTTCCCGGGGTGCATGTCAAGTCCGGGGCGGAGGTGAGAAACTCGGTGCTCTTTTACGATAATGTGGTGGGGCACGGCGCCATCCTCGACACGGTGGTCAGCGACGTCAACGTAACCTTCGGAGCCAGGGTGCGGATCGGCGAACCAGGGGTTCCGCAGGCCGACAAGGTGACGGTGATCGGCTGGAACAACCATGTGCTGGACGGCACGGTGATCGGCTCCGGCTGCACCCTGCACCCCAATCTGCGCCCCGAGCAGATGGGCGGGGAAATCAAGAACAATGAGGTGGTCCGATGATCCACGGCGATAATACCCTGGTTCTCCTGCTGGCCGGCGGGGTCGGCAGCCGCCTCAATATCCTGGTGCAGACCAGGGCCAAGCCCGCCGTGCCCTTTGCCGGGTTTTACCGGATCATTGATTTTTCCTTGAGCAATGTGATGAATTCGGGCTTAAGCCAGGTCGGGGTGCTTACCCAGTACAAGCCCCTTTCCCTGATGCGCCACCTCGGCACCGGCGAGGCCTGGGATTTCACGGGCCGCACCAGGGGGGTGAAGATTCTTCCCCCCCGCACCGGATTTCAGGATTCGGACTGGTACAAGGGCACGGCCGACGCAGTGCGCCAGAACATCGACTTTATCCGGTCCCACCCGGCCAAGGAAACGGTCATTTTGTCCGGGGACCATATCTACCGCATGGATCTTGACGACATGCTCCGCTTTCACCGGAGAAAGCAAGCCCATGTGACCATCGCCATGATGGTGGTGCCGCTTTCCGAGATCCACCAGTTCGGCGCGGGCATCACCAACACCGAAGGCCGCATCGTCGAGTGGGAGGAAAAACCCAGGATTCCCCGTACCGATCTCGCCTCCATGGGAATCTATGTGTTTGACACCGAGTATCTGCTCCGGCTTCTGGAGGAAGATCGCGATGAGGTGGATTTCGGCATGCACCTCATCCCCAAGGCCATCGAACGGGATAACGTCTTTGCCTATCCCTTCCACGGCTACTGGCGGGATGTGGGCACGGTGCAGGCGTACTGGGAGGCGAACATGGATCTGCTCAAGGGTGATTCCGAGATCTCCCCGCAGGCCTGGGGCATCCGGCCAAATCCCTATGCGGACCGCTTGCAGGTAGATCGTTGCCCCGCCCGTTTTGCCTCCGGCTGCGTGGTGGAGGGCTCCATGATCTCCGCCGGGTGCGTCATCGAGGGCGAGGTGATCAATTCGGTGCTCTCACCCGGAGTGCGGGTGGGAAAGAATGCCCGGGTCAGGGACTCGATCATTCTGCACGACTGCGTGTTGGAGGAAGGGGCGGTGGTGGATCTGGCCATTCTTGACAAGCGGGTCCGGGTAGGGGCGGGGGCGGTGGTGGGGCAGGGCGAGGACAAGACCACGCCCAACAAGGCCTGCCCCAAGCATCTCTATACCGGGATCACCATGATCGGCAAGGAGGCCGAGGTGCCGCCCCAGGCGGTGATCGGCCGCAACTGCGTGGTGACGCCCTCCCGCAAAGCCGGGGATTTTCCCTCGCTGCTCATCGCCACCGGGGAAACCATCTGATCGTCTGCAACACGAAGCCTTCTTTTCCTTTTTTCACGCCTGAACCCCTGGGCTTTAATCAGGCGGCTCTTCCTTTTTGGGAAATCTTCGAGCGGATTTTGAGCTTGGCAAGGCCGAAACGGATGATATTGTCCGGCATCGCTTCGGCGACATCCAGGCTTCTGTTGGCCAGGCCAAAGGCCTCCTTTTTGCTGAGCCCCATGATCGGCCCGTAATGCAGGATCAGTTCGCCAAGCTCCAGGTTTGAACCGTAGCAAAGGATCCAGGTCAACCGGTTGCAGAAGGCCGAGACGTTGAGCAGGTAGAGCTGGGAGTCGAATTTACTGGTCGGCTGGGGCGGGTTCTGCCCCATGCTTAAGACGATTTTTTCGGAAAAATTCCAGAAGCGGGCGATTTCCATGCCCACTGCGGAAAAGGTGAGGTCGTTCAACACGGTTTTGGCGGCAAATTCATCGGAATAGCCCCGGTCGATGAGTTCCTGGGCCTTGCGGTACAGCTCCGGCAGATAGACCAGGATGATGAGCTTGCCCAGCTGGTGCAGCAGGGTGCAGATGAAAACCTCTTCCTCGGGCACATTGATTTTCTTGACCTTGCAGAGGATTTTTGCCTGGGAGGCGCTGACGAAACAGAGGGCCAGGAGCTTGCTGATTTCTTCCTTTTCGACCCCGGCCTTGATGAAATCCTCGAACAGGGCCAAGCTGATGGCCAATTCCTTGAGAGTGGTGAGGCCAAGGGCGGTGATGGCCCGGCTCACATTGGAGATGGGGGTGCCCCGGCTGTAAAAGGCTGAGTTGACCACCTGCAACAGCTTGGTGGTCAGGGAGGCATCCTTGAGGATAATCCCGGCGATCTCTTCGGCGCTGGAGTCGTCGCGGTTCAGAAGGGAAAGCAGCTCCTGGACATGGTCGGACATGGCAGGCAGCTCGCTCATGTTGACCTTGCTGAATATCTCGCTTAAGGTTTTGTTCGGAATCATGGTCTTTGTCGTCTTCCTGGTGGAGCAACGGTCGCAGTGTGCCGTGGAGGCCGAACATTTTTCCTATCTTGTAAATTTACTCAGGATACCAGGAAACTGTAAACAAAATGTGAAAAAAAACAGGTGCGGATTATGAATCCGGCGCGTTCAAGCTTTTTCGGCTGCCCCTAGAGTTTGGGATGGTGTTTTTCTCCGCATTCCGGGCAGATGCCGTGGCTGAATTCCACCTCGGCGTGACTGCGCAGATAGCTTTCCAGCTGTTGCCATGCCCCGATGTCGTCCTTGATTTTCTTGCAGTAGGAGCAGATGGGCAGCAGGCCGCTGAGCCTTTTTGTCTTGGCCAGGGAGGCTTGCAGCTCCCGGATGAGGTGTTCCTTGCCCTTTTCCGTCATCTTGCGGATGGTTACGTCGTGGGTGATGTTCACCACGGCGGTGACCTTGCCCGCGCCATCCTTCAGCGGCGCGGAGGTGATCTCCATGTGCCGTTCGCTCCCGCTGATGTGGATCATCTTTTCGTTTTTGTGGATCTTGCCATCGCTGAATACCTTTGCGGCATGGCATACCTCGCAACGGCTCTGCCGGCCATGGTAGATGGTGTAGCAGTTTTTGCCGCGGTTGGAACCCCACAGTTCCTTGGCGGTTTCGTTTTCGTAGATAACGGAAAAATTCCTGTCGATGATGGTGCAGGGATCCCCCAGGCTGGCAAGAATCACCTCTGCCTGGGAGTTGACCATTGTTTGTTTGGGGTGGCTAGTATGAAGGGCCATGGTCAGCAGCTCCGGGCAGGGGAGGTGCGCCTGCAGGGTGCAGGTCCGGTCCGGACCCAGAGGGAGATCCCGGCGGATCATCCGTGTCGTCCCGGAGAGAGGGAGCTCGTGCAGTAAGGCGGGCAAATCCAAGCTCCGACAGAGGGAGGGTGGTAGCTCTTTTCCCAGGAGATCGCTTTCGTTTACACCAAGCAATTCGCAAAACCGGTGGTTGGCAACCCTGCCTACGAACCCGGGGGCATTGCCGGTGTTGTTTGGGGTGATTTCGACAACTAGGAGCGCGCATCCTGAGTCGTTGCAGAGGGGAGTGAAGAGTTGCTGGAGTAGGTTGAGGGGAATGGCGCCGGGGGTGTTCAATATCCGCTCCTGTTGGTTTTCCTGCTGACCGTCGTATCCGCGGCGGAAGAGTCGAAAAAAGGTGACTTCCGGCCGGCCGTGTCAGTCAGGCGGTGCGTTCTTCTTTATCTGGCACCGTTCCCCCCGGTTTGGTGACAGGCTAATGCAGCATCTTTCTAGACATGAAATGAAAAAAATAACACAAATGTGACGGAACAGAGGTTTTCCTAATAATGGACTTGGGCTCTAATAGCAATACGGGAAAAATACGGGGTTTGACTGGATGCCTATTAGGCAAGGGAGGAAAGGTAGGAGCGCAGGTTGGTTTTTTTGCTTTTGATGCCGAGCTTGACGCGGAGCTGGTCGCGGTAGAATTCCACCGTCCGGCTGGAAAGATCGAGAATTGCGGCTATCTGTTTGGTGGCTCTCCCCTGCTTGATGAGTTCAGCCACCTCCAGCTCGCGGGGGGTGAGGCCCTTGAGTCTGGCGGAGAGGGTCAGGCTGAAGGTGGAGGTGATTTTTTCCAGATTTGCCGCAGCCACCCGGAGGTAGAGCGCCAGCTCTTCGTCCTTGCACCGTTCCTGGATTTTTTCCAGATAGGGCAGGACCAGGCGTTGCAGATTGTCGTGGATCCTGCGTTCATGCTCGGCGCTGGCCTCGGCGCTCTGGTGCAAAAGAAGGCTGAGGGCGTTGTTGACCTCGGTGAGTTCCCTGGCCTTGTGGTCGAGGCGGAGTTCCAGAAGCAGCATTTCGCTGATGTCCCGGCTCATGCCGCGGAAGCCGAGCACTTTTTTTGAGGCCAGCACGGGCAGGTAGCGGGTTTCGATGGGGATAACAGTGCCGTTTTTCCGCATCGCCCGTCCCCGCAAACCTTTGCTGGGTTTCTTGCTCAGGCGGACCCCCTCGATGATTTTTCGCTGCTCCTCCCGGTCTTCCGGAGGGGTGAGCATTTCAATGGCGTTGCGCCCCAGGAGTTCAACAGGCTCGTAGCCGTAGAGAGCCATGCAGCTTGGCGCGCAATAGGTGAAGTTTCCCATGGCGTCCGTTTCCCAGACCCATTCAAGGCTTTGGGCCGCAAGTTCATGGAAGCGCGCGGTTTCGCTTGCCAGGGACTTGTCGGCAGGGATTCCGGCGTTCATCTTTTAGCGGAGCCCTGCAATAAAGGGGCCCACCGCCTCCGGACCTTTTTCTTCCACCAGCCTGATGGTGGCGGTGCCGATCACGGCCAGATCCGCCTTGCCGGTCAGAATCCGGACGTCTTCCCTGCTGCTGATGCCGAATCCCACGGCGAGCGGCAGATTGGTGGCCTTGCGGCAACGGGTCAGGTAGGCGTCGAAGGAGGCGTCGAACTCTGTCTTGCTGCCGGTGACGCCCCTCCGGGCCACGCAGTAGATGAATCCGTCCCCATGTCCGGCCAGGGCCCGCATCCGCTCCTCGGTGGAGGTGGGGGCGAAGATCTGGATCGGGGCAAGATCGAGCGCTTTGGTCAGCCGGAGATATTCCGCGCCCTCCTCGGGCGGCAGATCCGGGATGATGAAGCCCTTGATTCCGATCTCCTTGGCCTTGCGCAGGAAATCCTCCACCCCGTATTTAAAGAGGATGTTGTAGTAGGTCATGAACAGGAAGGGGATTTCGTATTGCGCCGCCATCTCCGCGGCAAAGGCGAGGCAGTCCGCAACCTTGGTGCCGCCTGCGATGGCCTCCTGGTTGGCCTTGATGATCATGGGCCCGTCGGCCATGGGCTCGGAAAAGGGGATCTGGAGCTCGATCACGTCCACCCCGTTTTCCACCATCTGGCGGATCACCTCGCGGTTTACCGCAAAGGAGGGGTAGCCCAGGACCAGATGGGTCATGAGCAGGATATCTTTTTTGCTCCGGGCCTGCCGGAGCTGGTCAGCGAGTTGCATATTCCTCTCCTTTTTTCCGGATGAACTCCTTCCAGGAAGGATCATCAAAGGCATGGGCAATGGTGAAGATGTCCTTGTCCCCCCGGCCGGACTGATTGATGATGATGGCCTGGTCGCGGCTCAGCCCGCCCGCCTCCTTGAAGGCCTGGACAAAGGCGTGGCTGGATTCGAGAGCCGGGATGATTCCTTCCTTTTTGATGGTCAGATCCAGCGCCGCCATGACCTCCTGGTCGGTGGCCGCGGCAAAGCGGACCCGCCCTTTTTCCCACAGGTCGGTGAGCAGGGGGGAGACCCCGATGTAGTCAAGCCCCGCGGCCACCGAATGGGTATCGCGCATCTGGCCGTCGGAATCTTGGAGGAACATGGTTTTGTAGCCCTGGGCCACGCCTGGCGAGGCATCGTTGCTGGCAAGCCGTGCGGCGTGCTGGCCGGTGTCAATCCCCTTGCCGCCCGCCTCCACCCCGATCAACTCTACTTCGGGGTCACCAAGAAAGCCCTGGAAGATGCCCATGGCGTTGGAGCCGCCGCCCACGCAGGCGTAGACCCGGGCCGGGAGTTTGCCGTGGGCCGCGAGGATCTGTTTGCGCGCCTCCTGGCCGATGATGGACTGGAACCAGGCCACCATCTCCGGAAAGGGATGCGGCCCGCAGACCGTGCCCATCACGTAGTGGGTGGTGTCCATGTTGGAAACCCAGTCGCGGAAGGCCTCGTTGATGGCGTCCTTGAGGGTGCGGCTGCCGGTGGTCACCGGCACCACGGTGGCGCCGAGCTTCTCCATCCAGAAGACATTGGGCCGCTGACGGTGGACATCTTCCGCGCCCATGTAGATGGTGCAGGCAAAGCCGAACTTGGCGGCCATGGTGGCGCAGGCCACCCCGTGCTGGCCCGCGCCGGTTTCCGCGATCACCCGGGTCTTGTCCATGCGTTTGACCAGCAACCCCTGGCCCATGACGTTGTTGGCCTTGTGCGCCCCGGTGTGGTTGAGATCCTCGCGCTTGATGAAGATTTGCGCTCCGCCGAAGTGGCGGCTGAGGTTTTCGGCATGGGTGAGGGGCGTGGGGCGGCAGGAGTAGGAGCCCATGAGTTCGACGTATTCCCGCCAGAAGGCCGGGTCCGCCTTGGCCTTGGCGTAGACCTCCCGCAGCTCCCGGAAGGTTTCGTACAGCACTTCCGGGATATAGGCGCCGCCCCATTGTCCAAAATATCCGGGTTTGTCCATGATGAATATCCTTATCGCCTAACCTGTTGATACTTTTATTGTCTTCCAAAGTCGATACGATACTCCATCTTCAGCCGGTTAGACAAGGAGAGAAGAGGGGGGCCGCCTAAAAAACCGGGTGCGGGTTCGGGGGCGTTCTCCCTTCTTGGATTTCTTCACGTTTTCCGCTTGACACGGATTTTTTTTCCATGTAGACGATAGGAACGTGTTTTGCCGGAAATTCAGCAGATACACAGCGTTTCAGCCGGTTTCGCGCCCCCTTCGGCAGACGCTTCGCCCCCTCTGTGTGCGGCAACCTTACCCTGTTTGCTGTGATGGAGTACCCCAACCCTCACCACGGGAGAAAACGGGTTATGCAAGATTTTATCCTGACTGCGGAAATTCTGGAAAAAGCCAGGAATGCCATAGAAGGTTCGCTCATCCAGGCGGGCGTCCGCACCGCCCTGCTCATTGACGGAGCCGGCAACATCCTGTCCAACTGCGGACATGATTCCGACGAAATCGACGCCATTTCCCTGGCTGCCCTGGCCGCAGCCAACCTGGGCGCAACCTCCCAGATCGCCAAGCTGATCGGCGAGGAGGATTTTTCCCTGCTCTTTCACAAAGGGAAAAACGGGAACATCCATTTCGGCCGGATCGGCGACGAGCTTATCCTGATCACCATTTTCGGGGAAGATGTCTCGCTCGGTCTGGTGCGCTGCCGGGTGACCGACCTGTCCGAGACCCTCCTGCAAATTTTTGAAGGATGACCGATGGCGCTCATTGATCTCAGCAAAAAGGAAATTCACTGCAAGATCGTCTATTACGGGCCGGGCCGTTGCGGGAAGACGACCAATCTGCTCACGGTGCACAGCTCCATGGCGGACAATGCCCGGGGCAAGATGCTGACCATCGAAACCAAGGGCGATCGGACCCTGTTTTTCGATCTTCTTCCCCTGAACCTGGGGACGATCCGGGGATTCAATATCCGGATCCAGCTGTATACCGTGCCGGGCCAGGTCATGTATGCCGCCACCCGCAAGCTTGTTCTCAAGGGGGCCGATGGCCTGGTCTTCGTGGCCGACCCGCTTCAGGTGCGCAGGGAAAGAAACGTCGAAAGTCTGGAAGATCTGCGGACGAACCTTCTGGAGTACGGACTCAAGCTGGAAGAAATGCCCCTGGTCATCCAGTATAATAAACGCGATCTTGTTGACACCCCGATTCCCACCCTGACCGTGGAAGAGCTTGACGCTGATTTGAACAGCGCCTACAAGGTGAAAACCTTTGAGGCCTCGGCGGTTACGGGAATGGGAGTTTTTGAAACCTTGCGGGAAATCAGTAAACAGACTGTGCGTTATGTCACCAATAAGCATCTGCTGCATGAGACGAAATAAGCCTCCCCTGATGGTATGCGGTTGGCGTTTGCTCAAGGAGAATGGAGTTTATGACTGACAAGGCCCCCGGGCGGGATTTTCACGCCGAGATAGACGACGCCATTGACAACCTCTTCGCCCCGCATGCCGGAGCAGGGCCTGCAACCCCAGCGCCGGCGGCCGCCGAGAACGCGGCGCCCCAGACCCCGGCCGAATCGGCCCCGGTAAAAACCGCGCCCGCGCCGGCCGGCCTGCCCGTGGCCGACGGGCCGGACGCCTTCAGTCCCTTCGAGGAAGCCCTTCTTTCCCTGGACTGGGAGATATCCGCCAGCAACATAGAAAAAGCCCGGGGAGCCCTCAAGGAAATTCAGGGCGTTTTCGAGGTGGACAAGGCTGTCGCCCTGACGGAAGTTTTCGCGCTCATGGACAGGTTGCTTGAGGCCATGGCCATTGCCCCGCAGAGCGTTTCCACCTCCGCGCCGAAGACCTTGCAGGAAGGTCTGCAAACCTTGCGGGTCGCGGCGGGGGCCGAGGATCTCTCGCTCATCGAGAAAACGTTGATTGACCCAACCCTCTCCGAGTTGCGTTCCGCCGTGCCGAACATCCCCAAGGATTACAGCAAGCTTTGCCAGGCGGCTGCGGCAAGGAAACAGGACACCTTCGGGGCCGAGCTGAAGACCGCGGCTGCTGTCCAGGCCGCTCCCGCTCCCTCCGTTGCTCCGGTTCAGTCCGGTGGAGCGGAAGAGTATCTGCTGCCGGAACTTCCCGTGGCCTCCGGCAGATCCGCGGTGCTGATCGACGCGGTGAACGCCCATCTCACCGTGCTGGGCAAGTGCATCACCAAGCGGATTATCCCGGTTGAAAATCTTTTTGCCAAAACACCCGGCTATGAAAAGCTGCATGCCATCCACACCGAGTTGCGGGAGCGCTTGGAAAGGCAACGGCAGAACCTGCTCAGGGCATTGGGCGGGGATTATCAGGCCGATGCCCCTGCTCCGGCCGAGGCTGTTTCCGGGCCGTCGGCAAAAACAGCGGCGGCGGCCTGCCCTTGGCGGAGTGTGGCGTTAGCCACCTGGGGCGGGAAAACGGTTGCTTTCCTCCCGGAACAGATTGCCTATAACGATAAACCGGCGGCCAAGGTCAGCAAATGCGGGCCGTTTCTGTCCGTAAAAGATTTGAAACGCGGGTTTTTCGGCAAGGTCGGCTTTGTGGTGCAGGGGGAGCTTGGCCTACACAAGGAAGCCATCCTGAAAACCCTGGCCATTCCGGTGGCCAAATCCTCGGAGGAACCCACGGCGGAAAGCCGTCTGCTTGTCCTGTTTAAAGAGAACAGCGGCCTGGCCTTCTGGCTTGACGCGCCGACGGAGCAGCTCGACATTTCCTCCGGTTGCCGTTGGGAGCCTTTGGCTGATCCCGGCACCCTTGTCGCCGGCAATCTCACGGTCAGGGGAAAATCCGTGCCGGTCATAACCATGCGGAGTGTGTAACCGGTCGGCATGACTATGACAACCACCGTGGCCTCCAGGGAAGTCATTGAGGCAAAACTTGTCGAAGCCGATTTGTATGCCGGGCAAGGTCTCGTGGATGAGGCCCTGGCCCTGTGTGAATCGTTGTTGTCCCAAATCGGTGACAGCGAGCCGATTCTCCGCGATCTGGTCGAGGAAAGATTGGTCGCCCTGCAGACCGAGCAGGGCACCGCGGTTTCCGTTGCCGCATCTCCCGCCGACACAGTCCTTTCCGAAGACACCCGCTTCGAGAATTGCCTGGGGTTGATGGTGGCCGGTTTTTACAGCGAGGCTGCGGAGGATTTGCGGTTGTTGCTCCCCACCGGGTACCGGCCCGCCGCACTCCTTGCCAAGCTCGGCGAATGCTGTCTTCAGCTCGATAATCCCTTCGAAGCCATTGAACATTTTGAGGGTGCCCTCAAGCAAAGCGGTCTTGGCCGGAAGGTCGAGCGTCTCCAGCTTCTCGACCAGTTGGCTCTTACCTATGAAAGCACCGGCTCCATCTCTTCCACCATCAAAACCCTGGAGGAAATGGTCGGTCTTGATCCGGGCTATCGCAACGCAAAGCAGCGTCTCGCCATTCTCTCCAAGAGAGCGACCAAATATGGCCAATTCTACGGGCTGATCCGCAACAACCTGCTGACCCCGGACCAATTCGATGCCTCCCGGGTCAAAGCCAAACAGCACAGTAAAACCCTGGACAGCGTTCTGCTCGGTGATTTCGGCATTGACAAAAAACAGCTTGGGGCATCCTTGAGCGAATATTACCGGTGTCCGTTTGTCGAGTTCGTCGACACGGAGGCCCCGGAGCCACCCGCCTGTATCCAGGGGGCCAAGGAGAGCTACTTCCGGGGGAATGTCTTTATCCCCATCGGGCAGGAGGGCGGGCGTGTCGTTGTGTTGACCGACAACCCCAACGATCTCGGCAAACAGGACAATATCCGCTCCGTACTCAAGGGGGCGGATTTCCAGTTTGCCGTGGGCCTCAAGGATGACATCAACAGATTCATCGATTTCTTTTACGGGAAATACTCCCTTGATCAGGGGGGCCAGGATGTTTTCGAGGATCTTGAGATTGTCGAGGAATCCGACGGGCGCCAGGATGACGATGAGGAGGTCGGCGGCGCCGCCGATGGGGTTGTGGTGCAGATGGCCAACAAGATCATCGAGGATGCGGTGGCCCGCAACGCCTCCGATATCCACATCGAATCGCTGCCCGGCAAAAAGGGAACCTCGGTCCGTTTTCGCGTTGACGGCATCTGTTCCCATTATAAAAATATTCCCTTTACCTACAAACGGCCATTGATCTCCCGCTTGAAGATTCTGGCCAAACTCGATATCTCCGAGAGGCGGCTGCCCCAGGACGGCAAGATCAAGTTCAAGACCCGGCGCGGCAAGATCGAGCTGCGGGTTGCCTCCCTTCCCACCCACGGCGGCAACGAGGATATGGTTCTGCGTATTCTCGCCGCCGGTTCCGCCCTGCCTCTTGAGAAAATGGGGCTGTCCGAAAGAAATCTTGTCGAGTTGCGCCGTCTCCTCGATCTGCCCTACGGATTGGTTTTGGTGGTCGGTCCCACCGGCTCCGGCAAGACGACCACCCTGCACAGCGCGCTCAATTACGTCAACCGGCCGGAAAAAAAGATCTGGACCGTTGAGGATCCGGTGGAAATCGTCCAGGACGGGTTGCGGCAGGTGCAGGTGGAAAACAAGATCGGTCTTGATTTCGCCAAGATCCTGAAGGCATTTTTGCGGGCCGACCCCGATATTATCATGGTCGGCGAAACCCGGGATCAGGAAACCGCTGAAACCGTTATCGAGGCGGCGCTCACCGGGCATCTGGTTTTTTCGACGCTCCATACCAATTCCGCTCCGGAAACAGTTACCCGGCTTCTGGGCATGGGGATCGACCCGTTTAATTTCTCCGATTCGCTGCTCGGCATCCTGGCCCAGCGTCTGGTGCGCAGGCTGTGCCCCCATTGCCGGGAAGCATACACTCCCGATGCGGCGGAAAAAGAGCTGATCCTCGCGGAATACGGGGAGCATCCTCTGAGTCCGCTGACCATGGCGGAGCTCGACAAGGCAGCCTTGTACAAGCCGAAGGGCTGCGACAAATGTAAAAAAAGCGGCTACCTGGGACGGCTCGCTATCCATGAACTGCTCACGGTCAATGATCCGCTGAAGCTTCTCATTGTTAAAAACAGCCCCATCGTCGAGATCCGGGACGAGGCGATGCGGGTGGGCATGCTTACCCTCAAACAGGACGGCATCCGCAAAGTGATGGCGGGGCAGACCGATCTCTTGCAGGTGCGGGCGGCCTGTATCAAATAACGGGCTGAAACATTCACCCATGGAACAGGGGCGGTTTGTATGAAGAAAGTACTGGTTGTTGACGACGACCATGGTTTTTTGCTGAGCTTGCAGGACATGTGCCGTGAGCGGGTCGATTCCTTCGAGGTCGTTACCGCGGGCAACGGCAAGGAAGCGCTGGCCGTTCTTGCCGCGCAATCGATAGATCTGGTGGTCACGGACCTGAAGATGCCGGAAATGGACGGCTTCGAGCTGGTCAGCCGGATGAGCAGGCTGAAAAACTCGGTGCCGATCATTGCCATGACCGCCTTCGGCACCCCGGAGATGGAAGACCGGCTCATGGACCTGGGTGCCTTTCAATACATCGAAAAGCCTGTCGATTTCGAGCTGTTGCTGCAAAAAATCAAGGATGGCCTGGCAGCGGGCGCCAAGGGGCAGGTGTCCGGCGTGTCGTTGTCCTCGTTTTTGCAGCTTCTTGAGCTTGACCGGAAAACCTGCACCATCATGGCACGGGCAGGGAAGCGCGTCGGCCTGCTGTTTTTCAAGAACGGTAGCCTGATCAACGCCTATGCCGAGCCCCTTACCGGCCTTGATGCCGCCTTTGAGGTCATCAGCTGGGATCAGGCCGAGATCGAGATCCACAATTTCTGCCGGAACCGCAAGCAAACCATCGACGCCCCCCTGGGATTCATCCTCATCGAAGGCGCCCGGTTGAGCGATGAGCGGGGCGATCAGCCGGTTCAGGGCGCAGGCCTGTCGGCGGAAGAAGATGACGATGAATTCGCGCAACTGGACGATCTGGATTTCGCCACGGCGCCCGCGCCACCGTCCACCGCGGCCATGGCGCAGGCCCTGGCGCAAGGCGGGAAAAAAGATCTTGAAGAGACACTCAACGAGGCCTCGGGGATCAACCGGATGGTCCTTGTCGCCAAGGATGGAACCGTCAGGCAGCAGCGGAACATCGACAACAAGGAGTTCAAGCCCTTTGTCACCTATGTTGCCGTGGCTGCGGATAAAATCCGGGGCATTCTCGGGTATGGAGAGCTGCCTTCCCACATCATCCTCACCCAGGAAAAAGGCGAACAATTGCTGATTATTCCAGGGCCGGAGCTGTCGGTGGGGATAGAGGTGCAGCCGGGGATTTCACCCATCAAGATTGTCGCGGCCATTGGCCAGGCCCTTGCCGAGGCCCAGCAGCTTGGGCAGCGGGCTTAATGAGGAGCGTGCAGCATGGATGAACTGTTACAGGAAATAAAAATGCTCCCCGGCGTTGTGGGGGTTTTTGTCTCGGTCGATAAACCGGATATTATCTTTTCCTATGTGCCGGACGGGTATGAGCATGAGACGCTCAAGCTGGCGGGGGGATCGCTGCAGCGGATCATCAAGATGAACGCCTCCTGTCAGCTCAGTGTTAATTCCGTGGAGATGCGGTTTCCCGATACAATGGTTCTGGTGAAACATATCTGCGACGGCGCCTTGCTGGTGATGCTCTGCGAGACGGAGGCGAATTTTTCGCTGATCAATATGACCAGCAACATGCTTCTGGGCGAACTCGCTCTGGGAGTGGACAAGGTCCGTGCCGATCCGGAGGCGGCCCAGCGGGCAATCTCGGCCAAAAAGGCCGGGAGCATGGATTTTTCCCAGGCGCAGAACGAAGAGCCGTTGAAAAGCGCCATTCCTGTTTTTCAGGATGCGCTGGCCAGGGCCATCGGTCCCATCGCGGCGATGCTGGTCAAGGAGATCGTCGGCAAATGGCTGCAGGGAGGGGCCTGCGCCCAGGAACGCTTCCCGGATCTGGTGGATCTCTTCTGTCAGGAGATCGGCGACGCACCTCTTGAAAAGGAATTTCGGGCAGACACGGCCCGGCTTCTTCCCCGCTGAATTGCACAAACAAGAAGGCCTTGCTCTTTGGGAAGAGAGCAAGGCCTTCTGTGTCCTTTTGTAACGACCACGTCTATTTCAAGCGCTTGAACTCAACCCGGTTGTTGATCTTTCTGTTTTGCTCCGTGGAGTTGGGGACAATGGGGTGGGTATGGCCGTATGCCGCCACCTGCAGCTTCTTCGGGTCGATATTGCAGTTTTTGATCAGATAGTTGCGCACCGCCTCGGCCCGCTTTTTGGAAAGGGCCAGATTGGCCTTGGCATCTCCGGAGTCGTCCGTATTGCCGGCCACCTCGAATGTCGCCCCTTTCAGCTCCTTGCTCGTAAAGGCGCGCGCCCCCACGATGCTGAGCTGGTCGCCGCCTTCTTCGGGAAGCGCCGTCGACTTGTCGGGGAAGAGGACCAACAGCCTGAGGATCGTGGCCTCGATGGGGCTGATCTCCCGATCCTTGGATTTTTCCTCGAAAAGAACGGTGACCGCCTCCTCGGAACTCACCGATTCTCCCCGCTGTGCCTTCAGCTTGATCCGCGCCGATTCCAAGGATTTTGCCGCCCGCTTGTTGCCGGGATCAAGGCCCAATCCTTTTTCGTAAGCGGTCACGGCATCCTGCGCCTTGTTCGTCACCATGTAGATATCGCCCAGGCCGAAAAATGCCTTGGCATGCTTCGGGTCAAGGGTCGAGGCGCTGACGTAGTAACGCAGGGCTTCATTGTAATCGCGCAACCGCTCCAAGCTGTACCCCTGCATGAAGTTGATCTCGGGATCCTTCGGGCATTGCTTGATGGCCTTCGCCAGCAGGTCGCGCCTGGCAATGAGATCCCGCTCCTTGCCGACCTCCTCGGCAATCTTTTTGCAATCCGCCGCCGAGGCGGGGGGAGGCGACAGGGCCGGGAACGACAGGGTGCAGAACAGCACGAGGCCCAAGATCGCCGCATGCCGGGCCACGGGCCTGGGTTGTTTGTGCGTGCTTAATATGGACATATGCTCACCGTTTGAGGATGCGGACCATGCTCATGCGCAGCCGCTCGATGGCGCTGGCCAGGGCGCCGATCTCGTCATTCTGTTTGATGCCGACGCTTTCTTCCAGATTTTTGCCAAGGCTGATTTCTTCTGCCTTGACGCTCAGCCGGACAATGGGGTTTACCACGAAGCGGTCCATGAACAGCCAGATGCCGATAAGCGCCACCAGCAGGCAGCCGGCCCCGATGAGATAGAGGGTGATGGCCCCCTTGCGGGCGTTGGCCAGGGCTTCTTCCACGGAGACGTAAACCACGTAGGCGGCCACGGTATCGCCGGCTTTCCAGTTGTAGCCGTTGGCCGAGCCGTAGATCTCAACCTGATCCTTGGGCGCGTCGTTCACATCGCCATGGCAACGCAGGCAATCCTTGTCGTCGACCTTGATGGGTTTTGACAGGTAAAAGAAGGTTTCGCCGTTGCGCTGCATGGTGCCTTCGTGTGCCTTGAGTTCCGGTTGGGCGGCAAACATGGCGATCAGTTTGGTCTCCCATTCGTCCGCCTTGTTCGGGGCGTAGAGGGGATCAAGGGTTGCCTGCTTGAAGTCATAGCCGGTCAGGTTTTTTTTGAAGATGTCAAAGGTGCCGCGGGTGAGCACAAAGCCGGACATCAGCTCGGGGTAGAACCGGTCCTTTTCGAAAACCTCCATGATCAGGGGGCGCTGCTTTTCCTTGTAGAAATCCCGGTTGGCCAGGATGTAATTGAAAATCAGCTCTCCCTTGCTTTTCGCCTCCAGCATGGCGTTGCGCTTGCTGAACAGGTAGCTGGCCGTGCCGATGCCCACGGTTGCGATACCGAAAATAATTGCCATGATGATCATGAAGCGTGACCGAATCCCCATCTATGTCTCCTTGAAATTGGAATCGTTTTGCAGGGGCAGGCCTGGAAAAGGGAGCACTGCCCCGACTACCGATGGATTATACCCTAACCGTTGCGCCCTGATCAACAGGCGAAAGCCGAAGGCGGCAGGTTTTCGCGGGATCTTCCGGTTAAGGAATCTCCCCGCTGTGTCTTTGTCGTGCTCTTGGGCAAGGTCAGGTGAAAGGTTGTGCCGCTGCCCTTTTCGCTGACCAGCTCAATCCCGCAGTGCATCTGGGTCAGCATCTTTTTGGAGATCACCAGCCCCAGTCCGGTGCCGTGAGCTTTGGTGGTGAAAAACGGCTTGAAGGCATCGCGCGCGAGCTCTTCCGACATGCCGCAGCCATTATCGGTGATGGAAAGGAGGATGACATTGCCGCGGCTCTGGCTGCGGACCTGCAACAGGGGATTGGGCGTTTCCGTCATGGCGTCGACGGCGTTGGCCATCAGATTCATGGTGACATGCTGCAGGGCTCGGGGGTCGACCATGACCCGCTTTGCGTCCGGGGCGATGTCTATCCTGAATTCCACTTTCTTGGCCTGGATTTCCGCCCCCAGCAGCTGCATGAGGTTGTCGAAAAACATCGCCAGATCGATATCGCTGGTCCTGGGCGTCTCGAACATGCTGAAGTTCTTGAGCGATTTGAGCAGCGTTTCCATCTTGCTGACTTCCCCGGATATCCGGTTGAAATAGACATCTATTTCCTCGGGGGAATATTTGTTGATGTTGTTTTGCAGGACGGTCAAGGCCATCTTGATGGAATTGAGGGGATTGCCGATCTCGTGGCGGATGCCGGAAAAGAGGCAGCCGATATTGTTCATCGTCTCCGTGGCCTCGTCGATGGCGGCGAGGCGGTGCCGGTCGGTGATGTCCTGAATGAAGATCGAGATGTGGCGTTGATTCCCTGGAATCCGGTACACGGTATAGCCAAGCACCCGGTGTTCGTAATGGATGATGGTTTGCCGGCTTCTGGTCCGGCCCGGCTGCTGGAGGGGGTCGAGATCGTTGCAGAGCAGGGCGGAGAGCCCCTCGTAATCCTGGGCGGCCTTGAGCGGCTCAAGGATTTTTACGGCATGGGCGTTTTTGAAAAAAAGCTTTTTCTCCACGGTGTCGAGAATGATGAGCCCTGTATCGATATCCCGCAACACATCGGTAAAAATGCAGACAGCATTGCAGAAGGCGTCCTTGGGCAGGGAGGGCGCACTGTTTCGGCTGGGCAGCAGTCTATGAAACATGGCTTTTATCAAGAGAGACACACCGCAAGGCAGAAGGAAACAATTCGGAGATTTTTCCCATGGTAGCAGATTTCGGGGCAAAGGCAAGCGCGGCGGAGAATTTTTCGATTTTTATTGTGGAGGATGGGGATGGTTCCCGGTTATATTGCCCTGCGGCAACCTTGCCGCTCCTTTCGTATGATCCATCGGAGGTTTTGATATGACCGTACGTTCCTGCGTCCACCCTTCCGGGCAGTTTGTTTATGGTGTGCATGCGCCTTCATACCAGGTTGTCAATCTGCGGGAAAACGATTGGGTCGAGCCGCTTGGTGCATTTCCGGACAACAGTCCCTGTTTGAATCAGGGAAATTTCCCCGAAGGCGATCTCCAGGTTGACCAGGCGGAAATGATCTATGAGGTCGCCAACCCTTTGCCCTTTCGGGGGGTTACCTACATCAGCAGCGCTTGGGCTACTCCCAGGGCGGCCAATCCATCCTCCATCAAGTTGCCGTCCCCCCCGGAGGTGTCCATGGCCCAGGCGTTGAAGGAACTTCTGCCCGCCGGGGGTGGAGACCCGGATTTGCCGAAAAGCTTCGCTGTGCTTCCGGAACCGGTATTGCTGGCTCTGGCCGCCACTTCCACCGATCCCGAGGATCTGGCGGTCTTGGCCGCCATGAGTTGTGAGTTTCTCCGAGACCAGTCAGGGCAACCGGTCGGCCTTCGTTATGCAGGGGAGGGAAATGGTCAGGCGCGGGCCCGGATTCTCCGGCATGATCTGTTCGAGGTGGTGGTCAACAATCGCCATTTGCCCGAGGTGTATCGGAAGGTCATGGTTTTGCGGCCCGGGGTGCAGGGGGGCAGTGAAATCGTGGGCGAGTATCGCGATGCGGCCGAGGGGTGTCATGTTTTTGAATATCTGCGGAGCAACAGCTATATCCCCTGGGGGCATTACGCGGCGAACATGGCGGATGATGCTGTTCGCTACAATACAACGGATCTTGCCTGCGCCGACATGCAGGGGATGCGGCACCTCTATTACCAGCGCACCTTCCTCCGGCTTGGCGGCCAGCTGGGCCTGCCCCTGCCTCCCGGGCGGAAGACCATGACCGGGACCGCGCTCGAAGAGCTGCGGCTGGCGATTCTCCAGGCCTTGCGGCAAAAGAACGCGCCTCCCTTGCCCTTCACCGCCACCCTCTGGGGCTGGAACTACGGCTTTGATTTCGCACCCAGCGGCTACAGGCTCCATGCCTCGCATCAGCAGATCCATCAGCAGTTCGCTCTGTTGCCGCGGACGGTTGCCGCCTGGCATCATGGCGGACAACCGGCGGACGAGCCGCTTTCAAGCTACGCCTGCGGGGATCTTGTGGCTGAGTTTTGTGAACGGTACAAGGAAGAGACGGGGTGCGACTTTTTCAGCGCCTATCTCAAGGCTATCCGCGACAACAAGCGGATGGACGGAAGGGAAAACGACAACACGAGCCTGGTTGTCCATGAGGATGATAAGGTTATACTCTTCGTGCCCAAGGCGCAAACCTCCCAGTGGGAGTTGCAGATCATGGTCCTGGGCGAGGTGGGCAATATCCTGGAGGCGGACGCAGCCACCCGCGCCTCGCTGGACCGCGCCCTGCTCATCGCCCAGAAGATTCTTGCGCGTCTTGGCGCCCTGCTGGTGAGCAGTATCGAATATTCCAGCCGGATAACGGCTCAACCTGCCGGGCAGCGGCTGCTCTATGCGCTGCTGCCCAAGCTCCCATATTCCATGGGCGCCTTCAGCGAGGCCCAGCTGCGCTGGGTCAATGGTCATTTTCCCGAGGATTTTGCCGCTGCCTGCCGGGCCCAGTTGCCCAAGGTGCTGGATGGGTTTACAAGGGAAGGGGGCAGTGCGGTCTGATCCCTGAGCCGTGATTTTTCAAGGGATTCCGCACAGGTGGAAGAGCACTCGCCCCCTCTTTTTTTTGTGGACATAAAATGTTGCCCTTGAAAATCCGGTATGGTAACTTGTAAAGTTGAGTGTCTTGGGCGGGGTGTCGGCCCGGGGTTGTTTTTCGCGTTTTCTTGCGGTGTTGCGTTGATTGTGCCGGAAAAAGATATTCCATTTATACGGGCCGAGTCATGCGTGGGGCCTGAAAATTGTCTTATAATGAGGTGAGCCGTTGAAGAAGAAGATCTTGATAGCCAACCGAGGTGAAATTGCCCTGCGCATCATTCGGGCGGTGCAAGAGCTTGGGCATGTTGCCGTGGCTATTTACGAAACGCCGGACAAGGATGCCCTGCATATCCGCACGGCGGATGAGGCCATCTGGCTTGGGGATGGCCCCCGCTGCGATTACCTGAACATCGACAAGGTCATCGGGGTCGCCAAAAAAGTGGGGGCTGACGCCATCCATCCCGGGTACGGATTTTTGGCGGAAAACCCCGATTTTGCCAAGGCGTGCGAGCACAGTGGCATTATTTTCATCGGTCCTCCCTCCGATGTTATCCAGTCGCTGGGCGACAAGGTCACGGCCCGGCGGATCATGAAGGAAGCCGGGATCCCCATGGTGCCCGGCACCGACAACCTGTCCGCCGGTGATGCCGGTCTCAGGGAAGCCATTGATTTTGCCGACAAATACGGCTATCCGGTGATGCTGAAAGCCACCGCCGGCGGTGGCGGGCGCGGCATCCGGCGGGTGGAGAATGAAAAACAGCTGCGGGCCGAGCTGCCCATGGCCAGGGCAGAGGCAAAATCCGCCTTTAATAACGACTCGGTGTATCTGGAAAAAGTGGTGATCAATCCCAAGCATGTCGAGGTGCAGATCATTGCCGACAAGGAAGGCAATACCGTGCATCTGGGATCCAGGGATTGCTCGATCCAGCGGCGCAACCAGAAGCTGGTGGAGATCGCCCCTTCGCTGATCCAGGACAAGGCGTTGGTCGACAAGATCTGCGAAACCGCGGTTACGGCGGCCAAGGCCTCCCATTATGTGAACGCGGGCACCGTCGAGTTCCTGGTCGACCGGGACTGGAACTTTTATTTCATGGAGATCAACACCCGGGTCCAGGTGGAGCACACGGTCACCGAGATGGTCACCGGCATTGATATCGTCCGGACCCAGATCAAATTGGCCCTGGGCAAGAAGCTCTCCTTTACCCAGGATGACATCCATATTCGCGGCTACGCCGTGGAGATGCGGATCAACGCCGAGGATCCGCAGAACAACTTCATGCCCGAAGGAGGCAAGACCGTTTCCGTCTACCGTTCGCCGGGTGGCTATGGCGTGCGGCTGGACGGCTTTGTCTACCAGGGGTTCACCATTCCCAAGGTATACGACTCGTTGCTGGTCAAGATGACCGTGTTCGGATTTTCCTGGAATGAAACCGTGGACCGGCTGCTCCGCTGCCTCAACAACTTTGTGATCACCGGCCCGAAGACCACGATTCCCTACTATGTGAATCTGGTGCAGGATCCGGATTTCAAGAAGGGTGATTTCGACACCTCCTTCATTGAAACCCATTCGCACCTGATCAACTACGAGGAACAGGCCAACGAAGGAAACAAGCTGGCCCATCTGATCGCGGAGATTCATTACAAAGGGGAAAACCCCTACGCTGTTTAGAAAAAACAGGCACAAGGATAAAGGCGCAAGGTGAAAGGTTAAAACCCTTGGTTGTTGTCATCTTTCACCTTTTGCCTTGCGCCTTTATCCTTCTTTGCACCCAGAGGGTATAAGTTTCGTTTGAGCAGACAAGCTGCTCAACTCAGCTTTAAAAGGAGTTGAAATGGAACGCATTGTTCAAGGTATGGGTATCACCGAGGTACTCAAGATTATGCGGCAAGCGGATGGGTATTATATCACCAATACCGCCCGTGATATGTCGCAGTCGGATTACAAGAAC
>Ga0172380_10002934_pt1 | contig 24781 bp, 22 predicted proteins | sample Leawe162metaG_FD_119747 | JGI IMG/M metagenome (GOLD analysis project Ga0172380, IMG submission 119747) | Leachate microbial communities from a municipal landfill in Southern Ontario, Canada - Leachate well 162 metaG | ecosystem: Engineered > Solid waste > Landfill > Unclassified | place...
GACACCACCGCCTTCAGGGCATCGGCCAGGGTGGAACGAACCTGGGCCTGCTGGCTGGCGGGGAAAATTTCAATAACCCTGTCCACGGTCTTGGCGGCGTTCAGCGTATGCAGGGTGCCGAAAACCAGATGACCGGTCATGGCCGCCTCCATGGCCAGGGCAATGGTTTCCAGGTCACGCATCTCGCCCACCAGGATGATATCCGGGTCCTCGCGCAGCGCCCCGCGTAGGGCGGCGGAAAAACTCTTGGTATGGAGCCCGACCTCCCGGTGATTGACAATACATTTCTGGCTCTTGTGCACAAACTCAATAGGGTCTTCAATGGTGAGGATATGGTCACTGCGAATTTTGTTCACTTCATCAACAATGGCGGCCAGGGTTGTCGACTTACCACTTCCCGTCGGACCGGTTACCAGCACCATGCCCTTGGGCAGGGAAGCCAGCTTTTTCACCACCGCAGGCAGGCCAAGCTGGTCGCAGGTGAGGATTTCGCTTGGAATTTCACGAAAAACAGCGCCGATACCATACTTCTGCTGAAAAAGATTGCCACGATAACGGGCCAGGCCGGGCAACTCATAACCAAAATCAACATCTCCCGTTTCTTCAAAAATCTTCGCCTTGTCCTCGCTGACTATCTCAAAGAGCATAGCCTTTAAGGTATCATTATCCAAAACCTTATACTTTACCCGTTCCATGTCGCCCCTGATCCGCAGAACCGGCTGCTGGCCGGCAACGAGATGAAGATCCGAAGCTCCCTGGTCATTCATTAACTTAAAAAAGGCGTCAATCTGGGCCATGCCTACCTCCTGATGTAAAAACAAAAAACTGACGGCAACACCATCAGAGCATTGATAATAAATTATTATATCATAACAAGAGTGCGCCACGTAGCTCAAACAAAAAAACAAACTGGGGCCGATTGATGCCCGCAGACCTCATTAGACTTGCATAGGTTAGTCCTTCAGGGTAGGATTCAGAAATGGACTACATTGATTTGCACCTTCACTCAAGCTGCTCCGACGGGACCATGACCCCGGCCGAACTGGTTCTGGAGGCGGTGAAAGCAGGCATCAAAGGGATCGCCATTACCGACCATGACACCGCCGAAGGAATTGACGAAGCCTTGCAGGAAGGTAAAAGGCAGGGGGTTGAAGTGCTTTCCGGCATCGAGGTCAGCGCCTATCTCGATGATATCCCCATGCACATCCTGGGTTATGGTTTCCGCCATGGGGATGCGGCCCTGCAACAGAATCTGCAGAAGATACAGACAGCGAGAAACGAGCGCAATAACGGCATTCTGGCAAAATTAAACACCCTGGGTATCGATGCGACCCGAGAGGATCTCAGGCGATATTCACGGACCGGCCAGACCGGACGGCCCCATATCGCCAGACTGCTGATTGAAAAAAAGCTTGTTAAAACCATTGATGAGGCCTTTTACCGTTATCTGCGCAAAGGCGGCCTGGCCTATGTGGAAAGAAAAAGACTGATGGCCTCCGATGCCATTGCCATGATCACTGCGGCAGGAGGAATCGCGGTGCTGGCCCATCCGCTCACCATTGATCACACCATGCTGACCCTGCCCGCCATTTTACGGGAAATGAAGGGAATCGGACTTGAGGGCGTAGAGGCCTATTATCCGATCTACTCCGCTACCGTCCGCCAGAAGATTATGACCCTCTGCCAACAGATGAACCTGCTCATCACAGGAGGCAGCGATTTTCACGGCGCCATCAGAAACGGCACATCGCTGGCTGAGATCAATAAAAAACAACGGGCACCCTACGAGCTTCTCGTTGCCCTGAAAAATCATTTATCTGCTTCCGTGCCGACCGAAACCGCAGAGATCCTTGCCAGCTAGCTACGGGCGGCCATGGCCATCCGAACTGGTCCGGGAATGCAAAAAACGCCTTATCATTTCACAAATTGACGAACAGAAACAGAGACTGCCATGCACACTATTCTTGTGGTAGATGATGAGCCGAATTATCTCATTATTCTGGCCGAAATACTTCGGGATGAAGGTTTTGAAGTCTTTACCGCGCAAAATGGCGAAAAGGCCCTTGAGATTGCCCGGACAACCGATCTCGACCTGGTGCTCACCGACATGCAGATGCCCGTCATGGGCGGCATGGAGCTGCTCAGGCAGGTCAAGGCCATTAACCGCAACCTGCCGGTCATCATGCTCACCGCCTACGGCGAGGTGGAAAAAGCTGTGGCCGCCATGCGGGAGGGGGCTTTCAATTACCTGACCAAACCCTTTAAAAACGACGAACTCATCGCCAACATCACCAAGGCGGTTGAACACTACTCTCTGCTGCGCGAAAACATCCGCCTGCGCAGCGAGGTAAAGAAACGATACAGTTTTGCCGAGATGATCGGCAAAAACAAGCAGATGCAGCTCCTTTTCAACATGATTGAAAAGGTGGCCCCCACCTCCGCATCCGTTTTGATCACCGGCGAATCCGGAACAGGTAAAGAACTGGTCGCCCGGGCGATCCACAACTACAGTCTCCGGGACAAGGAGCCGTTTATTTCGATCAACTGCGCCGCCCTGCCCGAGTCGCTGCTGGAAAGCGAACTCTTCGGCCATGAAAAAGGCGCCTTTACCGGCGCCATTGCCCTGCGCAAAGGCCGCTTTGAACTGGCGGACCGCGGCACCCTGTTTCTTGATGAAATCGGCGAGATGGCCCTGTCGCTGCAGGCGAAACTGCTGCGCATCATCCAGGAAAGGACATTCCAGCGGGTCGGCGGCGCCCAGGAACAAAAGGTGGATGTGCGCATTGTTGCCGCGACGAACAAGGACCTGAAGGAAGAGGTTGAGGCGGGCCGCTTCCGGGAAGATCTTTATTATCGGCTCAACGTCCTGCACGTGCACCTGCCGCCCCTGCGGGAGCGGATCGAGGATATCCCCCTGCTGGCCGAACATTTTGTCAGCAAATTTGGCCGGCGGCTCAATAAACCTGAACTTAAAATCTCCCCGGCCACGCTTCGTCTTTTAACCACCCTGCCGTGGGTGGGCAATGTCCGGGAGCTCGAAAACACCATCGAGCGGGCAAGCATCCTTTGCCTCAACAACTCCATTGAGCCGGAAGATGTGCAGTCCGAGGGAAATAAAGCCAAGGTTGCCACGCCGGTGAGCCAGTCATTTGACCCCGATGACATTGTGCCTCCCGGCACCCCCCTGCCGGACATGCTTGACGCCATCGAAGAAAAGGCCCTGCGCAGCGCCCTGGTCAAAGCCGATTTTATCCAGACCAAGGCCGCGGAAGCTCTGGGGATCACCAAAAGCCTGCTGCAGTACAAAATGAAAAAATTCGGGATCAAAAAAAATTGACAACGGGGTAATGAATAGCAAGAATATATTCTGCAGATACTGTATGATAATGTCACCAAATTTAAAGACACCTTAGAGGAGATTGGCAGTGGCAACCAGTGATATTTTTTTCATCATAGCTTCCGTGGGCATCGTAATAGTTGTTGCAGCCCTGGTTCCGGTTCTGTACCAACTGAAACGAACCTCCGAAAAGGCGGAAACCGCTCTGGAGAAGATCAACAATGAACTGGCACCGCTTCTGCACAAAACGACTGAGGTGACCGAGACACTGCATACCCTGTCGGTTTCCCTTAATGAAACAATCGAAAGAACCGAGCAAATCCTCGATACGGTGCAGCAGGCCGGGGACACTCTGCTGTCCACCGCCTCCCTTGTCAAGGATACCGTTACTCCTGTATCCGTGCAGATTCGCGCAATCAGCGCCGGCATAGGCGCTTTTACCAATTTTTTCAAAAAATCCGAACCCTCAGAAAGGAGGTATTTTGATGAATAGAGACAATAATTGCAGTGCTGGTATCGCCGTCATCTCATTTCTTGCCGGTACCGTTATCGGGGCAGGCATCGCCCTGCTTGTTGCCCCGAGAACAGGCGAAGAGACGAGGGAGATTCTCAAAGGCTACGGCTACGACCTGAAGGAGAAAGGCAGCAAAATCCCGGCAAACATCAAACATTCGGCCGAACACGCCATTGACCGCGGCAAGGAGCTGATTGAGCAGGGCAAGCAGCTGATCAACCGGGGAACGGAAATGGTCAGCCACGGCAAAGATTACCTGGACGAGAAAAAACAGACGTTAAGCGCCGCCATCGAAGCGGGCAAGGATGCCATGAAAGAGGAAAAGGAAAAGCTTTCCGCCGCTTACGAGGAGTAAAAGGTCACAAAACCTGAGCTCCGGCAGCCCAAAAATATTCCCACAGAGAGGCAAGGCCTGGCAGATTAGCTTAGCAGGCTCTGTCTTCTCTGTGAGAGTTGCGGCACCCAGTCAGACATTGTGGCTTGTTCCGCCCCAGTTCAATTTCCGGCGCAGAATGTCAAAATAGCTGTTTTGCGGTGAACAGATAAGACGCAACGGTTTTTCAGAAAGGGCCAACTCCAGATTATCCGTTTCGTCCATATTCCAGGCAAGCTGCCCGTCGACAATCACCTTGACGTCCGCCGCCGGACCGGCAAGTCTCGTGCTTAAACGAACGGTATCAGGCAACAGCACGGGTCGGCTCTCAAGCATGAAGGGACAGATCGGCGTTACCATGATGGCGGCAAGTTCAGGGTGAACGATCGGTCCTCCGGCAGAAAGATTGTAGGCGGTGGAGCCCGTGGGGGTGGAAAATATCAGCCCGTCCGCCTTGTAGGTGTTCAGATACTCATCATCCACCCAGGTGCAGAGACGAACCAGTCTGTCAATGGCGCCCTTGCTGATAACCACGTCATTTAAGGCGCAACGCCATCTGCCCTCTCTGCCGTCTGAGTTGAGCCTTGTTTTCAGCATCATCCGGTTTTCAATCAGGACCGAGCCTGAGAGAATTATCTCGAGCGCCTGAAACTTTTCATCCTCAGCAACCTCAGTCAAAAAACCAAGATTGCCGAGATTGACCCCCACCACCGGCACCTGGCACTGGCTTGCCTCCTCGGCCACATGCAGCAGGGTGCCGTCACCTCCCAGAATGATCAGGATATCAAGGTCAGGGGCAATGAGGTCTATTACCGTATCAATGGACTTCCGGTAAAACCAGTCAACCAGCTCATCAGCAACCATTCTGGCCTGGGCTGAGTCTTTTTTTAAGATAATGCCGGCCTTTTTATAATGCATATTTTATCTCTCTGGTCGTGGCAGGACATTTTGCAGGGCCCTGGCATCGGATCGGCTAGCCGACGACAAGTTTACCGAGTTCTCCGGAACGTCTGGTTGCAGCTTCCACAGCGGTCATGATGCCCGCCTTGAATCCCGCCTTTTCCAGCTCATGGAGCCCGGCAATGGTGGTCCCGCCCGGTGAGGTCACCATGGCCTTGAGCAGAGCCGGATGCTTGCCGGTCTCCAGGGCCAGCCTGACGGAGCCGAGCACGGTCTGCAGCACAAGGATTTCCGCATCCTGGCGGCTCAAGCCCACCTTTACTCCGCCGTCGATCAGGGCATCGATAAACATGAAAACATAGGCCGGCCCGCTGCCGCTCAAACCGGTGACGGCATCAAGATAATTTTCCGGCATCACAAGACTCTTGCCGATGGCGGAAAAGATATGTCTCCCGGTTTCCATGTCATCGGCAGTGGTGTTTGCCCCGCCGCTTAAGGCTGAGGCCCCTTCCAGCACCAGGGCCGGGGTATTGGGCATCACCCGGATAATCCGGCAGCCAGCGGTCAGTCGCTCTGCAATAAAAGCGATGGGAATCCCTGCGGCAATGGATATGACAAGATGCCGGCAGTTCAGCCACCCCGCGCATTCTTCAAGCAGCCGGCCCATGATCTGCGGCTTGACCGCCAGAATCACAATAGCGCAGTCGGCCAGCTCGGAATGGAATTTGCCTGTTGAAATGGCAAAAGTTTCCTCAAGAAAGCGGCGGCGGTCTTTATCGGGATCAATGGCAATGATCTGGGAGCTTTCCGTAAGTCCTGCCTGTAATATTCCCTTGATGAGAGCCTCGGCCATGCGGCCTCCGCCCAAAAATCCTATCTTTCCCTGCAGTTTCATTTTTTTTACCCCTAAGTGTTGCCCGGCATATGAATGAATGGTTATTTCGTAACGGCACCTAAGTCTTTAGTCTTTTTTGCCAGCCATTTCAACATCCATTTACAGACCACTGGCAAACAGAGGCTGCGGATGCGGAACAACCCGTGCCTCAGCGAAAATTCCCCGCACCGTCAGCCTGACCATGGACAGGCGGCACCGGCCCGCATGAGGTGAACTTTCGGAAAACAGCAGAAATGAGGCGTGACTTATTTAAAAAACGACCACGGAAGAGTAGCAACAGGCAGGAGTTCAACCCGGAGTTCCAGGAAACGATAAAAGGCGCTCAGGCTATTGACAGGGCAGCGGAGGAACTAACAAATCTTACCTCCGGGCTGCGGGGCAAAGCCGGCGCCTTCAAGTTGATCAAACAATAATCAGAAAACCAGCTCAAGCCGGCAGGGGCGAACTGTTGGAAACCGGCAGAACCTGGGGCGGCACCAGAAACGGCAGTATCTTGTTGCCGGCAGCCCTGGTGGTCATTACCACCTTTTCAAAAGCGCTCCCTTCGCCCTTATCCGACCACTTGATAAACTGCCAGCATTCGGGATGATCGGCGATTTCCTTCATAAGCTGCAGATGCTGGCCATGCCCTGATTTGATGGCGGTGATATGGCCCAGCACTGGGCAACCCAGCAGGGCCAGATCGCCAATCAGATCAAGCAGTTTATGGCGGACAAACTCGTCGGAGAAGCGCAAACCTTCCGCGTTAAGGATCTCCGATCGATCGATGACAATGGCATTGTCCAGGGACCCCCCCAGAGCCTTGCCATTCTGCCGCAGATACTCCACCTCATGCAGGAATCCGAAGGTCCGGGCAGAGGCGATTTCCTTCATAAAGGTCGGCGCATCAACCTCAACGGAAAATTTCTGTTTCCGCACCAGTTGATGCTCAAAATCGATCTCCCCACTGACCTTGAAGCCATTGTAAGGTTCGATGACAATCATGGAGTCACCGCTTCTGATCTCAATCTTTCTGGTGATTTTTAACAGAAACCGCGCCGCCTTCTGCCGCTTGCGGCCCACCTTTTTCAACACATGCACAAAAGGCGCGGCACTGCCGTCCATGATGGGCACTTCATCATTATCAAGCTCGATTACCGCGTTATCAATACCCATGCCGGCAAGGGCGGCAAGAAGATGCTCGGTGGTGGACACGGAGACATCATCCTTGGCCAGGGTGGTGGCCAGTCTGGTATCGGTTACCCGGTACAGGGTCGCGGGGATCATCGCCTTGCGGCCCAGATCGGTGCGGACGAAACGGATGCCGGTATTGGCGCCGGCTGGTTTTATATACAGTTTGACGGTCTTGCCGGAGTGAAGACCGACACCGGCAAAACTGACGGTTTTACTGATTGTATGCTGCCACTTATCCATTACAAACCTTCTCTTCCATGCACTCTCTATTGAAAAAAGAGGGTAAAAAAATCCCCTTGAAAAATACCCGCAGAATAACTGCCTTCTCTGTTTGCAAAATCAAAGCCAGCATACAAAAAATGAAGAAATATCTAAAAACACTAACAATTTCAAATTATTAATCAATAAATCCCGGACACGATCAACCCAGCAAAGCGGCCGAAAGTTGTTGTGTAAAAAACACACCATGTCCTTTTGCACATACCTGTCAGCCGGCCAGTTGCAATTTTTCCAGCACGAAACGGTCGAAATCCTCCCCGGCCGCCACCTCCATGCGCAGGGCGTAAAGCGGCCTGGCGAGCTGTTTGCCCTTGAGCTTGACCAGGTCTTTCTCAGAGGTAATGTAGGCTTGGGCCGCACTGTTTCGTGACTGCTTGTGCAGAAAATCAATCTCCGGCTTAAAATAACGGCTGTGATCCCGAAACACCTGAAAGCCAGCCAGGTTGATACCGGCCAACTGCAGGCTCCGCTTGAAAGAGTGGGGATTTGCCAGGCCGCAGAAGCCGAAATAAGAATCCGGGCCAGCGGCGACGTCAACCCGGTTGCCGTCCGCCGTAACCAGCGAGACCGGCCGGAATTCGGTCATAAAGACGGGAATACCCGGGAACCGTTTGTTCAGCGCCTTTTTGATCGCTTCCGCCCGGTTGCGGTTGTCCGCATCAACACAGGTCAGCACAAAGCAGTCGGCGCGCTCCAGGGCTTTGAGCGGCTCCCGCATATCGCCGCCCGGAAACACCCGGTTATTGCCGAGAAAGGTATCGACCTTGAACAGGGCCAGATTGAGATCGCGATAGAGCCCGAGATGCTGAAAACCGTCATCAAGGATCACGGCACCGGCGCCGAGATGCTCCACCGCGTACCTGCCGCCGTCAAACCGGCTGCGGCTGGTGAGCACCGGCACCCCCGGCAGATTCTCCGCCAGGTAGAACGGCTCATCACCGGCGTCCGGGGCGTTGAGGCAGATTGTCCGGCCGTCGGAAACCACATTGACCCGTTCTTTGGCCTTGCCCCCATAACCCCGGCTGACGATAACCGGACTTTTGTCGGCCAGCAGTTTGGCCAGATACATGACCATGGGGGTTTTACCCGTGCCGCCCAAGGTGAGGTTGCCGACGCTGATCACCGGCACCGGCAGCCGGTGCTGCTTGAAAAGTCCTTTCCGGTAAAACGCGGCCCGGAGCGACATGGCGAGACTGTAGGGGGGGGACAAAAAGCGGCCGAAGGCATAAAGAAGATTTAAATGTTCACTCATGACAACACCTGCCTGATCAAATTCATATGACGCATGTTCACCCCCTGACGGGCCTCCACAAATCTGCGGGCCGCCTCCCCTTTTTCCTTTCTTTTCCCTGCATCCTGGAGATAAACAGCGATGCCCTGCAACAGCTCATCTTCGCCGTTGACCTGGCTGGCGCACCCGGCGGCAAGCATGTCTTCCACCACATCGGCGAAATCCTCCATATGCCGGCCGAAGAGAACCGGGATGCCGGCCACCGCGGGCTCAAGGGGATTATGGCCTCCCTGGGGCACCAGACTGCCGCCGATAAAGGCCACGTCAGCCAGCCGGTAAAGCCCGGCCAGCTCCCCCATGGTATCGAGCACCATCAGCTGATCATCGGGTTTGCTTCCCGTCCTGCGGGTGGCGACGGCCAGCCCCTTGTTGCGGGCCAGTTTTACGACAGCCGCGGCCCGCTCAATGTTTCGCGGGGCAATAATAAAAAACAGGTCCGGCCGCCGCCCGGCAAGTTCCTGATACACCCGGCACAGGATTTCCTCCTCCCCGTCATGGGTGCTGCCGGCGATGAGCAGGGGCCGGGCCGCGGCAATGCCCAGGTCCTTTCTGCTCAGATGCCCTGCGCCCATCTTTGGCAGCATCGCATCATACTTGAGATTGCCGAGATTTTTCACCTTGTCTGCCGCAACTCCCAGGCTGACCATTTTTTCCATATCCTCCTGGCGCTGCATGGCAAGAAAGGAAAACGAGCGAAACATGGGCAGAAAGAAAGCTTGAAAAAAAGAGTATTTCCGGTAAGATTTCCGGGAGATGCGGCCGTTGACCAAGAGCGCGGCAATATTTTCAGCGGCAATTTCATGCAGAAAATTCGGCCAGAAATCGGTCTCGACAAGCAGAAAAAGATCAGGCCGCAGAGCCTTGACAAAGCGCCGCACCACCGGATAGACATCAAGGGGGAACGGGATAAACAGATCAACCGGCAGGCCCTTGCTGCTTCTGGCGAACTTCTCCCCGGATGAGGTGGCTGCGGAAAAAAGCAGCACCGCATCCGGGAACTGCACCCTGATGGCCTGCACCAGGGTGACGGCTGAGGAAACCTCGCCCACGGACAGGGCATGAATCCAGATGCGGGGACGACCCGCCGGAATTTTCCCCGCCAGCTCACTCAGCCCCAAACCGAGCCTTGCCGGAATGCGCAACCGGTATTTGGCCCTGCAGACCACCAGCAAAAGAAGAAGGGGCCAAAGAAAGACCAGCCCCAGCAGCTGAATAAGATTATATACCGCCAGCATGGTAAAAGAGGTTCCGCCCTGGTTCCTTTAATTGTAACGTTTTTCCCGCAGCCAACCCGAAACCATCAACCTAAGAAGCCCATACCCATGAACATCATTCTCATCGACCCTGCCGAGGTCAAAAACAACCGGGTGACCCTGCGGGACAGACGCAGCGACCATATCCGCAACGTGCTGGGCGCGGCCTGCGGCGACACCCTGCGCACCGGGCTGATCAACGGCCCCATGGGCACCAGCACCGTGATCGCCATCGCAGGTGATGCGGTGGAACTTGCCACCAGCCACCACGGCCCGCTCCCGGACCGGCCGGCCATTGACCTGATCCTGGCCCTGCCCCGGCCCATCATGCTGAAAAGAATTTTTTCCCAGGCAGCCACCTTCGGCGTGAGAAAAATCTACCTGATCAACGCCAGCCGGGTGGAAAAAAGCTTCTTTTCCGCCTCGCTGCTAGCGGAACACAACTATTACCCGCTGCTGCTGCGCGGACTGGAACAGGCAATTGACACCATGGTCCCTGAGGTGAGCATCCATAAGCGTTTCCGGCCCTTTATCGAGGACTTGCTGCCCCAGGCCATCAGCAACTGCCTGGTGCGCCTTATCGCCCATCCCGGCCCCTTCCCCTTTCTGCCGCAAACCGTTGCCCTGCCCCTTGAGCATCGGGCGGTCATGGCCATCGGCCCGGAGGGGGGCTGGGTCGAATTCGAGATCGACATGTTCCGCGCCGCCGGCTTTCAACCCTTTGCCATGGGCCCCCGCATCCTGCGGGTCGACAGCGCCGTGCCCGCCCTGCTGGCCCAGCTCAACCTGCTGCGCCAGCTCAACCGGCCAACCTCTGCTTAAGCTTATCGATAATCAGAGAAAACTCCTTGACCTTCAGCAGATACAGCAGAATACCGTAGACACTGACTGCCGCTGCTATATACACGAAAACACCGGCAATCTGCAGGAAAATCGACTGATTGAAATAATTCTGCGTAAGCAGGAGCAGCACCTTCAGGCAGGCGGTCATGACAAGGGAGGCGCCAAAGACCTTGACGATCCCCTCAAACAGATAGGCCAACGAATAGCCGGACATCTTTTTATACAGCACGACACTCAGGAAGAGAAAATTACAGATCATGGCGCAGGAGGTGGAAAGCGCGATGGCCCGGTGCTGGAACTGGTCAATGGAGGCGTAGACAAAGATGAGGTTGGCCGCCACGGCAAGAAAACTGGCGATGACCGGGTAGCGGGTGTCATTGAGGGCAAAAAACACCGGCACCATGATTTTCACCGAGGAATAGGCGAACAGCCCCACCGCGTAAAAACGCAGGGCCTCGGCGGTGCGGGCCGTGTCCAAGGCGGTGAAGGCCCCGTACTGGAAGATGATCCTGATGATGGGTTCCGACAGCAGCCACAGGCCGAAACTGGCCGGGATGGTCAGACAGAAGGCCATGGTGAGCGACGAGGCGAAGGTTTCCCGCATCTTGGCATGATCCTTGGCCGCCGCATAACGGGCGATGACCGGCAGCGAGGCGATGGAAATCGCCACCCCGAAAACCCCGATGGGCAGCTGCACCAGCCGGAAGGCGTAATTGAGCCAGGAGACACTGCCCTCCACGCAGGAGGAGGCAAACCGGGTGTTGATGAAAATATTGATCTGGGTGGCGGACAGGCCGATGATCGCAGGCAGCATCAAACGGAGGATGCGCCGCAGGCCCGGATCGGCGAGATCAAACTTGGGCGCAAAGGCAAAACCGGCTTTGTGCAGGGTGGGCAGTTGCCCGGCCAGCTGCAGAAAGCCGCCGATCAGGGTGCCCAGGGCCATGCCCATGATGGCCGGATAGCCGAATTTCGGCAGGACAAAGGCCAGGCCGAGGCCGCCGGCAATGGAGCCCAGGTTGAAAAAGCTGGAGGCCATGGCCGGGATGAAAAAACGGCCCTTGGTGTTAAGCATGCCCATCACCACGGCCGACAGCGAGACAAAGATCAGAAAGGGAAACATGACTACGGTCAGCTGCCGGGTCAGATCCACCTTGCCCGGCACCTGGACGAACTCGGCGTCCACCAGCAGACGCACCAGCGGGTCGGCCAGGAAAATGCCGGCCAGGGTGACCAGGCTCAGCAGCATGGCAAAAAAGACCAGCACATTGTTGGCGAGCTGCCAGGTGGCCTTTTCGCCCTTGTTGGCGTCATAGTCGGAAAAAACCGCGACAAAGGCCGAACTGAGCGCCCCCTCGCCGAAAAGATCGCGCAGCAGATTGGGAATACGGAAGGCCACGACAAAGGCGTCATAGGCAAAGCCTGCGCCGAACATCACGGCAAAAACCTGTTCCCGCACCAGCCCCAGCACCCGGCTGCACATGACGGCAATGGAGACGGTGCCGGCGGAACGGGCGATCCGGCCGGTATCGGTTGACGCTTTTTTCATTTCTTTACCCTGGGCCAGGGAAACAGCCTCGGCAGCTGCCGGCAGTACTCGTCATAGGGCTGGCCGATATCGTGGTGCAGTTTTCTTTCCTCAAGCCATGTGCCGATCAGAAAATAGAGCGTGATGACAATCTTGCTCACCAGCGAAATATCGGTTATCGGCCCGAAGGCCCAGACCAGGGCTATGCCGCCCGAATACCAGGGATGCCGCACCCCTCCCAATTTCTCCGAGGTAAAGACTGCAGTCGGCGGCTTTTGGCCCGCCATGAAGGCCTGCAGCTGCTTCAGGCCCGCAAAAAATGCGAGGTCATAACGCCGCAACCCGGCGTAAAACATATAAAAACCATAAACATAGAGAACGATTTTGAGCCCGAGCCACCAGCCGGGCCAGGCAAACAGTATGACCTGCTTGACGGAAAATTGGTAGACCGCCACCGGCACCAGCGCCGCCAGGCTGATGAGATTAAAAAAAACCCGATACAGACCGGCAACGATCCTGCCGCCGAACAGGGCGCGGCATTTTCCCAGCCACCAGTGGGAAATCAGCAGACTGTGAAAAAAACACCAGGTGCCCCAGATCAGGGCGGTCAGTATCTGCGGGGAAAGTTCTGTCATAATGAATTGTCGGCCAAGTGCTAAGCCGTTGTAACAAAATAATGTCCTCATCCGGCTGGGCAAAACGGTATAAAGAGCCGTAACGAAATGGCCAAGAAGGCAGATCTTATTTCGTAACGGCTCCTAAAACGGACCACTGGAACAAGGCAAAGAGATAAAATTACGATCAATTGCTGGGCCGAATGTACCAGTTAACCGCACAATCTGCAAAAGCAAAAAGGGAAGCCGCGAAAAAACGGCTCCCCTTTCAACATCAAATCAGCAATAACCGAAACGGAACTTCTCTTTAGAAAATCGGCTTCATGGCCTCCATATAGGAACGCAGCTCCTCGCCGATCATCTCAACGCCGGTATAGCGGATTTCCTCATTGGCCATGATCAGGGCGATATTGTCCACCCCGTTATCCTTGAGGGTAAGCCCCCGGCCGATGACATCCGTCTCGATCTTCTTCATGAAATCGGCTAGCAGCGGCAGGGCGCCCTGGGTGAAGAGATAGCAGCCGTACTCAGCGGTGTCGGAGATGACCACGTTCATCTCGTACAATTTTTTACGGGCAATGGTGTTGGCGATCAGCGGCACCTCGTGCAGGGACTCATAGTAGGCGGATTCCTCCTTGATGCCGGCGGAAACCATGGTGTCAAAGGCCAGCTCGACCCCGGCCTTGACCATGGCCACCATGAGAATAGCGTTATCAAAATACTCCTGCTCGGGGATGACGGCATCCGTGCCCACGGATTTTTCAAAAGCGGTCTTCCCTGTCTCGGCCCGCCATTTCAGCAGATTGGCGTCACCCTTGGCCCAGTCCTCCATCATGGTGCGGGAAAAATGGCCGGACATGATGTCGTCCATGTGTTTCTCAAAAAGCGGGGTGAGGATCTCTTTGAGTTCATGCGCCAGGGCGACGGCTATGAGCTTGGCCGGATTGGAGAGGCGGTCCATCATATTGGTGATGCCGCCGTGCTTCAGGGCCTCGGTAATGGTTTCCCAGCCGTACTGGATCAGCTTGGAGGCATAGCCCGCCTCCACACCTTTTTCGATCATCTTGTCATAGCACAGCAGGGACCCAACCTGCAGCATGCCGCAGAGAATGGTCTGCTCGCCCATCAGGTCGGATTTGACCTCGGCGACAAACGACGACTGCAGCACCCCGGCCCGGTCGGCGCCGGTGCCGCAGGCATAGGCCTTGGCTAGCTCCCAGCCCTCGCCCTGCGGATCGTTCTCGCGGTGCACGGCGATCAGGGTCGGCACGCCGAAGCCGCGCTTATACTCCTCCCGCACCTCGGTGCCGGGGGATTTCGGAGCAACCATGATGACGGTCAGGTCCTTGCGGATCTGCATGCCCTCTTCAACGATATTAAAGCCGTGGGAATAGGACAGACACGCCCCCTGCTTCATCAGCGGCATCACCGCCGTGACCACACTGGTATGCTGCTTGTCCGGGGTCAGGTTGATGACCAGATCAGCGGCGGGAATCAGCTCCTGATAGGTGCCGACCACAAAACCGTTGCCCGTGGCGTTCTTCCATGACTGCCGTTTTTCGGTGATGGCCGATTCCCGCAGGGCATAGCAGATGTCCAGGCCGCTGTCCCGCAGGTTGAGGCCCTGGTGCAGGCCCTGGGCGCCGCAGCCGACGATGACGATCTTTTTGCCCTTGAGCGCCTCAACGCCGTTGAACTCCGATTGCTCCATGAACCGGCACTGGCCGAGTTCCTCAAGCTGGATGCGTAATGGTAAGGTATTGAAATAATTGTGCGCCATATTGTTCTCCTTGAAAGTTCATACTTTTTTAACTGAAACCGTAATCATCTCACCTTACCACCGAATTTCGTTGCGTAAAGTGATTTATTCGCTATGCTGCATTGCAGATATTGCAATGATATTTTCCCCAAGAGCGGCGAAAACGAACAAATTATGAACATCCAGGAACTGAAAATCTTCAAGCACCTGGCCGGCACCCTGCATTTCGGCCGCACCAGCCAGGCCTGCCACATCACCCCCTCGGCCCTGACCCGGACCATCCAGCGCCTGGAGGAGGAGGTGGGGAAGAAGCTCTTCATCCGCGACAACCGCTCGGTTTCCCTGACCCAGGCGGGCCAGCGCTTCAGAACCTATGCCGAGGAGACGATCAGAAACTGGCAGCAGCTGGTCAATGACCTGTCCATTGACGAAAAAATCCTGCGGGGCGAGATATCGCTGTACTGCTCAGTCACCGCCGTCTACAGCATCCTGCCGCAGATGCTGAAAAAATACCGCAAACTCTACCCCGAGGTCCATATCACCCTGCAGACCGGCGATCAGGCCAATGCCCTGGAAAAGCTGCACAACAGCGAGGCGGATGTCATTGTTGCCGCCCTGCCGGACAAACTGCCGGCCCAGCTCAAATTCATCACGGTCATTAAAACCCCGCTGCTCTTCATCGGCCCGGCCCATTTCGGCAACAAGCCGGCCGGACAGGACGCGGCCATCGACTGGCACACCGTGCCCATGATCATGGCAGAAAAAGGCTTGGGCCGCCAGCGCCTTGACTCCTGGTTTAAGGAGCAAGGCCTCCAGCCGAATATCTATGCCCAGGTGGCGGGCAACGAGGCCATCATCACCATGGTCAGCCTCGGCTGCGGCATCGGCGTGGTGCCGCAACTGGTACTGGACAAAAGCCCCATGCGGGACCAGGTCGTCACCCTGGGGGTCAACCCTGCCCTGACCCCTTTTGCCGTCAGTGTCTGCACCTTTGAGAAAAACATGGCAAACCCGACAGTGCAGGCCTTCTGGCAGATTGCCGAACGGGAAGTCAGCGGATAAATGAGACAGAGCCCGTCCCTTTTATCCCCAACCGTGACACCTTGCATTTCATTGACCCCGGCAAAATATAATTATGCAGAAAACAACAAGTCAGGTAATAATCATCCTCAGCCATTATCATCCCCCAGTAAACCAATACCAACTTTAATTCTCACAACATGAACAACTGGCTCAGCAACGAAAAAAATCAAAAATTCCTCTCCTGGCTGGCCGGGGGGCTGTTGGTGATCATCCTTGGTATGTGGGCCGCCTCTACCTTCCTTGGCACAAATAACATCCTCAACTGGCTACTCAACGATGAAAACCGCAAACTCATCACCTGGATAGGATGCGGGCTAGGGGTGATCGTCACCGGGCTGTGGGCCGTCTCTATTTACTTTGATCATCCTGATCCGAAAATGGCCAGCCACAGTATTGAAAAAACCAAACAGAAGAAAACAAAACGACGGAAAGAGTAAACTTGCCCAGGTCATCAGTTGCGCAAGAACCCGCCTCACGATTAGCCCCTGCGTCTTGCCCCAGAAAAAAACTTAAAAGCCGGGAAAAATCTCCCGAGGCGCCTCGGGAAAACGAAGTTGCAGCCGCCTGAAGTATTCCGGTTCGCCCAGACAGTCGGGATTGTCCGGTTCGGTGCAGGCCAGCTCGCAGAGCCGCCATACGCCGTTTACCTTGCGGAGCAGGGCGGCGATATCCTCATAGCTGTTTTCGCCGCCGGGGGATTGCGGCCGGATCTGGATCCAGGCCCAGTTATCTTTAACTTGCAGCTGGGTAATGACAAACTTCACGTCAAGCCCGTGCAGGGCCTTCACCTCCTGCCGCAGGGCATCGGCAATGGCCTGGCGCTCATCGCTGCCAACCGGCGGGGTCAAACCCTGCTGGCCTGCAACGGCAAGGGCCGGGAAAAGGGCGGCAGCCATGCACATCGCCGCCCAGACCAGGGCAAACCGCAAAAAACCAACAGCCGACAGCTTTTGCCTGGCCATAGGCTAGTTTTCCACCAGCTCCACCCGCCGGTTTTTGGCCCTGCCCTCCTCGGACCGGTTGGTGGCCTTGGGGCTGGCGGAGGAAACCCCCACCGGCGTCAACCGGGCCCGGTCAATGCCGAAGCCGCTGGTCAGCGCCTGCACCACGGCCGCGGCCCGGCGCTGGGACAGGTCCATATTGTAGACAAAGGATCCCACATTATCGGTGTGGCCGGCAATCAGCAGCTTCAGCTCCGGTTTATTTTTTAAAAGCTGGGCGATCTCCTGCAGGGTGGGTTGGGATTCGGGCTTGACCACCGCCTGATCAAAGTCAAAGTAAATGCCGTACAGGGCAATGCTGCCGCTTACGGCAATCTCCCGTTCCATCTCCTCCGCCTTGACGGTCACCATCTTCTGCTCCCGGGCCTTGGCCTCGATGAGGTCGACGATGGCGATGGTGCGGCCCTTGAACGCCTTGCAGGACGAACCGCCCTTCAGCGTATAGGTGAGCACCGAGACATGGAGGCCGCTGGCGGGAAGCTCCGCTGCGGTATAACGCTGATCATTGATCCGTTCGGTCATGGCACAGTGGCCGTTTGAAAAAACCGGGTCACTGATGCTTTCCTGGGGCATAAGGTACATGGCCAGACTCATCTCTCCCCCGCCGCCTGCGCTGCTCCGGCCCGGATCACCGCCGCATTCCCCGCCGCTGCACTCAAACAGGATATCGCCGCCCTGCTCCTTGATTTCCTGCTGGTAATTGCGCAGCACCTCCAGGGGCGTCCGTTTTTCCGGCAGCAGATACACCAGCCGGGTGCGGGATCCTTCCAGGCTTTTCTTTTCTCCGGGCTCAAAATAATGGTTGTTGTGATTGTCCTTTCTGCCCGGCACCTGGGCAAGTCTGGCGAGCGGCAGCTGAAACGCATCAAAGCTGCGCTGCTCAAAGGAAATAATGAAAGAGCCCTCGTAGCGTTTGAGCCGCGGATCGTCCCGGCTGCCCTCCTTGTCGGCAGTGGGCAGCACCGCATCGGCCAAGGCAGGGGAACTGACGAACAGCAGAATGACAAAGGAAAGGAAAAACCTGTACATGACAAATTACCTCCTCTTGCTCGCTGGTGGTGTCTTCAGGGGTTAAGCCGGTGTAAAAAATAACCTGGCCAGAGAAAGGGGCGGAACGGCACTCTCTTCAGTACCCCCTTGAAGGGCATAGGGAGCCGTAACGAAATTGAAGAAATGGCCATGTTATTGCGTAACGGCTCTAAGCTCTTTTTTAGTGTAATCCTTTATATTCAATTTCATTCTATTTTTTGCAAGGACAAATATCAGTAATAATATTTGCCAAACCGGGACCACAAACCCTCCGAGAGTTCAGCGCTGAGCGGTCCCATAACGGCATTCTGAAACTCGATGCCAAGGGCAGGGAGATCTTCGAGAGGGTTTATTCCCTGTGCTACGCCCCGGCCTTTGAGATGCTGCTGGAGATCTATGATGAGGTGGCCAGCGGCAATGAGATCAGAAGCGTCATCATGGCGGGCCAGCGTTTCAAACGCTTCCCCATGGGCAAGATCGACGGCACCCGCATGTGGCAGGTGGGCAAAAAGGTGCGGGCCGGTCGGGTGGAAAAGGATATCCCGCTGAACCCCTTAACCGCAGGCGTCTACTGCGCCACCATGATGGCCCAGATCGACCTGCTGGTGGAAAAGGGTCACTGCTTAAGCGAGGTGTGCAACGAATCGGTGATCGAGGCGGTGGATTCACTCAATCCCTATATGCATTTCAAGGGGGTGGCCTTCATGGTGGACAACTGCTCCACCACGGCGCGGCTGGGCTCCCGCAAATGGGCTCCCCGTTTTGATTACATCCTGCACCAGATCGGCCTGGTGGCCTATGACGAGGGCGCGCCCACCGATACGGCCAGGGTGGCGGCCTTCAAGAACAACATGATCCATGCCGCCGTGAAAACCTGCGCCACCCTGCGGCCCTCGGTGGACATCTCGCTCTCGGAATAGCCGCAGCCCAGGGAAAGCCGGCCGCTATTTTTTTGTTTCCGCCAATAAAAAAGGTGGGCCTTGCGGTCCACCTTTATCAGCAGTTATGAACTGTTGTTTAGGAGCCATTACGAAATAACATGGCCATTTTTTTAATTACGGCTCCTTATACCCCTCAAGGGGGTACTGAAAAGAGTGTTATTGGGGCGCCTTTCTCTGGCCCTGTTATTTTTTTTTACAACGGCTTAGTGCTCAATCCACTTCTCGAGCTTCTTGATTTCACCCTCGGTCAATACATAGCGCAGAGGCCCACGCTCGCCTTCCAGCAGGGCCATGGATCTCTCTAACAGGGTATGGGTATTGCCGAAAGAATGGGCAAAGCTGCTGCTCTCCACGTCGGAGTAAGCCACGGCAGCCTTGAAATCAACGGCAGCGTCCTCCTCACAGCCAAGCTCGCTTTTTGCCAGCCCTCTGGCCAGAAAGGCCGTGCCGCGTTCAGGGTTCAGCACAATGGCATGATCCAGATCTTCCAGGGCATGCTCATAGTCCCTCTTGTCAATCAAGGCGATACCCCGGTAATAATAGCCCCTTTCATTATCAGGATCCAACGCAATAACCGCGTTGAAATCATCGATGGCCTTATCATAATCTTCACTTCGCAGATAGGCCACCCCTCGGCTCAGATAGGTCCGCGCCGGATCATATCCTTCGTCGTGGGCCCGGGTGAACATGTCAATACTCTCTTGCAGCTGTCCGTCCACGAAGTAATTCTGCGCTTCGCGGAAAAGTTCTGTTGTTGTCATATAACACCTCCTCCCTTCTTACGGTATGAAGGGATCTCTACTCATCACTTGCAAATATTAACCATCCTTACATCTTGTTTAAACAATAACCATTATCATTTAAAACAACCACTAATTCATATTTTTCTCAGATATTTTCGCAGCGGATTTTGCCGGGCCAAATAGAGGCACAGGCAGGATCAATGCTTGCCTTGCGGCCAGCGAAACGGCTTCCGGCAATCAGTGGAGCGGCAGCGTCATGCCCTTGTTGCTGATGCCTTTTTTCAAGACCTCGCGGTTATAGGCGGCAATGACATTACGCCTCTTCAGCATGCCCACCACCCAGCGCTCCTTGTCGCTTTCCACCACGGGAATTTCCTCAATGCCTTTTTTTTGAAAAAGCTCCATGGCGGTGAAGAGGTTGTCGTCAGGGGTGAGGGTAATGACATCACGGGCGCAGATGTTGCCGACACTGGCGTTGGCCCGCAATTCCTCGTCGTGCAGAATGGTCTTCACATCCTGCAGGGAGATAATGCCGACCATCTGGCCGGCGTTGCGGCCCGAGTCAGCCAGCACCGGGAAATAAAAACTGCCCTCCGCCATGCTGAAAATTTTCAGCAGATGGTTGATATTGGCCGATTCGCTGACAAAACCCACATCCTCGGTCATGGCCAGGCCCACCTTGATGGATTTCATGACGGCAATTTCGCGTCCATCATGGATATCGATTCCCTGCCGGGTGAAATCAACCGTATCAATGGAATCCTGGCAGAGCTTTTTTGCGACAACCGTGCCGATGACGCTGGCCAGCATGATCGGGATGATAATCAGATAATTGCCCGTCATCTCAAAGAGCAGAAAAATGGCGGTGAGCGGCGCATGGGTCGCCGCGGCCAGAAACGAACCCATGCCCACCGCGGCATAGGCGCCGCTTAAGGCGATGGTTCCGGCCGGCAGCAGATAGTTGGCCGCGCCGCCGTAGGTGCCGCCCAGCACCGCCCCGATAAACAGCGAGGGGGCAAACACCCCCCCTGCCCCGCCGGAGCCGAGGGTGACGGCGGTGGCAAAAATCTTGAGAAAAACAAGGACCAGCATCACCCAGACAACACCGTGGCCGTGCAAAACATCGCCGATATACTCATAGCCGTTGCCCATGACCTGGGGCATGCCGATGCCGATGGAACCGACGATGAAAGCGCCGATGACCGGCTTGACAAAGATATTGACGGGAACTGCGGCAAACCGGTCCCTGATCCAGTAGAAAATCCGGATATGCAGCACGGCCACGATCCCCACCACCACGCCCATGAGGATGTAGAGGGGGATCTCCACCGGGGCGTTGATAAGCTGATAATCAGGCACGGGAAATGCCGGGCTTTCACCATAAGTGGCCCGGGAGACCACGGTGGCCATGGCCGAGGAGATAACCAGGGCGGAAAAGGAGGACATCTCGTAGGTGCCGAGCAGGACAATTTCCGAGGCAAAAAAGACACCGGCAATGGGGGCGTTGAACATGGCGGCAACACCGCCGGCGCAACCTGCGGCGATATAGACCTTCATGCGGTCGCCGGACACCCGGAAGAACTGACCGACCTGGGAGCCGATGGCGCCGCCCACCTGGGCGATGGGACCCTCCACCCCGGCGGAACCTCCGGTGCCGATGGTGAGGGAGGTGGAAACGGTCTTGAGCACAATGGTGCGGAATTTGATCTTGCCGCCCTCCAGGTTCACCTTGCGCAGAAAGTTGGTGAACCCGTAGCCGTTCACCTCGCCGGGAAAAAAATAGCTGAGCGGGATGAGCAGCACCATGCCGAACATGGGAATCAGCGGCAGCAGCAGCAGACGCAGTCCGCCGTCACCGATCAGCAGTTCATGGCCGGTCTGAAAAATATAATGGTGAACGAGTTCTTCGGTGGACCGGAAAAGTATATTGGCAAACCCTGCCGCAAGTCCGATGGCAGCGGCAATAATAACCATCAGAGCGTTTTCGCCCGGGATTAATCTTTTTAAACGCTTCATTACTGTTTTTGCGGGATGGAGCAGCCTAACAAAGCCGCCTGCTTCAGAAAATAATCATCGGTCATGCCGGCCAGAAAATCGCAGACTATGGCGGCAGGAGGGGTCTCGCCTACATAGTCGGGATCCATCTTATTGATAAATTCGGAGAAAAAGATGCTCTTTTTCTTGGGGGAATGCACATCATCCAGGTAGGCTTGAAAAAGTCGACGGTAACATGTTTTTATCTTTTCCACGTCCTTTTTTATGGCAGGATTCAAATAAATCCGTTCATAATTGAACTTTTTCAACGAACGCAAGGCCTCGGACATTGCCGGGCTGAAGGCAATGGCATCCTGCCCGCTGTTTTTCAACAGATCGGTGACCAGGTTATGGACAATGGTGCCGTTAGTCTCGCCCAGGGTTTCCCGGCAGTCCGCCGGGATATCGCTGCGCCTGATCAGGCCCAGCTCAATGGCGTCTTCAATATCGCGGCCGATATAGCTGATGGTATCGGCAAAACGGACGACGCAGCCTTCCAGGGTCATGGGTGCCAGAGGGGTAGCGGGGTTGCCCGCCTTGCGGCCCATTTTATCGTCAAAATCGGCAAAGGACACATGGCGCTCAGGCCGCAGGCTGCGATCATGCACCTCGCCATCGTGGCAGAGGATACCGTCAAGGGTCTGCAGGGTGAGATTGACCCCCTTGCCTTTTCTCTCGATATGTTCCAGAAAACGGACACTCTGCAGGTTATGCTGAAAAGAGGGCAGACCATGCTCCCGGCATAAGCCGTCAAGGATCTTTTCCCCATCATGACCAAACGGCGGATGGCCGATATCATGGCCCAGGGCGATGGACTCGATGAGATCCTCATTCAACGAGAGCACCCGGCCGATGGTTCTGGCGATTTTCGAGACCAGCTGCACATGGAGAACCCGGTGGGTAATATGGTCGTTTCTGACCATGTAAAAGACCTGGGTTTTATCGATATAGCGGGTATAGGCCCGGGAATGCAGGATGCGGTCCGTATCCACGGCAAAGGCGGGCCGGTGCCCCTCAAGCTGCTCAGGCCTGCGGCGGACGGCCTCCCCGCTCTTGGCGGCATATGGTCCGAGATACTGTTCCTCCCTGGCCGCCAGCCTGGTTTTAATTTCTATGAGAAAGGGATCCTGTTTCATCTGTTTATCCGCAGCCGCCTGCTTGCTTTATGTTCCTGCCCATTGCCGGAGAAGATACACTTCTTATCCTATTTTCTTCAACAGTCAACCGATAATCCGGCGGAAATCCGCAGAACTTGACCCGGCTCGCGATTTTCACAAAAAAAACCCTCTTCATCCTGTTAAAAATATTGTAAAATTCTAACGAATTCATTCAACTGAATATTTCTGGAAAATTTTTCACTATGGAGAACTGTTATGACTGTCAGCGCAGCAGAGTTTAACAAGGCACTGGAAATAGGTCGACCGCCCAATATCGTCAAACTATTCCCCAATTCACGCGGGCTGCTCGTCAGCGGCAAGGTGATTGATCAGGCCCTGTCGCAGAAGGGCAAGGCCATGACCATGGCTGCCAACGGCCGTAATTATTTTGTCATCCGCGGGGCACTGATGGCCGCCCAGAAAGCCAAAGCCGCCATCATCATTGAGATTGCCCGCTCTGAAGGCGGGGCAAAGGCCTACTGCCCGACCAACTACTGGAACATCGCCCGCCAAGTCGATCAGGTGTGCAACGAACTCGCGATCACCATTCCGGTGGCCATCCACGCCGACCATTATGGCATCAAGAGCGAAAAGGACCTCCCCTTTGCCAGGGTGGAGATCCCCACCATTTTCGAGGCCGGCATCACCTCCATTGCCATTGACGCCTCGCACATGCCGGACGACAAGAACCTGCTGGCCAACCTGGAGCTCAATCAATTTATTCCGGCCTGGGCCGGCCTGGAGACCGAGGTGGGGGAAATTAAAGGCAACGAAGGGCTCTCTACCCCGGCTGAGGCCCTGTTCCTCATCCAGGGGCTCAATGCCCACAATATCTTTCCCAACTGGATCGCCCTAAACAACGGCACCACCCATGGCCTTGAGGAGAGCGGCCAGGGCATCCAGGTGGAACTAACCGCGAAAATCCACCAGGTTCTGGCCCCCTATAAGACCTCCGGCGCCCAGCACGGCACCTCCGGCAACAGCTCGGAGCGGCTGCGGGAAATCGCCCAAAAAACCCGCACCACCAAGGCCAACGTCGCCACCGCCCTGCAGATGATTTCCTGGGGGGTTGAGGTCAATGACTATGGCAATGCCATTCTGGACAGTGACGGCAATCTGGTCAAGGTCAAAAATGAAGGGGTCTCTGAGGAGATGTGGCAGGCCATGGTGGATTATGCCAAGGAAAAAGGCTGGAAGGCCGGCGGCTACAAAAGCCTTAATCTGCCCTTTGAAAACAGCCTACTCGGCCAGCCGGCGGCGATCCGCGCCCGGATGTGCAAACGGGTGGAGGATTTTGTCTACAACATGCTGGTCAATGTCTTCAACGCCCAGGATACGGCGGAACTGGCCATCGAGGCCATCCTGCGGAAAGGCTCTTTTGATCCGGGACCAAAGGCCCAGCGCCTTGAAGACCCTGCCGACTGGACCCCGGAAAAGATCATAGCCAGGGCTGCGACGTTTGATACCGACAAAGGCCGGAAGGGGGATTTTGACGATTAAGCCGTGTAAAAAAATAACATGGCCAGAGAAATGCGCCCCAACGACACTCTTTTCAGCACCCCCTTGAGGGGTCTTAGGAGCCGTAACGAAATTAAAAAAATGGCCATGTTTTTTCGTAACGGCTCCTAAGACCCAATCCGTGCAGCAAAAACGGTTCGTCCGGCAATTGCCACAATCCCTCCACCCTGGGAGGGATTATGGCAAAACCAACGCCGCTATTGCGTCTGGAAGCGCCTGTTGAAGTTGATGGAAACAGTGGCAAAATAGCCGCCGCCCAGCTGAACCTTCTCCATGGTGCCGTAGGTGAAATGGTTCAAGTCTTCATAGATTGGCAGCCCTGCAGTGAGCCGTAAAGAGAAGTTGCCGCCCAGGGCGGTCAGGAACTTCCAGTCAGCCACTGCCGCCAGATTGGTCCGGGAGCCGCCGGTATTGCCGACATCAGCGCCGTTTTTCTCATTTTTCCCCTGGAAAAGGGTGTCAAGCTCAAGCCCCAGCAACCAATCATAATTGGGGGTGTAATGCATTGCCAGACCA
>Ga0172380_10002935_pt1 | contig 24773 bp, 27 predicted proteins | sample Leawe162metaG_FD_119747 | JGI IMG/M metagenome (GOLD analysis project Ga0172380, IMG submission 119747) | Leachate microbial communities from a municipal landfill in Southern Ontario, Canada - Leachate well 162 metaG | ecosystem: Engineered > Solid waste > Landfill > Unclassified | place...
CTTTAGTGCCATCATCGTAAATAATGCCTGGCTGTAAAGCACCGGTTCCATTACCTTTTACGACGTAGTTGTCGGTTACGGAAATAGCGGCTTGTGCGCCTATCTGCGTTCTGAATGTCGAAGACGATACCACCTTTACAACTGAATCATCAACCACAGAAACCATATCGAATGATGAAACAGTATCGGGGTGTCGCAGTTTCGGAGATAGATAAAAGCATGATTTATTTGCGTACAAAGAGTCGGAAGCGCATGTTGCAGTTAGTCCGATACTCATTGCCTGTATTGATCCTGAAGAGTAAACAAGCACTCCCATTGATGGCGATGTGAAATACATTGTAGAATTACCCAAATGTGTGGCATCTGTAAAAGCTGCAAGGTGTCGTAATGTACCATTAATATGCGCCGCCACCGTATCGCTGACGTTTTTAGCGCTATCGGCAACCCCAGAAACAAAAGCAGTATCAGCGGTGTCGGAATAAACGGAATGATGTGATTTTTCTACACTGTCAGGATATCCTGTCGCTACAACAGTTTTTCCAGATCTACCAAGTAAACTATCTGGGCGTTCTACAGGTCTGGTTTCCCCTATCATAACAGAATCTTTTACATTCAAAGAATTCTTTATTTTAACGGTATCTCCCTTTGCCTGTATTGTGTCGGTAAATATTGTAGCGGAATAAACAGATGCAGCAACCAGTATAAATATAAAAGATTTCAAAGGTAAGTCCCTTCTATGCATGTTTTCCATCCTCCACCTTCATAAACCTGTACTTTTAAAGTCCCATCACTCCATATTAATTTTATTGAAGGGTCAGTTGGAATAACCCCCTCAACAAGTATATTTTTTATTGTTGTGCTTTTTTCAATTTTCGCATTAAGCTCTGATCTTAACCCAGAAATAACGCGGTATATTTCACGTATCGAAGCATCTGTCTTCTGATCACCTGTAAGTATCTGGTTTGGCATATTATTGTATAAAATAGCAAAAATCAAGATGATCTATAATATTTACAGACGCCGACGACTCCTTAGAAAGGTAAATATAAACTCCGGTGTCATATAATCCGGAAGTATAAAAGTTTACTCCGAATCTGGCACCTTCAGTTATTTGCGTAGCTCCTAAAGGTAAAAGAATGCTGTAATAAGGAAAAAGTAAATATGGAAAGTTGCTTATTTTAACTCTCCCGTCTGTTGACTCGTCAGTTTTGTTTATTGTACATAAAATATTTCTTATTGAAATAAATGCTAAGTTCCCAATTCTTCTATATGATATATCACCAATGGTATCATTTAATTCGCCAATGCTTGTATAATAATAGCTTTTTAGTGTACACGGTACCGTTGTCTCGGTAGTAGTAAAAGAAATGGCTGAAGATTTAAGCGTGTCTGCTGTAATGTTTCCTGTTATAATGCTATCAACAGAAATACTATCAAAGTCTCCATAAGGAGCAGCAACTTTTTTATTTGCTCGGAGTGTATCCGGGGTACCAAAAAAGCTCCATGCAAACAAGTTTTGACAAACAATCAGTAAAAAAACTAAAAACTTCATAAAACCCCCTTAAGTAGGTAGTAGTGCTTTCCCACCTGATATAATATCATTATACAAATATTCAAGTGTGTCGGCACCAATTAATTTGTTGTAAATTCTAATGTCAAAATACTCTCCTGCTGGTAGTGTCATATTAGCTGCAAGTCCAATAGAACCTTTGGCATATAACATATTCCAATTACCTGACGTCCCTTGTGAAGAATACGTTACGCCACCAAATCCAGTACCAGACTTTATCCAAATGATAACCGTGTAATCTGTTTCGACTGATTCATTATCACAAACAACTTGATTTGAAGTAGATACTCCTGAAGAACCCTTTCCGTCTGGACCTTCTATACCGGTTCCACTCCCAATAGAAACACCGGTTACTCTATTGAGAAGCTTGTTTAATCCACGACTTATATGTAATACCAGCCCCGTAGAAAGTTCTCTTTGAAGTGTGTGTTTTGTCATTGTTCTTAATGCTGTTTCTTTTGCCTCATCACTTCCAAGAAAATAATGTATAAAGTTAAGTAACGTAATTTCGGATGCCGTTCCTTTAACAACAAGCTGAACACGATTTCCCTTTATTTTTTGCCCTGTCATAACTACTTCGGCACCTTCAGGGAAGTTCTCTGCTGTTGCCCCGGCTAAAACCTGCTCGCCGTCAACGTAAGCTTCAAGGGTAAGCTTCTGTGCGTTTCTTAATCCGCTATTAGTATACCCTACTGCCCCCCTGTTTCTTGGATCGTCAGGACGTGTATTTATAAATGATCTATCGTGGAGTATAAACTTATGTTCTTCGGTAATGTCAAAAACTGATTCAGGCTCCCACTTTTCCCAAGATATTTCTGAGTTTTGAATTGTTTCCTTATCAACCGCTGCTGGTCTATCGTTTATAATTTTATCTGAAGTATCTATCTCGTATACTCTAAAGTCTGATTTATCGAACACGATAACTCTGTCTGCGTTATTTGAATCTAGTATTTTAAATGCACCGTAGTTATCTGCCGGAACAACAAAATGATCACCTGATAATAAAGACCATCCCTTACCTTCGTTTGCTTCCGTAGAAAGCCTTAAACAATTCTCTTCAGAGGTAGTTTCTCCTGGTATTGATATTATAAAATTAACAAAAGTAGTGGTTTCCTGTGATAAGTCTGCAAAAGTTGCTACGAGAGTAACAGTATAAACGCCCTCAAGATAATAGGTATGCTGTGGGTTTTGTTCTTCTGATGCAGTGCCATCACCGAAGTTCCAATCCCATGAAATAGCATTACTTGTAGTATCGGTGAACTGAACTACAAGGGGTGTTTCCCCTATTTTAATATCAGCGGTAAAACTCATACTAAAAGCGGTGCCTCTTCCCATGTTCCTGCTGTACGATGTCCAAAGTATATTCCTGTTGTAGCTACCCTTATTCTAATTGCTCCGTTTGTGTCTTGATCTCCAAAAGCCAACGTGAACGGCAACGGAAACTGTATTCTTGCATTTGTTGAATCAAATCTAAAATTTAAGTTATATGTTACCAACCCTGAATCATCAACAAAGGCAATGCAATTTTCTGGAATAATTCCATCACCACTTGAATCCATAAGAGTTTTGTATTGATTACCATCTTTATCTACAATCACCATTGCATTACGATCATTTGCAATACCAATCATTCCTTCTACAAGTTTTGTAATTAATGTCGCGTATGGGTCATTCATCTGCACCATAAAAACTTTTTTATCTGGACTTGCATGTTCATATTCGCTAGACATGACTTACTCCTATTAATTGTATAACATCTTCAGACTCAGGCTCAACAACACATTGCCAAACTTCTTCAGACTCAGATTCAACAACACATTGCACTATTTCATAAACGGTATCACTTGATTCAGTATTAGGAAGGTTTCTTGTAATCCATAGTTTCATTCCGCCATAAGGTGAATACAAAGATACAAGTCGTGTAGACTGGTCTATTTTCATTAAATAGTACCTTGAAACAGCGTCTTTCCCGTTAATGTATGCGTAATTATCCTCACTCCACGATACGCCGTCAAAAGATCGATAAGCACCATCATCTGTAACAGCAAAAATCACAGACCTATTTTTGAATACTACGGTTTGCCAAAGATTAACACCTCGTTCTGAGTCTATTGTAGACATCTCAGGAAGCTCAAAAACAACTTCACCTACTTCTGCATTTCCAACATTTATTGAAGAACTAAGCATCAAAACGCCTGTTTGGTGTCGCATTAAAATAACTGCCATAAACTGGAACTTAACAATGTGTCGTATTGTACCTGAAACCTTTTTCTTTTGTGTCGAATCTCGGTAGTACCCTATATGGTAATCCTTATCTCCAATTTGACAGTAGTAGTATTCAGACGAATTTCTTGTAGCAACAACAACAAAACCACTGTCTATTACTCCAACATCAGAATTCGGAAGGGGTTTGTATTGTCTACGTGGTATATATATGTTGCTTCCGTATTCATATAAATCTTTCAAACTGTACGAAGCTCCATCACATGGATCGTCAGGTACAGTGTCATTCCATTTTCTTGAAAAGTTCCCGGTAAGCGGCTTTATAGTAATCGCAAGCTCAATAAAATCATCGCTATCAAGAACTTCGACCTGTAATGAATTTATGTATCTTTTAACGTATCTATAAGTCCCGTCAGAAATGAATATTATTAAACCTACATCAGTAACAGCAAAACTGTCAATCCCGTCATTTATTGTTACCGTGTTGTTTGATTGACTAGCTTTCATTACCCTGCCACCTCCTATGGCACAAGCTATATTTGACCCGGTAATAGTTCCTGATACTTCTACTTCGGTACCACTTATATATGTATTTATCGTATCAGTATTTCCGTTTATATCTTTTATTTCGCATCCAACATCTCCACGTACTGCATTGTTACCTGTTATTGTAGCCGTTGTTGCTTCTACAGTAATCATAAATGCTTTTGCCACGGGGACATCAGCGTCATAAATAATAAAATCTCTTCTGTTCCCGATGCCTTCAATTGAAGATGATACCCCGCCACTATTTTCACCGATATTCCTTGTTCTGTATAGTACAAAATGGGTAGCGCAAAGAATATCATCAGGAAGGACCATTTCACCAATAGAGTGTAAAACAGTTTGGTCTATTCCTATTTCTGTGCTAAAATAGCACTCTGCATAATCCCTAAACTGCCCGGAAACAAGATTGGTAGCTGATTCAAAAAGTATTTCACTATCAAATCTTGACCTATTACCAATTCCACCCAAAACGGCAAAAGAATACAAATAAAGGTATCCATATATCAGGTCGATGGTTTCGTTAATGTCGTCTATAAGCGTATCTGGTACTGGCAAGTTAACAGGGTGCATTCTTGGAAAATCATCCAAAATAATATTAAAAATTCCCGTAGCAGAAAAAATAATAACATTGTCACCATATTTTTGTGCTGTAGAAATTCCATCGGGGTCAGTTCCGTGTTGATTTAGAACTTTTGTTATAGTTGTCATTGCTTTATCAAAAACATAAACAGATTTTCCCATCATTACAACGAGCTTTTCTTTTGAGTCGTGATCCTCTTTAGCGTTTATCTCACCATAATAAACATAGCCATCACCATCAGATGATATATTAATTTTTGTTCCTGATAAAGCATTAGCGTAACTCGTTGCAATGGAAATTTTATTTGTTGCCACATCAATAACATAATAAGCGGTAAGAGCATGAAATGGGGTAGGAAGAGAATCGCCGAAGAAATAAACAACATCACCAGTATCCAACTGCTGTACGCCATCAAGAGTGATAATGTCATTTGATGTATCAGCACTTATGATTTCAAGCCCATATCTCCATGTAGTATAAGGACGGCTCCCACTTCTTATTTTGCAGTAATCGCCATAATCAATAACATTATCATTAAGCGCGGCAAATGACCCTGGTATTTTTGATGCAGGCTCACCGGTAAGCATACCATTAAAAGATGTAATACTCCTTTTAAATGGAATATTACTTTGTCGCGGTTCACCTGGATTCCTGTTTCTTATCATCTTATGCCGGGATAATCAAGATGTTCTGGTTGAATTATAGCTTGCCCTAATACACTTCCATATCCGCTGTTTAATTTTGCTCGTATTGTCTTTGATATATTTTCTATCGCATTTATATCATATGCAGAATCACCATAGCTTTCGGTAGTAAGCATAGATATTACTGCTTTCCTTAAAAGGTAATGATATTCTTCAGGAATTACCAGTTGAATTTCTATATTGGTTATCCTTGCTGGCTTCATATAATATAAATGATAATAGATTGAATCTGTCGTACCTGGATCTTGCTTAAAATAAACCTTTGAAACGGTTTCTATTGTAGCGTCTCTTCCTTCCCATTGAGCCATTATATACCGCTTACCATTAAAACTATACTCGCATTCATTCCTACTTATTCTTGAGTATCCCCTTGCAGGTTCTTCGGTAAATATTGCTGCTGTTTTTCTACAATCAGATGGACAGTCATATTCGTACACATCTTCAACAGTTTCAAGGAATGGAGGCATTCCAGTAGAATCTATCTTTTGTGTTTGAAAGCAATCTTGAGAATATACAATAAGCTGTATTTCATCAAGAGCGTCGAGTATCTGTTGCGTTGTCGATTCAGATACCCTTCGCTGTATTAATTCAACATTTGTTTCTGTAGATGGCATTTAATTTTCCAGAGAATTTTCATTCCCGTGAGATTGTTTTTCAGTTATTAGCTGTATAAGTTCTGGGATTTTCTTATCTAGAACATTATCGCTAACTCCGATTTGTTTGCATATGTGCATTAACTGTTGCCGTTTCATGCCTTTCAACGCATCATCTTGATATATTATAATATCTTTACCTTCCGAAACTGCAACTACTTTTGCATTTATAAGCTCTTGTTCTTTTATATCAAGAGCAGCACTTTTTAAAGAAAGCTCCTGCTCTTTTCTTGCGAGTTCAAGGTTCTTGTCCTCTATTGTTTTTACTTTTGCTTTTGTATCTTCAAAAACATTTCCACCATTAAGGTTTTGGTTGTTTGGGAGTGACTTCATAAGAGTAAACCACTCTTTATTAAATTTTTTTGTATTTTCATCCATTACCTCAACTTTTTTCTCGTACATCTTTTCGGCAATGCTTCTGATATCATCATCAACAATAAACCATTTCTCATTAGGGATACACGAAGCAAGTACCTTCATGTTCTTTGGGGTAATAGGACACTCTGCCATAAAATCACCAACCCCGCCAATTGGCCTTCTCCACACAACACTACCAGGATACCTATACCTGATACTAAGCCCTCCTGTCGTTCTGCTTCTGCTTATTATCGCGTCTTCGAATCCACCTGTTTTTACGTTCGGAGCAATCTTATTAATGCTCGACCAGTTCCACCTTAGCGTAACAACCCTGAATGGGTTTCCATAACTATCGCGAACGCCCTTTGCTTGAACAAGCCAATACTCTCTTGTAAGAATAGTACCGGGTTTAACAGGAATTGTACCATCTGTGTAAATCATTTGTAGTCCTTTTTTGACTTCATAAATATGCCCCCTGGTTAAGGGCAGGGGGCTTACCCATATTACTATGCTGCCTGTGTGTAATAATAACCAGTAGGCGGTACTGCAAACGGCAATGCAATAGAACTAATCTGCTGCAAAGTCGTTGAGTCACCATCGGTAATATCAAAACACGGCATTTCCATTCCAATCGAGCAAAAAATGCCAGACCCGAAATATTTATCATACATTTCGTAGTCATATTCCCAATGGAAATCTTCAGGCATAATTTCACCAATTGCGGCTTGTCCTAACAAAAACCCAACCTGCCTGGCGGTAGCAGTTTTGTCGCGAGGATCACTTGATCCATCATCGGCATTTCCACATCCACGATACTGGGCAGTAATTGTATAATCTGCCGTACCATCGCTTTTAAACGATGCCGAATTACTTGCAGATCCACCGATGGTCAGTGTAGGATACCTTCCATCTTCAACAAATACCAAGCCACCAAACCTACCTATTGAATTCGGGTAACGTTTGAGAAAGTCTGCACTAAAACTTGCAGAACTTGTGAATAAGTATCCTACGTTTCCATCCTGAATGACTTTTCTCATCCATCTTGATTGCGGTTCAGGCAAAATAACAACATATCCATCGCTACCATCAGGATGAATAAGCGGCGTTATCAAAAGTTCGTACCTGGCATATGCTTCAAGGTCTTGAAAATATCCCAAAGATGCACACGCATTAATCCCTGTCCCTGCTAGGTGAAGAGCTTCAGCAATAGTGTCAACCCAATCTTGCTGATCACTAGTGTATACCGGTTGCTGAGATGCCGAAAGGTTTGGAACAAACCAGTTAGGAGTAAAATCACCGGTAGTAAGAAAGTGAGGCGCATCTTCAAGGTTTTCGCTTCTGCGCTGCAAAAGGGTTTGTCGGCGCATTTTCCCGAAATACTCTTTATACCATACCCCCATACCTTCTACACGATATTCAAATACGTTGAACGCTTTCTTTTCGATTGCACCAATTCCATAGTTCTGGTTTGATGTCGTCTTCGAAAGGTCAGTATATCTGATCGTCCAAAACTTCAATACCGCGTCCTCTTCGGTAAGGCGCGGATCTGCATTAGACCCAAGGTTTGGCTCTCCGGAATATGCTTTTCTGAACGGTACCTTTACCGTCCTTACGCTTGTTGGCGTTGCCTGAATTTTCAAATACACTTCATTCGGTATTTGAATCGGTGTATCCGCTGTCGGATTAATCACGTTTGACGATAAAGCGTCAAATATTTCTTGCGGGAGAGACTCTTGACGCACCTGTGTAAGAATTGTTTCTATGTACAGTCCCTCGTCAATCCCTGCCGGATAATTTATACCCATGTTTTACCTCTTCATTTTAACGTTGGCATTTTCAATTCATGGCCAATACGAACAAGTTCGTTGTACTTTTCAGAGCTTTTAAACACTTCCCTATTTCCGCTTCTTATGGCAACATTAAATTCGGTAAGAAGGTCTTTATACCTTTTTTTACTTTCTTCTGTTGTAAGCTCACCAGAAACAGGGTCTTTATCAGAAATGTTTTTATTAGCCGGAACTGTAGCTACCGTTTCGTTGTTTTGTTTTTCCCGTTGTTCTCTGAGCTTTAGTTCTTCCTCAGCTGTCAAACTTACGGGCTTTGTTATATTAAATGGTTTCCCATAACCAATAAGGTCGTACTCAAAGGCGCAGCCCTCAAGTTTTTTTACCTTGTGGTACGGTATTGGAGCACCTGTTGTAAAATCGTACTCCTTCTCACACAAATCAGAAATCTTGATGTACCGCTCCATATCTTTCTTTGGAACGGTTTCGATAAACGCTGTATCTTTACGGCGATTGGCCTCGCTTATGTCTCTGATAGAAACACTTGTTTCAAGCCCGTACTTTTTTTGGAATGCTGGTATATCTTGATCATACATTACATCCCATGCTGCTTTTACGTCTACGATATCATCTTGAACCGATTCTACTTCAACCGGCTTAAGTTCTGCTATCTTTTTTTCGTTTTCAGCAAGTACATACGCCCCCATCTTATCCGAATATTCAGCAAGATCATCTTGCCATTTATCAAGAGCTTCCAGGTAAGCGTCGTCTTCTCTTCCGAGTTCAAAGTCTTTTGGCAAAGGCTTTACCGGCTTTACCGGTTTTTCAACCGCAGGTGTTACTTTCTTTTTTAGCTCATCGACCTCTTTGAGAAGTTTTTCACGTTCCTCTTTGAGCGTCTTTAGCTGCCTTCCGCGCATACCCTCTTTTGAATTAAGTGAATCAAGATTTAAACGTAGCTGATTATTAAGGTTACGAAGTTTCTTATGAGACTCCGCAAGCTCTTCCTCGCTTTCGTATCCTTCTTTTTTCCACCAAGGGTCAGAAACATTGTCGGCAATACTGGTCTCACTGGCCTTACTATTTGCTTCTTCAGGAATAGCAGGAGCAGCAGGAGCAGAAACTTCCGATTGAGTTTCAGTCGTGGATTTCCTATCTTCAGGTTTTTTTGAAGCTTCAAGAAGAAATTCCTCTAATTCTTTCGGATCTTTTGGAACTTCTATCTCATTGCTCTTAATCATTTTTTTGATTTCGTCTGAAGATTTTCCGTCTATCTGTTTTGCGACTTCGGGTGTCATCGTTTTTATTCCTTAGTTATTAATGTTTTGGCATACCAGAAGGTTTGCCCGTTCCACCAACTTTACTTCCTGTTGTCATCCTTTCAAACTTTGTTTTCCCAGATGACTGACTCGACGAAAGCGGTCTTTTCTTACCGCTTTCTTTTGGTATAACAGTATTCATACCACTGCCTCCATTTGTTGTAATGTTCCGTTTTTTGCTTCGTCTTCACTGAAACTTCCTTCCGTTATTTCCGGGTTATTTTGTTGTTGGCTTATTTGTTGCGGTGGTACACCTGCACCAGATAGTTGGGTACTCATTTGCAGGTATAATATTGCCTGTTCAAGAGCTGCATTTGTTTTTAATATTTTAAAAGCCTGCTTAAGCTCATCTTTTGTTTCGTCGTCGCCATCTTGAACCGATGCAAGAGCCTCTTGAACAATTAATTTTGGAAGCCTGTCTTTTGGGTCATTAAGTGTGTTTATCATTGCGGTATAATTATCTCGCAACTCAGAACGTACATCAAGCCCAGAAATTGACTTAACAATAGTACACATCATTTCAGGCATTTTCGATATATTATTAATAATTATTCTTTTCCCTGAAGAATCAATACCTGGAGTATTTATTTCTAATGTTTTATTCTTTTTGCTTGCCCGTTCAAATGTTCTTGGATACCCAGAATAAGTTATCTTTGCTTGTAATGCGTATGCCATCAACTTTTCTTTTTTGTGTCTTTCGATAATTGATAATGGGTATTGTTGTCCAACCAATCCAACCTGTACCTGAGACTGAAATAACTTACCAGATGCGTTAGGAACATCATTACGAGAATCAAGAGCCGCAGGAGTAGTAAGCCAGTCTGCAAGGCTTAATGTCCTTTGCTGGTAGTTAAACATCTCTGTGGTCGGCTGGCTTGATGGAAGTTCTACAATTCCACCATGCGCTCCTAAATCTTGAGTTGTTCCCTCGGAAACCCAAATCAAAGAGCCCGGCAAAGACCATCGTTGTTCTATCTCTTTTTTCTTCGCATCATTTCCACCTGCAAGTGCTTCATCCAAAACGCAAGATCCTTTTGCGGTTCTTCGCATCATGTCTTGGATGTCCATTCCGGTTTTATTAAAGTCCCTGTTTAAATCTCTAAGGTCATCGACAATCCCACGATACTGGCCATAAAAGTTATTTCCAAGGGGATAAATATTGCAGTTATTTGTCTGAACACGATCTTTACCAGCAGACAAAAAAAGTTCGTTGTGGAGAGATGGGCATATTACTTCAATGCGCTTTTCTCTCTTTTTTTGAGTTACTATTGTATACTGACCTTCTTGCAATCCAGCTTCTTGAACATATTGCCGTTTTGCCTCTTTTTCTTCATCAGACCCTTCAGGAAATCCAGTTTCCGGAAAAGGACATCTGTTTATAAGGTCATACTCCCACTTTCTTTCGTACTTTTTAATATGGTGAAAAGTTATTACTCTGTGGTAATCTCCCCATTTTTGTTCTGTCGTTTGCCACCTGTTTACACCAGCGTTATAATCCCCAAAATTTATTCCGGTTGATTCTTCTCGTTCTTTCCAATCCTTTAACTCGTCAGAGATTTTAGGGTACATATCAATTATTTGTGATGGAGTAAACACCCCCCATTCAAAGTAATTTTCTATATCCCAAGCATGTGGAGTTTTCCATGTAGGATCAATATAAATGTGTGTTGGCGGAAGAGCTTCATATGCAATATTACCAAACGTTGAATCAAATCTGTCTGAAATAAACATTCGTTCGTACCCTACGCACACCTTCATATCTCGCATGGCAATAACTTCTTCTGTTTGCCAGTCACATCCTCTCTTGTCAGATAGCGCCATGTCGCTAAGATCGTTAGTCCATCTGCTTCCTACCCCAGAAACGGTTTTCCACTTCATATCAAAACCATTGGCAATAAAGCTTCCAAGCTCTTTTTCAATTTTTGTTGCCGTTATGTTGTACTGAGGAGGAGTTCTTCCTTGGTTTTTGAGATATTCAATAACAAACGAAGGCCATTGGCCATAATTTCTTCCCCAATAAAAATTCTGGTTCTCAATAATGTGGTTTATTTCAGCACGATAATAGTCTTCGTACCGGTTGTACATATTATACAACCATCTTAATCTCGTATATTTTTCTGCGTTATACGGGACTGTTTGTTCTTTGCTATACTGGTATTTCACAGCTCTTTATCAACCTTTTCGATTAATAATTTTATATGCGAAACAAAAGACTCTTTGTCTGTAAATTCTTTCCTGAGTGGTTGTTTTTCTACATCTTCACTAATTCCTACAGGAGTGCCGTATGTGTCACATGAAAAAACCAATTGCGCAACACCATTAATTTCTTTACGTTCGATATTTATTCCTGCTGAAAACCGATTAGATGCTATCTCATATTTTCCAAGAATACTTTTCATCGCTCTCTGTTTACTTGATTTGCCCATTTATACGACCTCGTTAAAAACGTGTACATCTGTAAATATTAAATTTTCTGGCAGGTTCTCTGGCCTTTTTATTATACTAATAACCGGACCATTTCCTTTATCTGATAATTTAAGCCACCTTTGATCTGAATGGCATCTTGAACATCGTAGAATAATCCCATCTGGGTCTGTTTTTAATGAGGCAATAATTGCATCGCTTATGACAGCAAGGACATGGCCACACTTGCCATTTTTTTCATTAATAAACCCGTTTTGACAACGTATTGTTTTCATTTTATCCAATAAAAAAAAACATCTATGCCACTAATGACATAGATGCTTTAGTTATGTACGTACGATTGCAGAATCCATTCCGCGTTATGACATCCATGTCGTTTCCCGGTTACTATATATTATACTATTATTTCAGCACATTGTACAGTATTTCTTTCGTATGATATTAATGGTTTATATCCGCAAACAGGACAAGTTTTTGCCGCTCTCATTGCTTTTACTGGGTTATTGCATTGTTTACACCATCGGTCGACGGCTTTTTTTACACTGTTTTTGTCTTTGGAAATATTGATATACATTTTTAATTCCTTCTTTTTATTTCAGTATCATAAGAGGCTTTGTTTTTTAAAAGTTCTATTTCAATACCTTTGTTGTCTGAAAAGCTACTCATACTTTGTACGTGTACCCTATATGGAGAAATAGCGCCTCCTTTATGATAACTCACCATTTTTTCTTCTTCAACATTATTGTTTTTAATATTATACCTTTGCTTCCTGTATGCCCAATCGGGGTACAAATTATCAAGAACAGCTCCAGGAAATCTCGGAACGTTTATTTTGTGCATTTGATTAATACCAGGCCACTCAACCATTCTGAAATACTGTAGAGCAGAATCAGGAACCCCTTTAAAAAAATATCCGGATTTAGGTACTCCGATACCGCTAACTTCAAAATTCTGGTCATGGCAAAAGTACCTTATTCCATTGTGTGGATACCAGAAAGACAAGCATATGTGTGGAAGCGTTTTACTATTAAAAGAACAATGCAGTGCCTTACCTGTAACGTCGTCGACAAGGGCGTGAGCCATTGTATATCCTCCAGGCGCACACAAGAAAGTCTTTTGTATTTTATTGTAATCCTCTCCGTACATAACACATATATCTAAATCACCATCAGGAATAACACCCTTGTTCATGACAATGCCCCATAATGCGCCAAAGCACAACCAGTAATTATTAACCGATCTGCTCATCACTTGGTTTATTACCCTTATGGTAGTTTCAATTTTTGGGCTTGGTTCTAACATTAAAATATCTTTGATTTACCGTTGTCGGCGTTCCAATTTTCTTCTTCTATGACATAAAATGGTATCTGGGTACGTCTAATATGTCTTTCGTGTAAAAATGGTTTTATGCTCCTTTGCTTCCCCTTGCAAACCATACCATTGATTACTTTGAGTACCATCCCGTTTACGATGCAAGATATAACCTTGTCGGCATTACCATTTCCATCTGAACACTTAAGCCATTCTTCTTTGTTTGAAATAAATGTTCCGCACGTTATAAGAACATCGACGTTTGAATCATTATCAGAGTCAATATACTCTAAATTAATATCTGTACCAAGTAGGTTTGAGTAAGAATACGGATACTCAACTTCTGGGAAATATATAACTTTTTTGTTTTGAGGAATAGCAATAAAAGGAAGGAAAAACTTTGTATCAACAACAGTGTCTTTATCAACAAAAGCTATCCAGTCTTCACAATTATTAATAATGTCAAGCCTGTTTGAAGCGTCAAAAAACTTAACTTTTCTTGGCAACTGTTTTTTTGAATAAATCTTTATATCTCTATTATAAAATATTATTATCTCAGACACAGAAACAATTAACCGACACGCTTCGATTGTTTTTTCAATTGCATCGGTGCTACCACTGCAATAATCTATTACTACGCTTATTTTCAACCGTTTCTCTCCCTTAAATATTTATCCCAATCGTATCGTTGAAGCGTTTTATCATCAGGAGCATATATTCCATCTGTTACTATTGCAAATGGCATAAAGGCAAGGTTTGAAGGTGATGTACGCATCCATGGTTTAAATGTCCATATTTTAGATGCGTCGCTTAAGTATGCTGCCAACCAAGAAAACGTAGAATTACAGGTTACTATACGATCAAAACTACGGATAAAATCAAACTGCTGCTTAGGGGTTCCTCGTACAAATTGTACTTTACCAGATATTGAAGAAAGCAGTTTTTTTAAATATCTTTCATTTGTAGAATGTGGCTCAACTACAACAAAGCATTTTTTGTATTTTTCTTCGTGTAGTATTTTTTTGTACCATGACACATCTATTACCGAACGGATTTCTTTTCTTTGGTAATCTTGGAGCCTGAGATTTACTACTATATCGTCTGTATTTTTATTCAAAATAGCAGGTATATTGAATAAACTTTTTATTTTATCCTTATCTCTGTATAAATCAGAATCTTGAAAATACCCCCTTATCTCAACTATTTTTCCACGATAATCATGTTCTAATAGGCTCAATGGCTTTGCACCGCAAAGGTCGCTTACGTGGATAGTATCACCAGTACCAGATTCTCCATCTTGCGAATCTTTTATTTCGTAAAAAAAATCCGGAGGAGAAGTGTCTATTTTAAGGTTGTTCTTTTCTGATAGAAGTTTTGCGAAAACCCACTGAAAACACTGGTTTCCATATCTTCCCATATACCGTATTTTAATACTCATATCGCAATGTTTCTTTTTACGTATTCAAATGTTTTGAGTATTCCATCGTCAAAGCCTACTTTTGGTTTCCATCCACCTGTCATATGTTCAACCATATTGTTATATGACACCCTTGTTTTTACATCGACAGGCTCTTTGCCATACTCTATTTCAACCTTTTTCCCCGATATATTTATTATCGTTTCGCATAGCTTCCTTATTGTTACCGGGGTTTGCGATCCTATATTCACCGGTGAGCAGAAGTCTTTTTTCATGAGCATCATTAAACAATCAACAAAATCATCAATATATAAAAAAGACCTTTCCTGTGTACCGTCTCCGTATATTTTTACCTTGTCTTGCGTAAGAACTTGGTAACAAAATGCTGCCGGGGCAAGTGCTTTTTCACCATGAAATGGGCTTCCAACACCATATACGTTATGTATTCTTCCTATAACAGCCTTTTTTGTTGTTTCATAAAGAAGCTCTCCTATAAGTTTTTCCCATCCATACAAATTAGAAGGGTTAATAGGGTTTACCAACTCTTCAAGATAAAACGTTCTGTCTTCTTGATATACCCACGCACTCGAAGGAAAAAATACTTTTTTTACGCACTTAAGGTTCTTTATAACATTAATATTGATAGATATATTATTCATCATATAATCATATCGATCTGCCCTTATTGTTCCGCCTACATCACCAGCAAATTGATATACCTCATCCCATCCCTGAGAGAGTAAAGCTCTTGTATCGGCGTTGTTATGAAGATCACACATTACAACAGGTAGCCAGTTTGGAGCGTTTTGCGTTTCCCTGCAAGCTCCGGTTACTTCGTTTCCGCAAGAGAGTAATCTTTTTGCTACAGACTTACCAAGAAAGCCAGATATACCAAGTACTAAACACCTCATATCACCTCCCAAGCAATTTCATTGCAACATATTTTTCTACTGTTGTAACCTCTTCGTATGCTATTCTGTCTTTTACGCGAACGAACTCTTTTGCTTTTTTGTAAGACGGCAACTTTGATACCCTATCCCATTCCTTTGCCCACTCTAAAGATATATGAGATAGCATATATTTACTTTTTGCCTGTTCATTATACTCTGAAATATTTCTTTGGTTCCCTAAATGTATTCCGTGATGAAACTTAAACGGGTCATCAATAGGTGCAATTGGAAGGTCAGACATTGCCGCTATTTTATACAGGATAACCTCGTCGTCCCATAGTTTATTCCCGTTTGCTCCGATGTCTAATTCTCTCTGGTAAAAATTCCTTGCACCCTCCGTTACTTTAAACCATTCTCGACTAAAAAAGTGCAACCCGGTTAATCTACCGCATTCATTTACAGCTGTTGCATCCCTTGAAATATTACTATATACCCCACCTAAAAGGTTGTTCTTATGAATTGATATAAAATCGGGGCTTTCACGCAATATCATTACATCGATATCGGTTATATAGAAATATTTGTACTTATCAACTAATTCTTCAGGTGGAGAAAGTGTATACCTTATACATGCCGGGTAATATTTTTTATGTGTGTTATTGCAATCAACAGATCCTACCCATCTTCCTACTTCTGGATAAGCGGCATCTATAAATGCTTCCCATAGCGGTATATAATTTCTATACCTGTCCGAAGCGAAGGTATAAATCAAAACATTTTTCATTTTAATTCACACAAAAAATTAGTCATCATGAATAATTCATAATATTCTTTGTATTCTTTAATTTCAAATAACCCATCTTTAACTATCCTATAAATTTTATACTTATTTTTTAGGAGATACCAAAAATCTTGAAAATATGTTCGTGAGTCAATATTGCATCCGCCAAACTCAAACTGAATAAACCGTATTTCTCCAAACATATTGCTCGCGCCTGATAAGGCATTATATTCATGTCCTTCAATATCAAGTTTTAAGAAGTCTATAGTTTTTATTGATTCGTTTCTACAATACTCATCTATGGTTATTGTTTGAACAGTACCAATAAAATTCATATCTATTCCAAAGTGATTTAATCTCCTGTGGTACAAACTGGTAAGTCCTGATAAATCACCATTGGAAAAAATTGGTTCTGTTCCTTCCTTTGAGGACACAGCACACCGAACCGGTATAATTCCTTTTCCTTGAACATTTTCTAAAAGTACTTCGTATGTTTTACTATTCGGCTCAAAGGCATATATCTTTCTCTTTTCTCCAAATACTTCCCGAGCCATTATAGACCATATTCCAACATTTGCTCCACAATCAAAAATTACTGCATCATCACATATCTTTTTTGACACATATTCTGCTGCATTTCGTTCACCGTTTTCATTTGGGTATTCAGAACCGCAAATATTCATCCCTTTTATGGTGTCAAAAAGCATTTTTTCATATATTTCCTGAGAACTTAATAGCCCATCTGCCGGAACCCAATTAGTCATAATTCCTCTATTCTTTTAAATTTAGACATATTTCTTATTTCTAATGAACGGTTTGCCTGTTCTGTCCACCTTATATATGCATCGTTGCTCGGTAGATCGTTATTATAAAGATATAATACGCTATTTATCATTTTTGTACGGTCGATACCTGCCATCTCAATAATTGGGAACATTGTAGCAAGGTCTACACAAACTTTATACCATTCCCCATTCTTATCCTTGAACGATTCCTCCGGAATCAGCTTTGCAAGCCCGAACCTATATGTTCTTAAGTGTGATGCCCTCCATTCAACAGATCGAATGTTGTCAGTTTTCCTGTACCTTTTCCCAAAAACAAACCCATCGGTTTTACGTTTATACGACCCGTGAGTCACCCACACATTTTTATTTTTGTATATTGACGCAAGCCTTGAAATAACGCTGTTATTCGCAAGCCCGTCATCATCACCATCTATATTAACAAGAACATCCATATTTGAAAGGCTAAAACATTCCGATGCTTTTTTATACCCTTCAAAATGGTTTTTTGATGCAAAGTTCTGTCCTACTCGCTCCCATACCAAATGTTTGTTATTCCCGTTTATCATGTAAGTATTGTCTGAAGGTCCGCTTCCACCATCCTGTACAATAAGTATATATACCTTCCTTTTGTCGTATACCTGTTTCAAAACAGAGTCAAGTGCTTTTTGCCAACACTTACCATAACAAGCCATAAATACCAAGAAATTCATTTGTTATGTCTTTCGTTGCATTTTTGCATACAGAATCTTTCAATTTCGTTTAGCTGCCACACAATAAACTGGTCACTTTTTTTTATAACTGACAATATATTTCTATACGTCTTTGTCGATACTATCTCTCTCCAACGAAGAGCCCTTTCAAGGTTTATATTAAATTTGTTCTTACGCTCTGACCTTGATATTTTACTTAGTCCCCTTATATTACCACAATGTAATCCGTGGTACCTGCATACCTTTGGTTTATTTGTAGGAAACTGTAACCCTGACTCTATTATAATATTACCAAGAATTACTTCGTCATCAATAAAGCCTTCTCCTACTTTTCCATCGTAAAGCAATTTACGGTATTTTTCCCTTGCTTCTTTTGTTTTTATATACCACTCAGGAGTACAAAAGTGCAGCCCCGTTACACGTTCGGAGCCTTTTCTATCATTCAGGTTTCTTGATGAATTACTAAAACACCCGGTAAGATCATTTTTATGAAAGTCAACAATGGTAGTCTCTTCTCGAACAATCATCATATCAATATCAGTTATATAGTAATATCTTGATTCTATATCAGGGTCAACAAGAAACCTCATTATCGCACCGTAATACGGTATTTTGTTTTCGCTTGTAAATACCAGGTACTGGTATTCCGGGTATTCGTGTTCAATGCAGTATTGCCACAGGTCAGAATAGCAGGTATACTTTCCTGTAGCATAGGTATATATTAACAGGTCGTTCATCGGTTATTCGAGATTATCACGATTTGTAATAACGATAATGTCTTTTTCTTTTGTTACAACGTATTCTTTCCCCCTGATGTTTTCGGTAAAAGCACCAGTTCTGTCAAAATGCACATGATCACCTACTTTTACATATTCGCACTTTTTCCCAACAACAGATACGGTTCCTCTAAAAGGAGCGTGTCCATCCTTTTTGCTATCGGGTATAAATAATCCTCCCGGTGTTTTTTCTTCGGCAGAATCTCTCTCAATCAATACGTTGTCGTTCGGGCAAAACATATTTACTCCTTTTTATATTGGTTTAACATTCTCGCTTCAAATTCGTCTATCTGGTTTTCAGAAGTATGGTTGTTATCAACCGATTCTGCAATAGCTACGCTTATTTCTTTGATTGCAATTTCTTCTGCTGCAATAACTTCATTATTATACAATTCAGTTACTTCTTGGCAAAAAACAATAAGAGGGATAACTTTTGACGGGTCTCGTAATTCACGAGGGGTATCTTGTAAATATGCTTTCATAAGTACCCCTAAAACGTCTAAGTCGATCAACAGTGTTTTCTTTGAATTAATCCCCTGTACTGTTATTTTCCTATCCATTTTTTAGGTCTTTGTCTTCACTTGGTCGATACGATATTAATTTATCGCCATCCTGAATAAATCCCTTTCCAAGCAAAAAATTACGCCCATCCGAAGTTGAATCATCCCAAGATGTTTCAACCCATTCAATGCGATGGTCTTGTATGGCGCAAGTTAGTAATGCGCCCATTATACCTTTTCCCCTGTGTTCGGGTCGAGTTATCATGTTTCTTATTTTTGCATAAATTCTTGGCTGCTTTTTACTGTTATTGTATATAGTTTGTGCAATACCATCTTTCATTACTACACAAATCCATAGCTCAAGTGTCGCTATTGGTATATTGTCTTTAAACTGCTGGAACAAGACAAGTTGTGCCGGTACATGCACCATCCTTATTCCTTCGGGTCTTAACTCTTCAGGCTCTTCTTTTCTACCATTACACCTTTTGCAAGTAACATACCTTGTTCTTGCCGCCATAAAATCATACTCTTTTATCTTTCCAAATCCATTACATTTTTTACATTTCACGTTTTACCCTTCGATATTTATACCCATCAACAAGTGCTCTATTTATTATGTCTGAGTTTGGTATATCAATACAATCCTTTATACCTCTTTCACGCATTAATAATCTCTCATAAAAAGCAAGTATAATACGGTTTTTAATACCTATAGTATACATAACATGCTTTGTTTGCGATATTCCGACGGTTTTTTCATTAGCCATATATCGTAATATATACACTTTTTTTTGGGAAAATCAATATTTTGTAGGTTTATACGATATCATGTTAAATATAAATACTGATTATTTTCTTTTTTCCCATCGTGCGTTATTCGTAATGATTCTCGTATTTTTGTTTTGGTTTTAGAATATGGTGTTAAAATAGCATCTGGCCTAACCTCTGATATTTGATCTCTTATATGAGATTCAACCATACATACACACATTGCAAGCGGGAATCCGTTAACAGGTATCTTTTTATCACTATAAGCCCACCTACGCATCTGGACATCTGTTTCTACACATTCTCCGTGAATTATAAGCGATTGTTCTGCAAGCATTCTGTTTACTCTGAATATAGACGAATGAAGATCAAATAGTTTGCCTTCTGTTATCCTTATTCCAGAATTTGCCAAATCTTTTTTTATGTTAGACTTCCCTGTTTTTGCCATCATGTCATTGCATAGTATTTTTTTTACCGTAATGAAGTGATCTTGGTATTCAATTGGAACAATAGCCTTTATCTTTATTTCTTTTATAAGTTGGCTCGTTACCGGGTAAGGGGAATATATTTCATTATACATCTTTAATTTTCTTGCCTTGTGTGACCACAAAAAACAGCCACCGTATATACCGCCATTTTCCTCTAGCCACAGAATAATATAAACAGACACATTTCTGTGGTCTATTTTATTAAATTCGGCAATATCACGCTTAAAACTGTCTACATGAACACTTGGGACATAGTATTCAAGTATTGGTTTTGGTCCTACCAAAACACCAAATGCCCCGCTTATACTATCAATAATATCACGTTTTCCAAGTGGAAACTTACCTGCTTGTGCTAAAAACTTTTTATTCCACTCTCCTTTTACTATCTTTACCCTTCCAAATTCTGCCCATGCTGCCCACTTTGCAGCCCTTTCCTCTTTTTTACCTTTCACCGGATCTGGCCTCGCACTATACCCAGAAAATACTTGTGATAAATATTGAGATGTGAATTTTCCGGCAGCAGCCTTTTCCTCTTCCCACCAAATTTCTGTATCACGAGAATCAATAAATGCTACTTCTTTCATTTTTACTTCAGACTTTGCAGGGGTTTCCCTGTATGTAACAATGTCTGATATATAATAAACACCATCCTTTATCCCACACTTTGCCCCAGATGTCCAGTCCGGATCATTCATTTTCTCTTCGTCAACTTCTGTTGCTGCGGTATCCCAATATCTTGCCCATTTTATCCCTTCAGGCTCTTTATCAATTATTTCAAACCATGCCGGGTTAAACATTCCTCCGGAAAAGCTTATAAGCCAGTTACCCTTAGATAACCTTTCCCTGTTTACCTTATCCATTGCCATAACTGACGATCGGTATTGAGAAATATTTGGCATTAATTTATTGTCTTCAAGATATGAAGCAATAAATGTTATACTTTTTGGTGGGTCTCCATTTTTATCTCGATAATCTTTTGATACCCATTCTATATCGTCGTTATCATCATCACGAATAAAATACCTTATAACACCCTGTCGTTCTGGTATAGGATACCCGGTTTCCTTATCCCACCACCATGATATAAGGTCAGCAACCCAAGAATCTGCATCAGGATTACAAGAACCCCTACAGTAAGGACGCATTTTACAGCTTCCAAAGTTTCTGTTTCTGCTCAACAGGTAGAAAAATTGTGTTTTTGAAAATTGTGTAAGTTCATCAAAGCCTATATATGTGTATGCTGGACCTTGGTGGTTATATTTATCGTTTTCGGTATTTAGGTGTGAAAACTTTATTTTTGCATTGGAAGGAAATGTCCACTCGCAATTACCCCTTACACCGTATCCGTTTAAAGATTCATAGATAGGTATAGAAGTATCCCATACTCCGCCAGGGCTTATTATATCATTGTATTGTCGCCTAAATATTATCCCGGTAAAATCTTTGAAGTGTACGCCTTTTGCACCCTCAAATTCAAGCCAAACGGTTTTCCCTCCTCCTGCTGCACCGCCACCAATAACTATGTCGGCAGACGAACTTAGCATTGCGGTTTGTGGACCCTTTTGCGGCCCGTATATTTTTATGCCTTCTTTGGTATAACCTATTGGCTTCATATTACACGGAAATAAATAGTACTATTTTTATTGTTTTTTGTTTTTATACGATTCGTATAATTTTTTATCACCTATCGACATTTTATTAATAATTCGTTTTGCCTTTATCTTCTCTGAATCGGTACCATTCTCATACCTATTAATTGTTTCAAATTTCTTTGGAAATGGTTTTGATATTGCCTTGTTTATGTACTCTTCTATTTGTGGTTCGTACTCTTCTTTTGCTTTGGTAGCTATATCAATTTCTTGTTTTGCCTTTGTTGTGTCGCCTTCAAGCATGTTTTTTTTGACACCTTCTTTTTGTTCTTTTACTATCCTGTCAAGAGTTTCTTTAGGGGTTTCTTTTCTTTTCCCAATAACATACTTCCTATACTTCGATTTTGTTTTATCGTCCCATGATTGATACTTTTTCTCAGCCCATTTTACATATTTATCTACTTGGTCTGAGTCTATATAGTTTGAAGGGTTTTTTCTAAAATACTTATTAACCAAATCAAATTCTCGGTCTGCACGTGATCCAAAGACAAGCCTTCCTATATTTCCGCCTTCGAGTATAGTTTTTCCCTCTTTTATTGTTCTTGTTGCCTGGGCACCTCCAGGAATACCAAGCGCCTGCCCAGCAACTCCAACAGCCTTATAGAATTTATGGTCAATAACTCCTTCTTTAATCGATGTAGCGGCATCTTCAACAATTCCGATAACAGGTGCATTAGGATCAGTTACATAATCGTAGTAGGTATATGTCGGCTTGCCGCGAAGCTGCTTTATTTTGTCTGTTCCTGCTACTGCAATTGTATTCGTAATTGTTCCTACAAGCGGTAGACCGTCACTGAATGATTTTACTGCTTCTATTGCAACCTCTTCCGGCTCTTCCCATGGTGGTTTAAACCCAGACCGTATAAAGTTCGCTACTATTGCAGGGAGTATAAAACCGTATCCGATTATTGCGGCTTTTTCCTTTATATCCATTTCGTTGAAGTGATCGAAAAAAGAAACAAGCATGTTAAAGCCCTTTATTGAGTCTGAGGCGTACTGTGTGTACATACGCTGCCATTCTGCCCCTCTTTGCATTCCGGTTGATGTGAGCATGCCCCCACCGCTTTGAGTGCGCCTAACGACCTTATCTGCTTCGTATACTGCCTTATCAGTAGCCTCTTTCTCAGAAGAAAAAGATCCGGTATTCATTACTTCATCAAACTTTGCCTTCCAGATCATTGCAGTAATGAACTTATCGTATAAAGACATCGGCTTCATAGCTTTGTTTTTCAGCCTTTGCCCGGCTTTTTCTGTTTTAAGTATTTTGTCTGCAATTCCAGCCTCAAACCACTCCTGTAATATCTGCTCAGAATCCTGCTCGCGGGATGCCATAATCGGGGAAAGGTTATTTATTACTTTAAAATACTCGTTTACTTTTCCTTCTCTTATTGCTTTTGCCAGTTCACCCCATGATTTTGCAATGTATTTATGCTTAACCTGAGACATTCCACGGAAATAAGACGGAGACTGAATCATTATTGCAGTTGCTTTAAATCCAAGCTGAAATACAGCAGAGTTTTTTCTTACCCTTTTAATTGCTTTCGATGTCCAGTCTTCTCTTGTTCCATAGTCAGACCGACCATAAGTAAGAGCCTTTAGCCAATCGTCAATATTGTTCCATGCTTCGGGATTGTAACTATAAATTTCATCATGAACGTCGGGGTTATTCAATATTCTTCTGACGTTGTTTACCGGTTCGTTGAAGGCAATATAGTGTTCAGCCTGAAGCATATTACCAATTACAGTTCCAAAGTAATCAAATTTCTTTATGGGGACTCTGCTTGCTACCCTGCTTATGGTAAACTTTCCGCTAACCTTTGCCTTGCGAAAACCCATTCTCTCCATAAGGTCGAGATTAACCATATTGCTTGCCGAATTAAAATCCCTGCTTATTGGGAAATAGTATTCCTCTGAAGGCATATCGATGCCATGTACCTTAACGTATTCGGAATTTATTCTGCTATGCTGTTCGTTTTTATAATACGCCCACTGTTTCCTTACAAGCTCTTTGTATTCTTCAGGAAGCGCGTTTACCACCTCGTCAATGAGCGCGTCCCCTATACGGTGTTTCTCTTTATTTACTTCGTCTTTCTTCTCGTTGTACAGGTCTTTATTTCCGTCAAAGTCCTTTTCGGTAGCTGGCCTTGCAAGTGTCCATATCAGTGCTTCCCGTTGAGAATCGTTCATACTCATTGCATAGAAGTACATACCTTCGTTGTAGGTAAGGGTTAAATCGGTTTTCTTCAGGTTGTTATTTTCATCGTACCCGTCTACCTCTATCGTAATAAGCGGTTCATGATTAACGAAGGCAATATCAACACCTGAATACCGTTCGTGGAATTTATCGATTGCGACTTTAAAATTCTTCTTTTCTATGGAAACTGCTTTATACATCGGGTCAAAAACTTCTGATTTAAGAACGCTTTCACCCTTTGTTCCCGCTACTCGCTCAATAATTGTTTCTGTTTCAAGTGCGGTATAAACAATATTCCCTGCATTTTTAAGGCTGAAACGCCTCTTTTTCTCTGCTTCCTGAAC
>Ga0172380_10002936_pt1 | contig 24762 bp, 25 predicted proteins | sample Leawe162metaG_FD_119747 | JGI IMG/M metagenome (GOLD analysis project Ga0172380, IMG submission 119747) | Leachate microbial communities from a municipal landfill in Southern Ontario, Canada - Leachate well 162 metaG | ecosystem: Engineered > Solid waste > Landfill > Unclassified | place...
AATACGGAGGGGGTGCACTGATGACGTGGGTGAAGTTGGACGACCGGATGCCGGAGCACCCGAAGGTGATCGGCCTGTCCGACCGCGCGTTCCGCGCCCACGTCGAGGCACTGTGCTACTGCGCCGGCGTGCTCACGGACGGGCGTATCCCTCTCGTCGTGGCGAAGCCTCGCAAGTGGACGCGCTCCGCTGCAGAGCTCGTCACCTCGCGGCTGTGGGAGGTCGATGGCGAGGGATGGCGCATCCACGACTACCTCGCGCACCAGCGGTCGAAACAAGATGCTGACGAGTTGAGCGTGAAGCGCGCGGAAGCTGGGTCACGCGGTGGCAAAGCGCGAGCACTTGCCGAAGCAAACGCTAAGCAAGTTGCTTTGGACGAAGCCAAGCAAACCGCTAGCAAGTTGCCTAACCAGAAAGAAAGAGAAGAAGAGAAAGAGAAGAAAGAAGAGATCCCAGATCAGAACCCCCCTGCCCCCCGCAAGCGGGGGCCGCGCCAGCACTTGCCGGTGGACGAGGGGTTCATCGATGAGCTTGTGCAGGAGTTCACAGGGACGTTCACGGCCCAGAAGGTGCGGGACGAGGTTGAGCGGGCGTTGAACCACAAGAGCTCGCTGCGGTGGGTGGACAAGCGCCGTGGGGTGCGGGACTGGCTCAAACGCGAGTCCGGGTACGCCGCAGAGCGCGCCCCGACGCCGATCACCAGGCCACCGCGCGGCTACCTCCAGCCCGTCCCAGCCGGTGCGTACGAGCACCTGATCCACCGGGGGGTCGAATGAAATCCGACAGCGCGAATATCCCCCGGAGCGAGCAGTTCGAGTACTTCATGGCGCGCGTTTGCACCACGTTCGACGTGTCACGGGAATCGATCCTTGGCAGGAGCAAGGAGCCCCGGTTCGCGTGGCCGCGGCAGGTGTTGTGCTACGCACTCCGTGAGGTGGGGTGGGAACTGCCGCGCATCGGTGACCTGATCGGTCGGGACGGCTCCACCGTCCACCACGCCTGGAGCACGGTCCGCCGCCGAATGGTCGCTGACCGGGACTCGGCACACCTCGTCAACGTGGTGATGGACGGGTACAAGCCGTACGCGGATCTCCGCGAGGACGAGCGCGCCCTGCGGGAACTCGAGGACTCGGTCGAGCGCATCATTCAGGCTGTGGCATCGGCCGTGGTGGCGGTGACGGGTGCGGTGGTCGTGCTGGAGCGCATGGAAGCGCGCGCGCGGAGCCTACGGAACGTCATGGCCAATCCCATTCGTACGCGAGGTGCGGCATGACGTGCCCCCGGTGCTACGGCGGCGCTGTCGTCCCGACCCCGATGCGTGGTTCCGACGATGTCTCGCTCTACACGTGCTCAGGGTGCGGGCTGCGTTGGTCGGACGAGCCGTGCGGGACGCGCCGCTGCCCTGACCGTGCGGTGTCGAAGTGCCGGGTGTGCGAGGCGTTCCGGTGCAAGGGGCACGGCGTCGGGCGGTCGGGCGTGTGCGACGCGTGCAAGCGCAAGGATGCCCAGCTGCTCAAGCCGCCCGTTCGGCGTGGTGGCAGCTGGGAGCGTACCGGGAGGCTGCACCAGTGAGCAAAGTGGCTAAGAAGCCGCGATGGACGAAGGTGCATCGCGGGCGCGCCCGCGAAATGTTCCGCGATGGAATTGAAATTCATCGTCATTCGTTGGGGTGCGCTGACCGCTCTGATCTTGCTGCGCACCGTGGTTGGCCCGACGACGTGCTCCGGTGGTACCGCCGAGCGGTGCACGAGCGGTACTGCCTCGATTACTCGGCTGGGGTAGTCGCGGAAATATGCCAGCGTTGCCTCGGTGTGGTTCCCGGAAGCCCGTCAGGAACCGGCGGCAGGGTGTGCTCCTGTGTGGATGGCGAGTGGGTTGGGATGGGGGAATTGGCAACCCGTCACGGTCTCGGACTGGTGTTTCCAAATGATCGCGTCGAGGGCGCTACGGGCGTGGTGGTAGGCGCGTGATCCGCAACGGTGTGGGAATTCACGTCACACAAACAACGGACGTTCGCGGCGCGTTCGCGCCCGCCCTGATGGCGGAGATCAAATCTGATGTTCTGTCCTAAAGGTCATGGAAGACTAGCTACTGAACCCCAGGAGGACCACACGACCGACTGGGTCTGCGTCCAATGCGGATTCAGACGCTACGAAGGCCAGTTGACCCCCCTCGAGATCATCGAGGACACGAGACGGATCCCCAAGCCAGACCGTCACACCGCCAAGAGGATGAGACGCTACGACGTAGCGTGAAAGGAACATAAGATGAGCACCAGCTACGGTCGGGATTGTAACAAGGAAGGGGAGGGGCGCTGATGTGGCCGTTCAAGAAGAAGTCTGAGCCGTACGACGTGCTGACGGCCGCGCGCGAGACCGCGATGCGTGCCGAGTATGACGCCGCGCTCGCCGAGGGCAGCACGAACATGGACTACCGCATGTGGCGGGAGACGCAACTGAACCGCGCGGAGATCATGAGGCTGTACTGGCGTCCCAGAGGGGTAAGCGACCCTGTCGCGAAGCTCTAATCCGCAAACGGAGCGTGCGACGGGGAAGGATCTGTAACCGAGCATCTGCATAGGCGCTTGAAGATCCGGCCAGTCCTGCCACACTTGGCATATGGCGCGAACTCTCACCTCCAAGCAGGCGGCGTACCGCGACGCTCGCGTGTCCGGGCTCGGCAAGTCCGAGGCGTACCGCACGGCATACGACGCCTCCCGCATGTCAGCTGCGGCAATCTCGGCCAACGCGCACAAGCTTGAGAAGCACACTGCGATCGCACTAGGAATCGCTCAAGGTGCTGTGGCGGTCGCCGAGCGGGCTGTGGTGAGCGCCGCCGACGTGACCGAAGCGCTCGCCAATATGGCGTTCGTGGACATCGGCGACCTCGTGGATTGGGACGAAGAGGGCCGCGTCCAGTTCACCCCTTCTCGCAAGCTCACGCGGGTTCAGCGCAGCGCGGTCAAGAAGGTCACGCACGTCCGCCGAACCATCCCGCAGAAGAACGCCGAACCCATCATCGAGGAGACGGTCGCGCTGGAATTGGAGTCCAAGAAGGGCGCGCTGGACTCCCTCGCGAAGATCCTGGGCATGTTCAAGGAGACGATCGACATCACCCTGATCCACCGGCTCGGGCAGGAGTGGGGGCTGTCAGACGCCGAGATGGATGCCGCCGTGCGCGAGGCTGAGGCCATCGCGAAGGGCAAGGTGGGCGCGTGACGACCGCAGCGCCGCCATCCCCAGAGCTGCTGGGCGTGCTCGCGGTGCTCCAGAAGCGCAAGGCGCATTCCCGGTTCACGAAGTACGTCCAAGACCCCGTGGGGTTTATCTCCGAGGTGCTCCACGAGTTTCCGTGGAGCAAGCAGCGAGAGATCGCGCTGTCCGTTCGTGACAACCGTCACACAGCCGTCCCGAGTGCCCATGACACCGGCAAGAGCTTCATCGCGGCCCGTCTCGCGGCGTGGTGGCTGTCGGTACACCCGGCCGGCGAGGCATTCGTCGTCACCACGGCCCCCACGTTCGCACAGGTGCGCGCCATCCTCTGGCGCGAGATCAACCGCGCACACGCGAAGGGCGGTCTACCGGGGCGTGTGAACCAGACCGAGTGGCACATCGGCAACGAGATGGTCGCGTTCGGCCGCAAGCCAGCGGACTACGACGAGAGCGCGTTCCAGGGCATCCACGCGCGCTACGTGCTGGTCATCCTTGACGAGGCCTGCGGCATCCCGAAGCAGTTGTGGGATGCCGCCGAGACCCTCGCTACCAACGAGGGCTGCCGCATCCTGGCGATCGGCAACCCGGACACCCCACTGTCTGAGTTCGCGCGGAACTGCGAGCGGGGCACGGACTGGCACGTCATCGACGTGGACGGGCTCGCGTCCCCGAACTTCACGGACGAGGACGTGCCAGACGAGATCCGTCCGATGCTCATCTCCCCCACGTGGGTTGAGGAGCGCAAGAAGGCGTGGGGCGAGGACTCTGCGGTCTACCAGTCGAAGGTGCGGGGGAAGTTCCCGAAGGTCCCCGCCGGGGCCGTGTACAAGGAACTAGGGATGCATCTCCAGTGGTACGGCGCCCTCCCGCAGTTCACGAAACTGGTGGGCGGACTGGACTTCGGCGGCGCGAACGACAACGCGCACAAGACCTCCGGCGTGGTTGCGGGCCTGACCCCCGACAACAAGCTCATCAGGTTCGCGCACTTCGAGGACGCCGGGGCGAAGGTGCACGAGAACCTCGTGTCGTGGATGCGGGGTATCGAGGCGAAGATGGCGCGGCGCGTCATGTGGCGTGCTGACAAGAGCCAGTCCTTTGGCATCTCCCTGGCTTCGGGAATGGGGTTCCGAGTCGAGCCTTCGCACGGTGGCGCTGACTCGGTCGATGTGGGGATCACCCTCGTCCGTGACCGCATGAAGAACGGGTCATCCTACTTCACCGAGGATCTGCTGGAGATCCCCTCGCTGGACGGACTACGCCTCAACGGGGGCAGCTGGTACGAAATGATGCGCAAGTACCGCTGGCAAGACCAGCCGGACGATAACAAGCGTGTCCCAGGCGTGCCGCTCAAGCGCGACGACGACACCGCCGACGCGGACCGCTACATGCACGAGGAGGCTGACGGCTTCCCGGTCACACCGGCACGACTCCCCCAGCGCGCTGCCAACACCAATCAGCCCCTCGCACGAAAGGCGAAATAGGGATGAGTTCCACGTACCCCACCGCCCGCCACCTCTATGCGGACTTCAACGACGGGCTGAACGGCCGTGTCGCCGAGTACCGCGCGTTCAATGACTACACCCCCGTCCCGGTGTCGGTATACATCAAGTCCGCCATCGTCTTTGCGTTCCGCGCGACGGGGAGGGCCTTGTAATGGCGCTCTACAACCAACGTGGCAACCGCCGCTGCCCAACCTGCGGAGCGTTCCCAGACGTGGAGAATTCGCCGCACTGGAAGGCCTGCGTACCTAAGCGGTACTGGCCCCGCTGGGTTCGCGTCCCGGGCGGGAAGCCAGGGATGAGCGATGTGGAACTGGACGCGCTGGAGGCCGACGCAGTACCCGTTGCCACCAGATCTCGGATGTCCTTTGAGGAGATCGACCGCTTCATGGCGGATGCCAGGGCAGACCCGGCCTACGCGAACGTCGTCCACGCCGTGCAGCAGGGCTCGATCGCCGATGGTTCAGGCGCCCCACCGCGGTATCAGGTCGTCGGCGATACGACCGATGGCGTTGCGATCATCGAACCGCTTTCCGACGCGCCGCAGTACGAGATACAGGACGATGGAACGCTTGCCCCGCTCCACCGGTGCCCGGACTGCGACCGCACCAGCCCCACCCGAGCGGGCATCGTGGCTCACCAGCGGTCGCACAAAGCGGTGACGGCATGAGCGACATCGATCTGATCGAACTCCCCGCGGCGACATCCGTCGGGTTAGGCCCCGGTGACGACGATGCGATCCGCATCGCTCAGCAGGTGCGCGACGCGTTAGCGTCACGCTGCGGCACTGCGCACAGCCACGAGTTACTGGTTCCGCAGTGGTTTTACGAAGCAATACAGGCTGATATGCGGATCGTCTACTGGTTGACCTTTGCGGTGGGCTCCGACCAGGCAGTAGTCGAGTCAACCTGCGGGTCTCGGACGGCGCGCATCACGGTGATTCCCGCATGTGAAGGTGGCGAAATCGAAGCACCGCCGAAGGGGTTGTTCGCCCGACTGGTAGAAGCAGCGCGTCGAGAGGTGAGCGCCTGATGGTTGCCATCGCGGATCGTCCCAACACCAAGACGAAGGATCTGCTGCTCAAGCTCCAGTACACCCGCATGGCGTATCGCAACGTCAACGACCGGATGTTCGTCCGCCGCAACCTCGTGTCTCGCATCATCGGGGACAACCTGACGGGCAACGGCACGGGCACGAACGTGATCGCGCCGTACGACGAGCAGGCCATGCTCCTGCGTCCCGTGCTGGGCGAGCCGTCCGAGGCGGTGCAGAACTACACCGGGCGCCTGACGGGCAACGCCCCGGTGCTCAAGGTCACGCCGATCAACTCCAAGCCCGCCATCACGAAGACGATGGGCCGCACCGCTGGCGAGGAGGAACGACTGCACTCCGAGCTGTTCCGCGAAGCGTGCGCGGTCTCGGGCGGGGAGGGTGAGTACCAGCGGGCGGGGCAGGCGATGGTGCTGGGCGGCGTGGCGTACGTCCTGACCCTGCCGCGCGACCTCGCGTTTGGTCTCCCCGACCGCATCTATTACCCCGACCTCTCGGACGACGAGATCGGCACGCTGGTACGGCAAGGCGAGCTCGCCCCGTCTCGCGTGGCCCACCCCAGGACGGGTCAGATGGTCTACGCCGAGAGCGCCGACCTGTGGGCCAACCGGCGCAAGGAGGCGATGAAGCAGAACAAGGTCGCCGGCCGCGGGCTGTTCATGCTCCGCGCCCTGCCCCGCGACATGGTGCTGCGTGAGAAGGACCTCGAGGGCCTCAAGTGGGGCGCGGTGGTCGAGGAGGTGCCGAGCACGGGCTTCGGCCCCGGCACCCCGTGGGCGATGGCGGCGGCACGGAACGACTCGACCTACGAGGGTGCGCCCGAGGACTACAGCCTCACGACCAACGCGAAGGGCGAGATCATCGGCGGGCTCACGGTCGGTGGCCCGCTGGGCTACTACGCCGGCATCAACCGGCCCACCTCGTTCACGTTCATCACGTGCGTCGACCGCGAAGACCTCGTGTACCTGGTGTGCGGGCCGAACGACGTGGTGGGCGGGAAGGAAATCTGGCGCGGCAAGCACGGCGCGATGATCGGTGGGCAGCCCGTCTGCCCGCTGGTCGAGATCCCCTGCGTGCGGGGCGACATCGACCTGCCGGACTACGAGTTCATGACGCCGCTCGACCAGTTGTTCGGGATCATCCCAAGCGCGAACCAGCTCCTCACACTCCGGTCGAACGTCGGCATCTTCAACGGCACTCCGCGCTTCGTCGCGACGAACGTAGACCAGAAGTTCATCGACGCCGCCGAGGAGGGGGAGCCGTCCAGCCCGAAGAGCGCCCCGACGCCCGGCCTCGACCCGACGCAGATCGCCATGTACCCCGGCGACGTGGTGCCGATCCAGATCCCGGCGGAGGATCTGAACGATGCGATCAAGATCATGCTGGACCGCATCGACCACTACATGCCCGCTCAGATCACCGAGGGTGCGGCGGGCGCGAACGCCCCGGCGTGGCAGGTGCACCAGCTGATCAAGCAGGCGCAGACGAAGCTCGACCAGCCGGCGAAGAACCTCGCGTACGGCATCACACAGATCCACCTCATGTGGAATGGCTGGATGCGTCAACTGGACGTTCCGGTTGTCTTCTGGTCGGCTCCCGGGCATCGCAAGGATCAGCGGGACTCCAAGTACCTGATCGAGTTCGACCCGAAGGACTTGACCGACTCGATCGAAGTCTCGATCGACCTCAACTCTGGTGAAGACCTGATCGTGCTCGACCAGGTTGGGCAGGCGAAGCTCCGCGACGGGCTGATCACGCGTGAGGAGTACATGGAGGTCTACGCGCGTGAGCCTGACGCCTATGCCGCCACGGTGCAGTCCTACGGACAGATCGTCGCGGACTCCATGCTGCTGACGCCCCAGCAGGGCCAGCCGCAGCTTGGCCCCGTGCTCCAGATGGTGCGGGACCGTGTGATGGGGCGGCTGGCGGTCGAATTGACGCAGTGGAGCCCGAACGCCGCGCGTGCGACCGCGAAGGACATGACGATGCAGGCCCAGCAGGCCGGGATGATGGCTGGATCGGGTCAGCAGCCCACGCCGATCGTTGCGGGGGGCGGGGACGTGAGCCTCGCGAACGCAGCCGGTCAGCGGGCTCCCGGCATCGGGATGGCGCAGACGCTCCCGCAGCAGATGGGGGTGGCGTGATGTCAAACCCGCTCTCCTACGAGATGCTGACCGACATCGAGGACTGGGCCACTGACTTCGTGATGCGGATCGCGCAGGGCACGGCCGAGATGCTCCAGGTGGACGGCCGGGTGTATGGCGACGTAGACCTTGACCGCCAGCAGCGCATCCTCGCGTATCAGGCGATGGTGCGGCCGGTGCAGGGCGTGTCTGAGATGGACTCGCTGCGCGTCGTGAACCCCGCGCTGGCGAAGTCCTACGATGACCAGTACGAGAAGGACATCACGGCGACCCCGCCGTACACCGGGAAGGTGTGACCCATGTTCCGCTACCTCCACAAGACCACCGGCGAAGTCCGCATGGCGTCCGCATCTCCCGGAGCCGATTGGGTGCTGGACGTGAACGACCCCACGGGGGCGAACGCGGCGAAGGCGCAGGGTTCCGGCGGCGGAGGTTCGTCCACCGTTCAGTACGACGGGCTGGGGGTTCCATTCGTTGTGTCTGGCGGACGGGCGTTCCTGCTCGACGGCACGCCGTACATGCCGGTTCCGAAGACCCAGCCGCAGGCCGTGAACAACGCTCGCGGCGCGGACACGGCCAACGTCGGCGGCCGGATCATGCAGTGGAACCCCGCCTCCGGGCGCTACGACATCGATGTGGGGCCGGTCACGTACGCGCCTGCCGCGGGTCGGTCGAGCGACCCCGACCTCGGGGCGCAGCAGGCGTTCACGGCGGAGGAGAACCAGAAGACACGGGACGCCCAGGCAGCGGCCCAGCAGGCGGCGCTGTCTCAGCAGCAGGCCGAGATGGACGCGCGGTTGCAGGAGAACCGCACGCAGGCGGCCCAGGCGGACGCCAACCTCGCGTTCCTCCAGAACAAGTTCGCCGTCGAGACGCAGCAGCAGAACTCCCGCGACGCCCAGGCGACGCAGGCGCAGATCTGGAACCAGCAGCGCGACCTCCTGACGCTGAACCAGTCGTACGACCAGATGCAGATCGGTGTTGCGCAGTTCAACGCCACGCAGCAGATGTCCGTCGACCTCGAGAACCAGCGGCGCACCGAGGCGAACCTCGACCGCCGCCAGTCGCTCGCGCGTGACATCGGCACGACCGCGCAGGACGCAGGGTCGCGGGGAAAGCTCGCGGCCCAGTTGCTCGCCTTGCAGGGGTCGGGCGGCGGTCTCGACGCCGGACTCGCCGGCGGGCAGGACTTCTTCACCGACGAATCGCTCGTCCCGCTCGACACGCTCCTTGGTCAGCGAGACGAGGTGGCGAAGGGGCCGAACTTCCTGTCCGCGACCCCGATCCAGGCTCCGTCTCGTCCGCAGATCGCCGCTCCGTTCCAGCAGACCCAGCAGGGCGTGATGCAGAGTCCGGGCCAGACGTACACGCAACTCGGTACTGCCGCGGGCAGCAGCATCGGACCCGGCACGGCCAACCAGGCTCCGCTGCCCACGACCGTCTCGCAGATGCCGGGTTACAACTACACGCCCCAGGAGGACAACCCGTTCCAGGATCTGACCTACATCGAGACCCCCGACACCTCGTTCGACGACGGCAGCTCGGGAACGGGGTACAGCGTCAGCGAGTCCGACTTCCAGGCGCTGCTCGACTCCCTCTCGCCCGACACGCCTGTCCAGAACTTCGCCAAGGGAGGCATGGCGCAGGGCGCGTACATGGGCGACGAGCAGGGGCCGGAGCTCCACATCCCGCTCGGGCCGGGCGAGGCGCTGGTGATCCCGCACGCGCAGGTCAAGAACTTCCTGCGCAGTGCGACGGAGGGGAAGAAGGGCAAGAAGAAGCAGGCCTCACCCGCGGTCGACATGTCCGGCATGGGGATCGGTGCGATGGCCGATGGGGGACTGTTCAGCGAGGGAAACATCTTCGGGACGGGCAACCTCGGCAGCGACCAGCGGTCACGCGGGTTCCTCTCGGATGCCCTCAAGCGCGCCCTGACCGGCACGCCGTACGAACGCATCGGCCGCGCCCCCACGCCCGTCGAGGTGAGCGCCCCCGGGACTGACCCGCTCGTGCAGGAACTCGGCGGATCGCTCCAGGCGCTCCAGTCCGGCACGCCGATCGACCTGTTCCTGCGCCGCGCCCGTCTCGCGACTCCGCAGGGCATCACGGCCGCTGCCGGTGGGGCGCGGAGGACTGGCTGATGGGCTGGGCTGAACCCCGCCGCTGGTACGACGCGAGGAACGAGGAGCAGAAGCGCCTCTACCCCGAGCTGAACCTCGCCACGCCCGACGAGGTGTCACAGGTGGACGCCTATCGCATCCAGCGCGGGGAACTGCCGTCGCAGATGACGATCGACACCACCGCTACAGCCGCCACACTGGCACGACAGCGTGCGGGAACCGACCTCGCGCCTCAGCCGCTCGACAACGGATACGGTCCACTCGGACCGATGGGGCCAGTCGCACCCACACCCAGCACGGGCGACCCGGGGCTGGGCTCGCGGCTCGCTGGCATGGCCGCGGGGTTCGGTGACCGGAACATCTCGCAGGCGGGTGCCGGGGAATCGCTCGCGAACCTCGGTCGTGTCGCCGGGGTGGGGGCGGAACTCGCCACCTCGCCGTATGCATCCGCGCTCGGCCTCCCGGACAACCCCGTCACGCAGGAGATCACCCGACCGGTCAACTGGATCCCCATCGGCAAGGGCGTGACGGCGGCCCGCGCGGTGACGGAGGCGGTCGGTGGGCGGTTGGCCGTCGAGGCCGCGCAGCCCCTCGTGGAGAAGCTACCCGAGTCGTGGCAGGGCGCGGCTGACCTCGGACTGAACATCGCGGGCCAGGTCGCCACGGGGGCCGCGTACGGGCGTGCCGGTGGGGCGCTGGGCATGGGCATCAAGAACGTCGGGGATGACGACGCTCGCGCTGCAACAGATGTTGCGGACGATGTTGCAGGTGGTGCACGCTACGAGCCGCCTCCCACGCTGCGCCGTCTGTTCGGCGTCGGTGATGTGCAGGAGGGGACGCAGCGCGGCATCCTTGAGCGTGTCGGCACGGAAGGTCGATTCCGTCCCGACGACCCGATCGTCACCCCCGCGCTTCGGGTGCGGGACGAGGCGCGGCAGGCGGTCACGAACCAGGCGACCCGCGTCACCGCGCAGGCCCGCACGCTTATCAAGCGCGCCGGGTTCGACCTCGACGACACGGGACGGGTGAAGTCGCTTGCGGGCATCGACCCCACCGTCCCCGGTGCCCCCACGCTCCGCGACGTGGCAGCGCGTTACCCCCGCTACGCCCCCTATCTCACAGACCAGCAGCGTCAGGCGTTGGAGAGCGTGCGTAACCTCGTGGCCCCGTACCGGCAGGCACTGGACGAGGTGGTGACGGCCGAGACGCAGATCACCGGCAAGCCGTCCAGCATCAAGTTCGGCTCCCGCCCCGATGTCATGGAGGGCGGCTTCTACATTCCGCGCGGCAACGCCGAGACCGACGAACTGGCCGACATCGCGTCCCAGCGCGTCGCGCGTGGCGGTGGGCGACCGGGCAAGCAGGGCTTCGAGAAGTCCGCCACGTTCGCCAGCGAGGCCGAGGGCATCGATGCGGGGTACAAGTACACGCCGATCGACGAATCGCTGGAGTCCTACGTCAAGGGCTCCGGCAACCGCGCGCTCGACCGGCACACCGCCAACTACTTCCTGACCCGCGTGGACGAGAGCGGGAAGCGCCTCGCGGAGTCGCGTGCCGACCGCCTCGACCCGGAACTGCGCGGCACGGTGGACGCCCTGCGGCAGCGCATCGCGGGTCGCCTCCAGACGCTCCGCAACCAGACGGTGCGCGAAACCGCTCAGGAGCGCGCCGCGCGTGAGACTGCCCGCGCGAGTGAGCGCATCACGGACTCCGGTGCCGCACTAAGCGCGGCCGAGCGCGATCTGCTGGAACTGGAACAGCTCGCCACGGGGCGGCTCGTTGGCACCGCCAAGCGCCGCAAGGCCACGCAGGATGCCGTCGCCGCGTTCCGTGCCGAACTCGATGCGATCAAGCCGCGCTACCAGCGAGCGCAGGAACTCGCCGCTTCGACGCCCCGCGATCAGGGATCGATCCCCCTCCGTGGTCTGGAGGCGTACTCGTTCCCGTGGGAGATGGCAGACGAGGCCGCCCGCATCCTCCAGCGCGAGAACGTCCAGCCGGGACAGATGGGCGCGTCCCTCCGCGCGGTGAACTCGGTCGCCCGTGGTGTGCAGGCGACCGGCGAGATGTCATACCTCGGCATCCAGAACGCGATCGGCTCCGTGGCGGATCCTGTGGGTTTCGGCCGGTCCGCCAACGCCTCGACGCGCGCGTGGCTGAACTCCGGTGACGAGGTGCTGGGCGACTACCTCATGCGCTTCGACGCGAAGGCCGCGCAGAAGGGGCTCCCGACGACCGAACGCTGGGCCGCCAGCGGGCTCCGGCTGGCTGAGTCGGGTACGGAGTTCAAGGTGGGGCGCAAGATGCCCGCCGCAGTCGAGGCCGTCACCAACGCGCCGGGTGTGAAGCAGGCACTCGCCGTCCCGAAGTCGCTGGTGAAGCGCGCTGACCGTGGATTCGGCGTCGCGGGCGACACGATGCGCCTGGAACTCGCCGACACGCTCGCCGAGGAGTCACTGCTCGCCGGCCGGACGCTGGACGCGGCCGAACTCAAGAAGATCGCCGAATCTGCGAATCGCGCGACGGGCTGGACGCCACAGCGGGCGTTCGGCGATTGGGGAGAGGCGCTGAACTTCGCGCCGCGCTACCTCGCTGCCCGCGTGCGGACGCTGGGGCAGCTGGCATCTGCCGACCCGCGCAAGCGCCAACTCGCCCGCCGTCTCGTGGGGCGCTACATCGCCTTCGGCACCACCGCGACGATCGCTGCGAATTACCTCCACGGCGAGGAGACCGACTTCCGCCCGTTCAGCGGCAAGAACGGCCCGACGTTCGACCCCCGCGAGGCGGAGTACAAGAACCCGAACTTCATGCGCGTCATGAACGTGGCGAACCGCGACTGGTCGCTGCTCGGCCCGGTGGACGCCACGCTGGGCCTCGCGATCGGTCTGACCTCGCTCGCCACTAACCCCACTGGTGACCCGAAAGAGGCACTCGACCGCCTCCGCTCGATCATCACCGGCCCGCTGGCCTCCGCCGGCCTCGACTGGTTCGTGTTCGGAGAGGACTTCGATGGGAACAAGCTCACGCTCGACTCCCCCGAGGGCCAGAAGGACATCCTGCGGCGCATCGTCCCGTTCGCCGCCCCCGACCTCGCCGAGTCCGCTATCGAGACCGCGGGCGCCGACACCGCCATTGAAGGTGCGGCCGAGGTTGCTGGTGGCATCGGGCAGGGCTTCCTCGGTGGCCGCGCTAGCCGCCTCACACCGCGCGAGCGGGTGGAGCGTGGGCAGTACGAGGATCTCAAGCCCGCCGACCAGTTGGAAGCGCACCGCACGCAGTCGTGGCAGGAGGTGTCACAGGCGTTCGGTTCCGAGATGAGCGGCGACGCTGGCACCTACGGGCAGTGGCGTGAACGACAGGTGGACTACCTCAAGGGCGAGTTCCGCCGTGCTGGGCTCTCCGAGGCGCAGTCCGTCACGATGGCTGAGGACACAGTAGACAAACTCCCCGTCAGCACGGTCTACGGACAGGTGCGGAACGCGCGTGAAGACCAGTGGGCGCTTGAACACCTCAAGGAAGCCGCTGATCTGCTCGACAAGGAATCGCGCCTCCCCGAGCGCGATCGGCTGTTCCACCCATCTCCTGACGTACGCGCTGTGATCGAGGGATCACGTGGGTAACGCGCTCCCTCCAAAGGTCGAGGAAGCACTGGAGGCCTTCCAGAAAGAGGGCAAGACCGGCTGCTGGGAACTGCACTTCCACCTCGGGGAGTTGAAGGTGGTGAAGCAGCCATCCGAACCGCTGCGGTGGAAGGACTAGCGCGGTATACTGAGCGCATGTTCGCCGAACATCAAGTCGCCAAGGCGCCGGGTTCCATCAGCTAACGCGCCGTAGTCGTCGTTCACGGCGATTCATAAGTGCGGCACGTCGAGAAGCCTCCGAGCGATCGGGGGCTTCTTCATGCCCGCTTGAAGATTCGGCACAAACGCCCATACTTCTAATCAACTAGGGAACCGGGCCACTCGTAGAAGCCCCTGACGCGATCGCGCAAGCGGTCAGCCGTCGGGGGCTTTTCGTCGTGTCCCGGCTTTGATGGGGAGAACACGTAGATGGCTGAGGCTGCGGCCGTTGCCGATCCCGTGGATGCACCAGTAGCCGATCCCGCTCCGATCGAGACGCCTGTCGTCCCGGTCGTGGTCGAGGGTCAGGTTGGTGATCCCGCCGGGGTGGCGGACACGGATGCTCCGAAGACCCCTTCGCTGGCCGACTTCTCCGATGACGATCTGCTCGCCCACCTGCGGGAACGCAAGAACGGCGACGGGTTGAGTCTCGAAGAGCGCCTGCGCAAGAGCGAGCGCGACAAGTACGAGACCGAACAGCGCAAGAAGCTCGGCACCGCCGAGAACGTCCAGCGGCGCACCGCCCGCTTCCTCCAGAAGCACGGCATCGACCCCGCGGACGTGGATGCGAACGACCTGGGGGGGCTGAACGTCCTATCCCATCTCGCGCACCAGGACGCGCTGGGCAACATCGGCGAGGCGTGGATCAAGGCGACGGCTGACGAGTTCAGCATCGCCGACCGCGTGCTGATCGATGAGGCGCTGTCGAAGTTCAAGGACGACCCAACGGGCATCGACGACCTCGCGTCTCGCATGCTCCTGTCCGTCCGTGACGCCACCCGTACCCGGACGCTCTCCGAGGTCTCCCTGTCAGACGTACCCGAGGGATCGAAGCTGCGCGGCGACATCAACGCCGAAGTGCAGCGGCTGGCGGATGCGGAGATCAAGGCGCGCGACCTCGCGGCCAAGCGATCCGACTCCCCGCCTGCGGCCCCGAACGGTGCGCCCTCTGCAACAGACGACGAAAGGTTCGCCCGCATGACGACTGGCGAAGTCTCCTACCTGCCGGAGCCCGAGCGGGCGAAGTGGCGGGCATGGAGGGCGAAGCAGCCGTAGCAAGGGCGTCTTAAAGGGACACCATGACTTACAGCGATTCCGTCGGGAGTGCCGCTGGCATCCCCACCTATTGGGCACCGGACATCATGGCGATGGTCCGTACCCCGCTCGTGTTCCAGGGCCTCACGACCCGCGAGTACGAGGGGGAGATCCGATCGGCCGGTGACGTGGTGAAGGTGGTCTCCACCTCGCACGTCACGGTCGAGAACTACGTGCGCGGCATTCCGTTCACGGGTGAGAACCTCGTGCTTGCTGCGCAGGAGATCCCGATCGAGTACCAGAAGCGATTCGCGTTCATCACCAACAAGCTCGACCAGCGCCAGGTGCTGCCGGACTACGTGGCCCAGCAGGCATCGGACGCGACGTACGAGCTGAAGAAGACGCGTGACTCCATCATCGCGGCTGCGATGAAGGCCGGCTGCGCTGCGGACAACGTTCTCGGGACGTACGCGATCGGCCTCGGCCCGAACGACGCCGACATCTACGAGTTGCTCGGCGATGCCGCAACCGCGCTGGACGAGACCGATACCCCAGCCGCAGGGAACATGCCGTCGATGGAGGTCGAGGGCGGGCCGCAGGGCGGGTTCCGCTTCGCCGTCCTCCCCCCGTTCGCCTGCCAGATGATTACCAGCGGCCCCGCTCGGTCATCGTTCGGCACGACCGAGAACCTCAAGACCTACGGCGATCGGTACATCGGGCGCACTGTGCAGGGCCTTGAGATCTTCAAGTCCAACCAGTGCCCGGTCGGCGACACGGGTGCGGCATACCGCGACGTGATCTTCGGGTGGTCGCGGGCGACGGCGTTCTGCGGCCAGATGCTCGACATGGAAGACCAGTTCGTCCCCGGCGAGCCCGCGACGCTGCACTTCGGCATCGACGTGTACGGCACGAAGACCGTCCGTGCTAGCCAGATGGGCCGTTTCGAGATCGTGAAGGCGGCGTAACCATGACCGACATCGCAGTCGCACTGACCCCGTTCGTCGCGGGGACGATCTCGGCGGACATCATCACCGCCGCGGCCAACATCGAGTCTGTCGCGTCAGGCGAGTACGCGGTGATCGCCGCGGCGGGCAACACGTCCGACCTCGTGATCTCCGTCTACTCCGCAGGAGCCGCGACGGTGACGTTCATCGCGGGCGACAACCCGCCGTCGATGAACGCAGGGCTGGGAGATGGGAGCGCACAGTCCCTCGGGGCTGGTGACGCCTGTCTCCTCGTCGTGCCGGGTGGGCAGTACGTCCAGGACAACGGCACCGTCCGCGTCCTGGTCGGCACCAACACCTGCATCATCGGCGCGTTCCGCATCCCGCGTGAGTCGTAAGGAGGTCTGACATGGTTGCACCTCCGATGACTTACAACGGCGTCTCCGCTGCCGGCCGCACGGCCGCTGCGCCGGGCGGTGGCCCGGTCCTGTACGTGGACACCGTGCTCGGTCAGACGGGCAACACGGGCGGTCAGGGTTCTCCGCTGCCCACGATGGCCGCGGCGTTCGCCCGGCTCACGCAGATCAACTCGGTACGCGCTGGGCTCGGATGCAACGCCACGATCTACGTCAACGGGGACATCCGTGAGCAGGTCGAGACGCCTGCGGACATCTACGGCGTCAGGATCATCGGTCTGTTCGGTGGCGGCCCACGTCACACGACTGCCAGTGGCGTCGTGCTCCCCGGCAACGGTGCGGCGTGGCGCTCTCCGGCATCGGCGACCGCTGATGAACCGCTGCTGCGGCTCCAGGAACCGGGCTGGGAGGCTCACAACCTCCTCTTTGTCCCGGCTGCCGGGATCGCGGGGATCGAGATCTACCCCGCCGACCCGCTGGAGGGTGGTCACGCGATCATCCGTGGCTGTCGCTTCAACGCAGCGGACACGACCAGCACGATCGGCATCGAGGACATCGGTGGATCCGGGTTCGTGCGCGTGGAGGACTGCTTCTTCCAGACGCTGGCCTCGGGCATCGTCAACACCTCGACGGCGCAGGCGAACCCCAGCTGGTGGGTGGTGACGAGGAACCGCTTCCTCGACAACACCGAGCACATCGATATGCCGTTCACGAAGTCGTACTACACGTGGAACATCCACGACGAGGCGACCACCAACATCGACTTCTCTGGCGGTGGCGGTGGCAACTTCGTCAACAACAACAGTTTCGACAACGACGCCGCGAACATCGCCCCGGCTGACGGCTACACCGCCGGCACGGGCGACTCGTGGCAGGTCAACCAGGCGAACGACGCCGTGTACTACGGCATCCCGGCCTAGCGGATCGAGCGGCGGGGAGGACTGCCACTCCCCGCCGCTCACCACAGCACAAGACCGCGCACCCAGAAAGGTTGCGGCACATGGCAACCACCACCCCGTTCAAGTACGCGCAGAACACCACGAAGGTCGTCAGCGGCATCGCGACGATCGACTCGGGTGAGACCGCATCGCTCCCCATCGTGTGCGCCGGACACTCAGTCGTGCGTCTCACCTTCCCCACCATGACGGGCACGACCGTCACGTTCACCGTCAAGCCGTTCCCCTCCGGTTCGATGCGGCAGACGAGTGGCGCGCTCGACGGCACGATGGTGGACTTCGACCCGCCGTACACGGAGCTCGTGGACAGGGACGGCACGGCCGTCACGTACACTGCGGCGGACGGGAAGAACACCTTTGTCGCCGAGTTGACCGGGGCGTATGCGTTCACGATCGTCTCCTCGGGCGCCGAGGCTGCGGCGCGTGAGATCTTCGTCTCCATGACGGGTGACTCCCCGGTCATCATGGCGACCGAAGTCGATGTGAACATCGAGTCCGGCGCGACGATCAGCGTCAGTGCGATCACGTCAGCCACGTCCAACGGCTACGGCACGCAGACCGCCGTCACCCGTCCGGCGAACCAGACGCCGTACACCGCGAACGACGTGGTCGGTGGGGCGATCGACCTCGGCATCATGGGGCCGAGCGCGTCGCAGATCATCATCACGTCCGCCCTGCTGGAGCCCCGCATCGCGGCAGTACCGGCAGGCATGACCTCGTTCACGCTCTACCTGTACTCCGTCACTCCGCCATCAGCGATCGCGGACAACGGCGCATGGACGCTGGCGACCGCAGACCTCGCGTCCTACCTCGGTCAGATCGCGCTCGGCACTCCAGCGCTCCCTGCGGCCTCATCGAACGCGCTCATCGTCGAGCAGGCGAACCTCGGCAAGCAGGTCAAGCTCGCGGGCACGCACCTGTTCGCCTACCTCGTCACCGCTGGGGGCTATACGCCAGCTGCGAACAGCGAGGTCTACGTGATTGGCGCGCAGTCGGTGGCGGTCTAGCGATGCCGCTGAGCACGCTGCTCACCACCGTGATGCGCCCGCCCACGGGCGTGAAACAGGTCGTCTTCACGGGTGGCGTGCAGATCGACACGCCGAGTGGCGTAGCGGCGACCGTGCCGCGTCAGACTGCGACGCAGGGCGATGGGTTGGCGATCCCCGGTGGCTATGGCGTATGGCCCGCAGCGACGAACCTCAACGACAACGGCAACGCCACCACCAACACCACCGGCATCACGGACAACTCCTCGACGACCACGCAGGTCACGTCGGGCGCGGTGAAGTTCGGCAGCACGGCGTTCGAGGTCGTGTCTGGCAACGCCGCGGCGAACGAAGGCCCGTCGCAGGCGATCGACGGCGGGCTGGCAGGTACGCAGTACACCGTCTCCGCATGGGCGTGGCTCGTCTCCGGCGCCGCTACGGTGCGGGCTACGCTGTCCGACAGCGTAGCGGGTAAGCAGGGCGGCACCGCTGTGGTGTTGACCGCGACGCCGCAGAAAGTGCAGGTCACAGCCACCACGGGGGCACTGGCACTCAACGAGGCGTCGTACATCGAGACGACCGTCCAGCAGGCCGGGACGTGGCGCATCGGTGGGTGGCAGGTCGAGACGGGGCCTGTCGCCACCCCATACATCGAGACGGACGGCGGCACGGCATCCCGTACCGCTGGGCGTGTGCAGATCCCCGTGGCGGGGCTGTTCACCCCGACGCAGGGGTGGTGGGCGGCATGGGTGCGATGGGGGTTCCCGTCCACAGCCGAACCCGGAACCGGCGCTCCGCGCCTGCTCGATTGGGCTGACGACGGATCGAACCTGCTCCTCCTTTACTACGAGGAGTCCTCCAACAAGATATCGCAGGGCCGCGGTGGCGGATCGTTCGGTGCGGCGCAGACGGCGGCACAGACGTTTGCGGTCGGGGACATCGTGTTCGCGACCGGAGACTGGAGCGCGACCACGCTGGGCGTGTCGGTCAACGGCGGTTCACGGACGACGCTGGGGCAGTCCAGCATCCCCGCACTAACCTCGTCAACGTTGGACGTTGGGCGTGCTAACGCCAGCGCCGCCAACTGGATCGACTCCAACGCGCTCTGCGTTATCACTGGCAAGGGCGCGCTCTCGAACGCGGACGTGGCGACGATGCACTCGTGGGGCAACATCGTCCCGTCGCTGAGTCAGATCGCGATGCTCTCGGCGGGATCGCAGCCCACCGCGTTGATCGACTGCAAGACGGCGGACGTGACGCTGCTGCCGGGGTACTTCTCATGACCGATCGCGCCACCCTCATCGAGCACGTCGCGAAGCTCATGGGGGCCCAGACGGGCACCATCGGGGCGTCTACCACCACGACCGCCGTCCTGAACGGGCTGGTGAACACCACGGGCGACAACAACGCCTACGGTGGGCAGCAGTACCGCCTCATCTTCCCGCTGGCCCCCGACGAGGCGAGCAAGCAGACACTCATCGACACGTGGGTAGACCTCACGGGCACCGCGACGTTCGCGACCCGGACGGCGTTCGCGGCCGGCGAGACGTACATCCTCGTCGCGCGGCAGGACTACACACTCGCGGAGTTCCGCGACGCGCTCGCCGAGGCGCTGAGGAAGTCCAAGCGGTCGTACCGCTTCGCCATCCCGGCGATCCCCGGAGAACGGTCCTACAGTCTCCAGCCCCTCACGTGGCTCAACGGAGCTGGTGACGTGGACGCGGTGTTCATGTCCAACAGCCCGATCATGCTGCACAACGAGGACTTCTCGCTGTGGGCCGACGGCCCGGACGCCGCGCCGGACTCGTGGGTGCTGGCTGGATCGGGCGGGACGGTCGAGCGCACCACCACGACCCAGCGGGGCGGGTACGCGGCCATCCTGACGCGCGCAGGCGCGGACGTGACGCTGACACAGACGATCCCCAGCGGGCTCACCAACTACCTCACGCGCGGCGGGAACCAGGCGAGCGGGAACGGGCCGATCCGTGACGGCAAGTGGGTCACGTGCAGCACGGCCAACACTGCGCGTGTCGGCATCTCGGACGGCGTGACCACGACGTGGAGCGACTACCACACCGGATCCGGCGTCCCCGAATGGCTGGAGGTCTCGCTGACCCTGACCGCGACCCAGACGGCACTCGCGAGCGTGTGCCAGGTCGCGAACTCCAACGTCTCCGCCACGTTCTCCGGCGCCGTGATGCTCCAGTCCAACGGGACGATCCCCACGTCGCTGCGCAACTACGGGTCGAGTGCGTACGAGCCGTGGCGCGTGGTGAAGAACGTCCGCAACGTCGGCGGTGCTCCCGTGGTGGAGCTCCAGTCTCTCCCGGGCAACCAGCAGATCCAGGTCTACTGCCGCCGCGTGTTCGAGCAGGTCACGACCGACAGCCAGTACATCGACGACCAGTACGCGCGAGTGCTGGAGGCGGGGCTCGCGCACTTCCTCCTGAGCAACATCAAGCCGGGGGTGGATCGGACGCGCTACGACCGCATCCTCTCGGGCGACCCGGCCGTCAGGAGCGACAAGGGTGAGTCCGGCATCTGGGCGCGCTTCCTCGAGAACGTCACCGATCTCCCGGTAGGTGCGCCCCTGACAAGGGTCACCATCGGGCCGGTCTAGGAGGACAGCATGACGTTTGATGTCGAGAACAGCGTGGAGTTCTGCACCGCTGTGGACGGTGAGCAATTCGGCCGCACGAACACCTATGGCGTGATCTCCGGGATCGGATGCACCGAGTCCGGCATCAGCATGGATGTCGTGGTCGCGGCCGGGATCGCGATGATCGACGCCGATCCGATCGTCGTGGCGGGCGACACCGTGACGCTCGTCTCCGACCCGTCGAACACCCGCTGGAACACGATCGTCGCAAACGACGACGGCACGGTCGAAGTCCTGCTGGGAGACCCGGCCCCGAACGCTCAGACCGAGCCGTCCAAGCCTCCGGTGGCCGCAACGCAGGTGGTGATCAAGCAGTACAAGCCCACTGCCGGGGCGTCGGTCGCTGCCTCGATTGCGGTCGCGATCGACAAGGCCGTCCCGATGGACGTGGCGCTGGTCGAGGGGCCGCAGGCTGCCCACGCGCCCGGTTCGGTGGCGCAGACGACGGTGCAGCTCAACGTCAACACCACGATGCAGGTCGGGATCGTCGAGGTGATGCACGACCAGATCGTCTCGTCGCTCAAGTTCAACGTCACGGCGGTCGGTACGGCGGGGACGATCGGCCTCGCGCTGTTCGAGAACGACGGCCAGACCAAGACGATCGATGTCACCACCGCAGCGATCTCCGGTACGGGCGTCGTCACCCACGCCCTGAGCCCCGCGGTGTTCGTCAAGCGCGGGCTCTACTACACCGCGGTCAACCCGGACGGCACGGCGGACGTGACCGTCACGGCGTGGACGACCGGTGCCGACCCGTGGGACGAAGCTGCGGCTGCCGGGTTGAACGAGATGAGCGGCACCGTCACCGTCACGGCCGGGACGATCCCCGCGACGTTCGACCCCGACGCAGACGTGACCTACGCCGCCTCTCGCGCGCTTGTCCTGCGGCTGAACTGATGCCCGTACAGACCAACCGCGTCCTGCTCAACGGCGAGACCTACCAACTGGTATCGGACTCCCAGCTCCCGGCCGGGAAGCGCGCGTGGTCGCGTCAGAAGCGCAAGAGCCAGCCGTCCGACCCCGGCGTGCAGAAGGTGGCGTCGTGGCGGATCAACGGCCCGCACGGCCTCTCGCGTGAAGATCCGGCGGGCGGTCTGCTCGCGGTCGATTACACCGAGAACATGGACACGCTGTACGAGTCACTGCTGCTGCCGGGGCCGAAGCGCAACCCGATCGACCTCCTGACGATCGCCCAGGCGTCTCAGTTCGTCGCCACGGCTGAGGTGATCGGCACGCCGACCACGGCCACGTTCTCGGCCGCCAACACGTTCAACATCACTCCTGATGTCGGGACGGCGGTCGGCGATCTCGTGGTCGTGGTGATCTCTGCCGCGAACCAGTACAGCGTGACTCCACCGTCAGGATTCACGGCGAACGAACCGAACATCAGCGGCGACCCGACCTCCGGTATCTACTACCGCAGGATCGATGCCACGGGTGCGCTCACGTTCAACTTCGCCGCAAACGAGACGGGGATCGCAGCGGCGATCACCTTCCGAGGGGTAGATCTGTTCACCCCCGTCAACGCGGTCGGTGCATGGGGGAACGACCCATCGGGGGTATCTTCGGTCGATTCGACCGCACCGAGCGTCACATCTGCCGTGGACAACGCACTGCTGACGGGCGTGTGGACGAAGGGATCCCCTGCTGGGACGTTCACCGCGCCATCTGGCATGGCTGAGATCGTCGATGCCCGGAACGGGATCATCAACCTGATGTCCGCGACGGCATCGGTGGACGCAGGAGCGACAGGGACTCGCACCGCGACGCTCTCGGCGGCTGTGACCAGCACTTCTCGCCGCAATGTGCTGTTTGTCGTTGCTTCCTATCCGGTCTATACGGCCGCGTTTGGAGCGTTCCCGTTCGGGGCGGCTCCGTTCGGCGGCGGCACTGCGTCATCTGTCCCGCAGACCGTCGTGCTGATGGACGAGGACCGCGGCGAGGTCTTCCTTCACGGCGGGGCGTTCTCGTTCCAGGTCAACCCCACGACGATGGAGGCCGTCGCGTTCAAGCAGTGGGACGCGAATGTGCGCGGGGCCGCGATGTGGCGCAACAAGGGGTATCTCGGCCTCGGCAGTCTCTCGCCGATGCAGCGCCGCGTCTCCGTCTCGTCCGCTACCGCGACGTACGCGGACGTGGAGATCGACGCCCTGCCGGTCTATGCCGGCCCGGTGGTCGTCGGCCCTGACCGGATCTGGATGGTCGACCCGGAGGACTCGACCGACTCCGTGCTGCGTTACTCGCAAGATCAGCTCGTCACGCGCTCCAACCCCTTCCTCGTGGGCGACCCCGGCATCCCCAACACGGGGCTGGGGACGTACGGCCGCTCGGCCCTCGCAGGATCGGAGATCGGGGCGTTCGGGTTCACCGACCTCGGCATCTCGACCCGCGTGCTCGAGTCTCTGCGGGGCCAGCGGAACGCGGAGAACGCGAAGTGGATCCAGACCCTCTGGGGCTGGTCGTACATCACGACCTCGATCGGCCTCAAGGCCACGATCCCCGGTCAGGTGGAGAACCCCGCAGGGCCGGGCGCCGACCGGAGATACGAGGGGCCGAACGGCCGCGTGATCGCCGTCTGGCCCTACAAGGACGCGCTGTTCGCATCCGTCCTGACGCCAGAGGGAAACACGTACATCTACCGCGGCGAGTTCGACGACGGGCGATACGGGGGATCGACCGCCTCGACTGGCCGCCCCGCGTGGTTCCCATTCGCCTATCTGGAGGGCGTGGAATGCGCGATGGTGGGGTCTACTGGAGCTCGCACGAACCCCACGCTGATCACCGGTGACGACCAGAACGCGGACTACTGGACGCTCTCCAGCGCCGACCGCGACATCTCCGATCCGCTGTACCGCTACTTCACCGGCACGTCCCGCTGGTACGGGACTACGATGCTGCGATCGCCGAACCTCCACAAGAACCCGCGGTACTTCGTGCTCCAGGCGGAGGACGTGGACGCGTCCAACTACTTCCAGATCGCGCTCAAGGTGGACTCGCGCGACTACGTGAACGTCGGGTCGGCCATCGTGACCGACGGGCACAAGTTCATCTACCCCGCCACGGCCGGCGTCCCGCTCACGACCGTCTCGGGGCACTTCTACAAGCCGCAGATCATCTGCACCTCGGCCGACGACACGACCCCGCCGAAGCTGCGCGGCACGCTCGACATGGTGTACGACGAGCGACCGGACACGATCGTCGAGCACGTCTTCGTGATCGAGCTGAACGCCACGCGCAACACGCTCGGCGGGGCCATCACCGACCTCGACAACCTCGGTGACCTGTTCTCGGCGCATGGATCCGGTGCGGCGTCGCCGTTCGCGTTCCAGCTGCCCGGCCAGACCACCACGGTCTACGGCCTTGCGGTGTCGGTGGAGGAGATCACCGACATGAAGCCCGACGGGATCCAGAAGGTGCGGGTCGTGGTGCAGGAATGGCCCACCGGAGACGACGAGTGAACGACCAGAGCGGATACGACCGCGCGACCATCCAGCGCCTGATCGCGGCGTTGAACTCCACGCCGACGGGCATCGCGTTGCTCAACAGCCTCGTGGTCGCCCCGATCACCGACAGTCCGCGTACCGACACCACCGGGATAGCGACAGGGGAGTTCAACTTCTACCGATCCGGCGCTACGCGGGTCCTGCAGGTGTTCGACAACGAGGGAACCGGCGCCCCTGGCTGGTTTACCGTGACGCTGAGTTAGGAGCAGGGCGGCATGGCGGATGCACGCAACATGACGGACCGCGAGCTGCTCCTCGCCGTCCACACGGCGGTGCAGGACATCCGGCACGACGTGTACGGCAACGGGCAACCGGGGCTGCTCAAGGATGTCGAGGCGCTGAAAGAGCGTACCGGGCCGTCGAGGACGCAAGTCCTGAGCCTCAACGCGGCCTTCACCG